>Ga0126383_10000967_pt1 | contig 17098 bp, 12 predicted proteins | sample PanSoiMetPlot_35_FD_96882 | JGI IMG/M metagenome (GOLD analysis project Ga0126383, IMG submission 96882) | Tropical forest soil microbial communities from Panama - MetaG Plot_35 | ecosystem: Environmental > Terrestrial > Soil > Tropical forest > Bulk soil | place: Panama | collected 2016-02-17
AAGAAGGCCTCGTCTCGATAGCGAACCGTGCTCGGCTCGCCGTTGACAATCAGCGCGCGCAGCTCCTTCGGCACGGCAACGACGAAAGGCCGCCGGTCATCCGCGGTCAGGTTGTCCGCGGAGATCGCCACCTCTCCGGGAAAGACTCCTCCTGAGCTGAAGCGGTAGCTGAGCGTCTTCTGGGAGGCTCCGTTGGCCGGAATGTCTAGGAAACCCTTGGCCACCACTTGCCCGCCGAGCTTGAGCGAAGCTTCCAGGTCCCGCACCGGCTCCGGCGAGAAGTTGCGCACGGTGAAGGTGAACTGGAACGCCCGGGGCCCGAGCTGCAGCGCCGGCTCGATCTTGAGATCGACGACGGCGCGATTGGGAAGCCACTGTTTTCCTCCGGCCGCATCCCGAACCACCACCTCTGGGCGGATGCGTTCCCCTTTCGGTCCCTGGAGAGTAGGCGGCGCGATGTTCAAGCGAAATGCGTTGGCGGTTAGCGCGGAGATCAACACCAGCCGCTTTCCCGGCATCGGGTTCTCCTCGAGCGAATGCCCCGCGAGGTCAAGACACCGATTCATGTCCGAGCTGCCGAACGTCGGCCGCGCCGAGTCGATGTTGGACCGGATCTGCCCGCGGTCGAACGAAGGAGCGGAGGGCGCAATCGCACCCGGGCCGCAGATCAAAAGATTCGCGGGCTCGTCGGGAAGGAGATCTCGAAGGGCGTCGCGCGCCAGCTGGCGCCCTCGCTCGAAGAGCGTCGTTCCTCCGTCGGCGTAGCGCATCGACAGCGAGGCGTCGAGGATGATCGATGTCGCGGCGGGTCCCCGCGTCACCGTGGCCGCTTGCGCGTTTCGCTTCAACTCCGGCCTCGCGAGCGCCACCGGGAGCGCGATCAGGATGGTGGTGCGCAGAAGGTACAGCAGCAGGCGCTTCAGCCGCAGCCGGGACGCCGTTCGCCGTTGGCTTCGCAGGACGAAGGAAATCGCTCCAAATGGGTGCGGACGCGGGCGGCGGCGGTCGAACAAGTGGATCAGCAAAGGAATCAGCGCGGCGAGCGCGCCGAGGAGCATCCATGGATGGGCGAAGGTCATCTTCGCCGCTCCTGCCGACGAGCGAGGAACCGCAGCAACACCGCGTCGAGGCTCTCGTCGGTTCGGACTAGCTCGTAATCCACATCGGCCTCGGCGCAGGTAGCGCGAACGCTCTTCAGAAATGAATTGAATTCTTCCAGATAGCTTTGCTTTATCTCCCGAGGGTTCACCTCGATTCGCCGCTCGTCCTCCATGGACAGAAAGAGGGTCGGATCGTCGAAGGGGAACGAGAGCTCAGCCGGATCGATGATGTGAAACACCGCGAGGTCGTTCTTGCGCGCTCGAAGATGAATGATTCGCTTCAGCGCCTCCGGCCGATCGTCGAACAGGTCGGAAAACACCGCCACCAGCGAACGGCGGGAGATTTTCTCCGCCAGGTGATCCGCGGCGCGGAAAAGGTCCGTCGTCCCGTGCGCGCCGACGCCCTCCAGCTCGTCGAGGACGATTCGCAGGTGACCCGCGGCTGCGCGCGCCGGGAGATCCTGAAAACGCTCTCCGGTCACCACCGCGAGGCCCGCGGCATCCTGCTGCCGAACGAGCAGATAAGCGAGCGCGCCGGCGAGGACCTTGGCGACGTCCAGCTTGGAAAGCGCGGCGCTCTGGTACCCCATCGACGCCGAGCCGTCGAGGACGAGAATGGCGTGCAGGTTCGTCTCGTGCTCGAATCGCTTGATGTAATACTTGTCGAACTTGCCGAACGCCTTCCAGTCCAGGTGGCGGATCTCGTCGCCGGGCGCGTATTCTTTGTGCTCGGCGAACTCGACGCTCTGGCCCTGATGCGGGCTCTTGTGCAGCCCCGACAGAACGCCGTCCACCACCGCGCGGGCGCGAAGCTTAACGCCGGCCAGCTTCGCAAGGGTCTGTGCGTTGAGAAGTTCCACTGAAGTCCGTCCCTACTGAGGGCCGGCCGACTCTACGACTTGACGACCGTCAACAGGCGGTCGATCAGCTTGGTCGAGGTGATCCCCTCCGACTCGGCATGGAAGTTCGGCAGCACGCGATGCCGAAGCACGGGTTTGGCGAAAGCCTTCACGTCGTCCACGGTTGCGACGTAACGGCCGTTGAGGATGGCGCGCGCCTTGGCCGCGATCACCAGGTATTGGCTCGCGCGGGGCCCGGCTCCCCAGGCCACGTTCTTCTGGATGAAGTCGGGCACGCCCGTTTCCTTGGGACGGGTGTGCCGGACCAGATCAACCGCGTAGTGCACCACGTGATCCGGCACCGGCACCCGGCGAACCAGCTCCTGCAAGGAAACGATCTGCTCCGGGGAGAGGACTTTGCTCAGCAAGGGCCGACTCGCCCCGGTGGTGCTCTTGACGATTTCGATCTCCTCCTCCGCGCTTGGATAACCCACGTCCACCAGGAACATGAAGCGGTCCAGCTGCGCTTCCGGCAGCGGATACGTGCCTTCCTGCTCGATCGGATTCTGGGTTGCAAAGACCAGAAAGGGAAGGTCGAGGGGAAACGTTTGCCCCCCTGCAGTGACCCGGTACTCCTGCATCGCCTGGAGCAGCGCCGCTTGGGTTTTGGGAGGCGTGCGGTTCACTTCGTCCGCCAGCACGATGTTCGCGAAGAGCGGGCCGCGGACGAAGCGGAACTCGCGCCGTCCGGTGCTTCGGTCCTCCTCGAGGATCTCGGTGCCGGTGATGTCCGAGGGCATCAAGTCCGGGGTGAACTGGATTCGATTGAAGCTCAGGTTGAGGACGTCCGCCAAGGTCGAGATGAGCAGCGTCTTGGCCAGCCCAGGCACGCCGACGAACAGGCAGTGGCCCCGGGCGAAAAGAGACACCAGCAGGTGCTCGATGACTTCCTGCAGACCGACGATTCGCTTTTCGACTTGGTTGAGGATCTGCTGCCGAGCGATGGACAGCTCCTGAACGGCTCTCAGGTCGTCCGAAGCCTCCCTGTCTTCCACCGCCTCGATCGCTCTTATCGCCACATCATTCATCCAGTCCCTCTTAGCCTGTTCGCAGCCATTGCCAAAGTTGCCCGAGCTTAGGCGTCGTCCCTGTGGCAAGCAGGGCCACCCGGAAAATCCGGCCGCAGAAGCGGATCACCAGGCCTGAGCTGATCGTAAGGACAAGCACTGAAATGACAAATTCCCACCAGGGAAGCGCGTCGGCTCCAAATCGTAAAAGCCCGGTGATCGGCGCGGTAAACGGAATGTAGGTTAGCGTACGCGCCAGAGCGCCTCGAGGTTGCGACAGCAAGGGCGTTAACACCATCATCGGCAAGACGCCGGTAAGGGTGCAAACCGCGCTGAGCTGCTGAGTGTACTTTTGTGTGTTTCCGATCGCTCCAACGGTAAGCAGCACCGCTCCGAAAAAGAAGAATCCGAGTACGAAGTAGCAAATTCCCACCATCGCTTGGGCGATGTTCAACCCCAAGGCCGCGAAAGCGAACGCCGCGGGCACCGCGACCAGGCCCAGGTAAAAGACGAACTGCAACAGTGCGGCGGCCCACAGGCCCAGCAGCTTTCCCCAGAACAATTGATCCGCAGTCAATGACGTGAGCAGCAGCTCGAGCGCACGGTTCTGTTTCTCCTCGGCGAGCGCGGTGGCCAGGTATGAGGCGCTGGTGAAGACGGACAACAGCAGTAGCATCGCGAATCCGATGGGAACGATCAATGGCCGGACCTCGCGGATCAGGTCCGCAGGAGCAACTGCGCCCGTCGGGTCGATGACCAGGCGCTCGATTTTGGCGGGTTCGGCGGCCCGATCCCCGGTCTCCGCATCTACCCGACCTTTCAGCAGGCCGCGGACCAGCCATGGCCTGAGCAGCGAACCCGCTGATATCTGGCCCGACGCGAGCTCGAATTCGCGCTTTGGGCCAACGTACTCCTGCAGCTTGCCCGAGGTGAGGTAGTCCGTCGGAATGCGAATGATGCTCGCCACTTCGCCCCTCTGAAGGGCGAGATGAGCTTCCTTGAGCGAGCCGAATCGCCGGAGCTCCGTCCGGCGCACGCGCAGTGCGATGTCTGCGGACCGAATTCTTCCGAGGTCGGGCATCAGCTCGGTCTCAATGCTGTCGGGGGCGGAGGCGAATAGCCCGCTCTCGTCGACGATTCCGATGCTTCTCTTCTTCGCCAGGCTCTCCGTCGCAGAGCGAACCGTAGCCAACGAGGTCACCGCTATCAGGCACCCGACGAACAGCGGCATGCCGATCAAGGTCAACAGGTAACCCAGTCGGGTGATTGCGCCGATGAACTCATACCTCGCAACCGCGAGAATTTTACGCACGCGCCCTCTCCACTGCCCGCACGAAGATTTCCTCCAGCGTGGGAACGTGAGGAGCAAACGAGCGCAATGACAGCCTTCGCTCGACCACCTGTTGCAGGATCGCGTCCGGGGTCACGCCCGATCGAAGGAAGAGGCGGATCGGCGCTTGTCCGTTCCCTTGAGCCGCGGCAGTCCAGCGCTCCACTCCGGGCAGCGAGCCGAAATCGCCGGTTCCGCTCACGAGGATGCTTCCGTCCGCGTGGCTTCGTCGAACCGCATCCACCTCTCCTTCAAGCAGGACGCGGCCGCGATTGAGCAGGAGCAAGCGATGACAAAGCTGCTCCACGTGCTGCAGCTGATGCGTGGAGATGAGGACGGCCTTGCCTGCCGCCACGCGTTCCTTGAGCAGCTCGATGGCGAGGCTTCGATTCACCGGATCGAGCCCGTTGAAGGGTTCGTCGATGAGAAGGACCTGCGGATTGCCCATCAGCGCCGAGGCGAGCTGAACTTTCTGCTGGTTTCCCTTGGACAGCTCTCCGACTCTCGAGCGCTCGCGGACGTCCAGCTCCATCCGCCGCAGCAAAGAGCGCGCCTGCTGGCGAGAGTCTTCCCGCGTCATTCCTTTGAGCTCGCCCAAATAAGTGAGCAGGTTCAATACCCGCGCTCGCGTCGGCAGGCCGCGCTCCTCGGGAAGGTAGCCGATTCGCTCCAGCGCCTCCCCGCATGGGGCTCCTCCCAACAGCAGGACTTCCCCCGAGTCAGGTCGAAGCAGGTCCACGCTCATTCGAAGCAAGGTCGTCTTCCCAGCCCCATTGGGCCCGAGCAGACCGAAGATCTCGCCTGGCTGAAGCGCTAAGGATAGCTCTTCGACTGCCACGAGCGAGCCGAAGCGCTTCGAAACCCGGCGAAGCTCGAGCAGCGGAGCCCTTGCGCTTGGTTCCGGTGTGAGGGCAGGTTTCAAGGGCCGGCGTCGCGCGATTGGCCTGCGTCCGGCTTTGACCGGCGAGGATCCTCGTCGGGAACCGCAGCCTCCGCGAGCGGCCGATTCTCCTTGCCCAACGCAGCAGCGACGCGGTCCACTCTCTCCGGCGGCATGCCGGTCAAGATCACGGACGCGTCGCGAGCTCGCTGCGCCAGCGCCTTGGCTCCCATCGCGGTGTGGATCCGAAGCAGCGAAAGATGGATTTCCTCGTCGAACGGGTCCGATGCGAGGGCCTCGAGATAAGCGCCCTTCGCTCGCGGCATGTCCTTTCGCCACATGTAGATGCGTCCCAGGTGCACGTTCGTCGCCGGCGAGCCGGGGTGAACGGCGAGAAGGCTTTGCAAAACCTGCTCGGCCTCGTCCAGCCGGCGAAGCTCGAGCAAAGACAGCGCATACTTATTCGAGATTGACTCGTACTTGTCGCCGACCAGCCCGCGCGCCTTGGCGAATTCCTGTGCGGCGGCACCGGCGCGCCCTCGCTCGCGCATCAGCTCGCCCAAATGGGCGAACTTGCGCGCCGGCGCTTCGGAGACCTCGGCGAAGTCGATAAAGCTGATCTCCTTGCCTTTCTTGTCGCTCTCTTTCTTCGCGGCCGGCGCCTGATCCTTGAGAACGACTTTCTCCTCGGACATCGGGATCAGGCCTTTGGGAAACGGCTGGGCTTTGACGTGCGCGAGCCAGGACTTTTCAAACGCCGCGAAGGACTTGTGGGTGACGGCCTCGACGGCTTTCTTGTCGTCCTTGCCGCGCGACAGCTCGTCGATGACGCTTCTCAGCGCCGCCGGTCCGTGCTCGCGGTAGATGAAGTCGACCGCGAAGAAAACTTCGGCGAACGCGGTGGCGGCATCCTCCGGGGATGGAAGCAGAGCAATCGATGGATGCATTCGCTCGAAAGGAATCAGCTTGTCCTTCTTCACCCGATCGCCCAGCAGCGCCAGCGTGGACGGCGACATCGAAAGGCCGGGGGCGCCGCGCCACCGCGATTCAAGGTATTTCGCCAACCCCTCGTGCAGCCAGATCGGCACCGTATTGTGACTCTTCTGCGAGACGACCAGATGTACGAACTCGTGCGCCAGGGTGTCGCGCCAGTCGTAACCATGCAACACGGCCTTTGGGCTGGTGATCATCAGCTTGTTGAATTTGCAGATCGCGATTGTGCCGGTGGTGAGGATTTGCTTGTAAGTGAGGGTGGAAACCTTGGACAGCTCCCGGGCGTCGTTGACGACCTCCACCCGGACCTTGCCCGCCGGCGCGAAGCCAAGATCTTCGGAAAGGGCTTGCCGGATCGATTCGAGCGTCTCGAGCGCATACGGCGCGAGGATCTCGTCCTTGCCCTTCGGGTAGAAAAACACAAAGTGCTCGCTCTCCGACTTTCGATGGTCCTGCATGAGCTTCTGCGTGTCTTTGGCAAGTCGCAGGTACGAGCCGGGTTTCTCATCCAGGCCGGCCGAAGTGAACAGCTCAATCGCCTCGCTATACCGTCCTTCTTCGAAGGCGATGCGACCCCGGAAATACTGGAGGGGTTCGACGTTCTCCGAGCCGATCTTCTCCAGCTCGGCCAGCTCCTTCTTCGCGGCGGCGAGGTCCCAGTCGTTGATCGCTTGGTCCACGCTCTGCAGACGAGAGCGCAGCTCGGAGCGCAGCTCGTCCGCGGCCGCCCACGGCGGAGCGGTCGCGAACCCGAGAGCAGCCAGAACCAACACCCGGCCGCGAAGCGCGCGCCGGATGAGGCGCCGATTCAAACTCACTTCACCAGCTCCTCGTAATAGCGCTTCACCTGGTCCTTGTATTTCTCCGGAGCTCCCTGCTTCATCGCATCCAACAAGTCCTTGCGAAACTCCTTCGGCGCCTGGTCGGGACCAGGAATGGGGACCGGCTCCTGGGACGTGCTCGGGCCCATCTCACCACTGCGATTGCCGGCGTACATCGGCAGGGGCAGACCCCGACTGCCTTTGCCTTTGCTCTGGGCCTCTTTCATCCGCTGCTGGAATTGCTGCAGCTCTTCCAGCGCGGCCTTTTGCTCGTTGTACCCGCGGTTCGGATCTTTCGATTCCAGGCGCTGGGATGCTTCCCCCATCCGGCGGGCGATCTGGCCCATCTGATCCGAAGAGTCATCTCCGAACACCGGCGCCATTTGGGACATCTCGTCCATTCGCTGCTGCAGGCCCTGCGCTTTCCTTTGCAACTGCCGCTCTTCGCCGGACTGTTGACCTAGCTGTTCCCGGTCCGCCTCGCTCAGCATCGAGCCGGGCGGTGGAAAGAGCTGCTGGAGCTTTTGGTTGATCTCCTGGATCTTCTGCGCGTTCTTGGTCATCCGCTCCGCCAGCTGCTTGGATTGCCCCGCTTCGCTGGGATTCCCGTAACGCTGATCCAGCTGTTTTTTCATCTCCGCCTGTGCCGATACCTCCGCGGACGAGCGCTCGGCCCTGGCTGCCGCTTCCGCCGCGAGATCGTAGTCTTCCACCTTGAGCGCATTGCGCAGATTCTCGAGCTGGCTCTGCGTCTCCTCCAGCTGCTTTTCGGCCCGAGTGATTTGATCGGGCCCCACTTGGCGGTAGTCCCGAGCCAGCTCCTCCGCCTCCTTCATCAGCTGATCTCTCAGCGCGCGACCCTTCTGGGCCAGGCGCTGCTTCGTCTCCGATCTGTAGCGGTCTCGAACTTCCTTGGTCTGCTCGGCCAGGCGCTTTTGCTCCTGAGTCGTCTGCCGCAGCTCGTCCATGAACTGCTGGAACTTCGCCGCCAGCTCTGGATATTGCTGCTCGCCGAACTGGCTGTCGGAACGCTCGAGGCTCTTGAGCAACTGATCCATCTGCTGAGCCATCTCTTGCAGCTTGGACAGTGCTTCGTCGGCTTTCCCCTCCCTCATCAGGCGTTCGATATCATCGAGCTCCGACTGGAGGTCCTTTTCCGGCATCATGTGGCTGAGCGCCTCCGCGTTGAGGTGCTCGTCGCGAATGCCCTTTGCCAGCTCGGCCATGCGCCGCATCGCCTCGTTGATTCGAGCCCTCAGTGCCTGCACCTGGCGCAGAATGCTCTCCTGCAGCTTCGGATCGTGCGACTGCTTGTATTGCTCGACGAGGGATGCCAGCTCGCGCCGGTCGTTGGCGAGCTGTTTGGCCATCTCCTTCAGCTCCTGAAGCTTCTGCCGATCCAGAAGGGACTCGAGGTAGAGCACGTCCTTTTCCGCCTCCGCGATCTCGTCTTCCACCGCTTTTGATAGGCGCTTGCCCGGATCGCCGTCGACCAGGTGCACCAGCTGGCCGCGCAGGAAGATGCGGCGATAGGTGGCGGTGTTGCGGACCCGCCTCTGGAATCCGTGGGCGATATTGGTGAGCGCGGTCCACAGCTCCTCAGGGCTGTCGCGCTGCCGAGACAGCTCGCGCGCTGCCTGGAGCATCTCCGAAGCCAGCTCGCCGCCGGTTTGATCCAAGCTGCTTTGCGCGGCGATCTTCTCGGGCTCCCTGTCGGCATCGCGGTCGGGTCCCTCCAGCCTGCCCGCGAGATGGGCGACGAGCCTCTCCCAAAGCGCCTCCGCCTTTTTCACCGCTTCCCTGCGATGCTCGGAAGCGCTGTAGATTTTGATGGACTGGGTTCGCGACACTCCGAGCTTGTGACCGGAAACTTCATCGTTATCCCGCGCTGCCAGGTAGTACGAGACGCGCTCGCCCGCAGCCAGCTTGAGCGGGCCGAGATCCCAGCGAAACTCTCCCTTGGAGCGCCGTTCGTCGTCCACCTGTAGGGGTATGCGGCGATCTTCCCGATCGCGCGGCGTTCGATACACGAGCTCGAGCGAGGTCAAGCCGTAGTCGTCGGATGCGGAGTACTTGAGGAGGACCCTCTGCCCAGGGTCGATCTCCAAATCGTCGGCGGGGGACAAAAGAGAAACCTTGGGCGGCTCGTCCGGCTCGACGACGATGGGAATGGCTGGCCCCTCTGCGATGCGACGGCCCGCTGGCCGGAAAAAAACGAAGTGATATGAGCCCGGCTTGTCGACGACGAAACCCCCGGCGAGATCGCGGCTGCCCGTCACCTGAAGCGGCAGGCGGCTGCCGTTGACGACCAACTCTGCCTGGGCGACATCCCGGTCCGCCCTGGTTTTGATCTGCACCTCGGTGCCCGCGACCGCCGAGACGTCGCCCGCGGTACTCGGCACCGTCTTCAGCGCCAGTCCGGTGTACGCCGGATAGCGATAGGTCAGCTCAACTTCTCCGGTGATCGGCTCGCGCCGGGGCTCAGCGGGTTGGACGCGCGCCTGGAAGACGCCGCTGATCGCCGCGAACCAATTGTCGGATGCGGCAAAAATGAGCAGTGCGCTCGCCAACACTGCGGCGGCGAACACTGCGCCAGCGATCCGCGTCTGGCGCCGGTCGATCGCGTGCGCCGCATCTTGTCGGGACGCTCGATCGTCCATCTGCCGAAGAAAAGCTTGGGCGAGATCGAGCGAGAAGCCGTTCTCCCGACCCATGGCTCGCTTGAGCTCGACCGCCGCAAGCAGATCGAGCGAGACTTCCGGCAGGCGTTCGCTGAGCAGGCGAGCGGTGCGAAGGTCATCGCCCGCCCTTCGCCGCGCGAGATAAAGCCCAAAGACCGCGGCGATGGTGCAGCCCAGAACTACCGACGCGATTAGCAACAAGCGACCAAGGCCAGGTGCCCGCGCCGCAATCAGTCCTGCGCTCGCGACGGCGACCAGCAGGGCCGCCCCTCCGTACAGAGCGCCCTGGATCCACAGCTGGTGGCGCATCGCCGCTCGGGTGGAAGCGATCAAGCGCTCGTAACCGAAGTGTTGCGTGGATTTCTGCGAGGGCTCCTGCGGCAGCAGCGGCGGAGGCGTTGCCGGCTTCGATGCGGCGGAACCTGGGTATTCAGAACTCACGAGCGCGCTACGACGAACCCAAGCCGGGAGCGTCTATTCCTATGATACACAATGAGGTCAGCGGACGCAGAGGCGCGCATCGGCGCGTGTACGTTCGCTGGCGTTGTCGTACGTCGAGCGCGGGTTGTTCGCGGCGGTCGCCGCCGGCTGCAGCCTCCGGCAGATCAACCGGAGGATGCAGCGCGACCGAGGGTCAAGGCTTTTTCAGCTTCTTTTGTCCGACGTTAACCGCCTTGCGGACCAGCTTCTCGGCCAACCTGATGCTGGAATCGCCGCGGACGCTGAGGAAGGGCTTCACCCGGTGGTAGCGCTTGCGGCTGAAACCTTTCACATTGACCAGCTCCTCCGGTCGGGTGAACGGGTGCTGCGCCCGATGAGCGATGATTGCGTCGACTGCCTTTTGGTTGACTCCGGGTAGCATCTTCAGTTGCTCAGGCGTTGCGGTGTTGAGGTTCACCACGCCGCTGACGCGCGGCGGAGCAGAACCATTCGCCGCGGGTGCTGGAGATGAAGCGAGCAGCAAGCCCGCGAAAAGAAGGCCCATCCAAACGGAGCGACTCATGGTTGGGCTCCCGCGGAGGGCGCTTCGGAGGAAGCATCGCCGTTCTTTTTTGCCGCTGTTGCTCCCTCCTTCTTCTCTCCCGCCTCGCGGACGTGAAGCTTGCCGTCCAACGGGAGAACGTCGAGCAGCAGATTCAACGAACCGTCCTTGTTGACAAAGGCGCTGCCGGCGCGCACCCAGACGCTGCCGCCTTTGTTTTCCTTAATGGAGAACACCGCCAACCTTTTACCTGCGACCAACACAACCCCTCCTTCACCTTCCGCGCCGGAATTGGCGCGGCCACCCGAATTTCGCGGGCAATCGTTGCTCAGCACGAGCCGTGCCGAACTTAACTGCCGAGACTTACGGCTGAGCACAGCGACCATCGCGCCGAAGATCGCGAGCCTCGTCCCGAACATTGGATGGGCAGCGGCACGCCTCGGCGCGGCGAGCGAACCTAGCTTAAAGGGTTGGTAGAACCACGGGGCGCGGCCCCAAAGGGAATGCGCTTTCGATCCGCTCCACTTCCTCGGGCGTAAGGCGCAGCTCGACTGCCGCGGCATTCTCGGCGGCATGTTCGGGGCGGGACGTCATCGGAATGGCAAAGACGTCTTCGTCCCGCGTCAAAAAGCGCAGCGCCACCTGGTGCGCAGTGGCCCGATGCGCCGCGGCGATCTCCTGGAGCGCGCGGCCGCCCTTCGTCGAGGCGGAGGGAAACTGCCCGGAGCCGAGCGGACTGTAAGCGACCACGGCGATACGGTGCTCCTTGCACCACGGGATGACATCGTGCTCGATCGCGCGTTCGCTGAGGTGATAGAGCACCTGGTTGCAGGCGATCTGCCCCTCGCCCGCAATTGCCACGGCACGCTCGAGATCGGCGACGTCGAAATTGCTCACCCCAAAAGCGCCGATCAGATCGCGGCTCCGCAGCTCTTCGAACGCCTCCAGCGTATCCTCCAGGGGTAACGAGCCCGGCCAGTGGAGCAAATACAGATCGAGCCAATCGGTCTTCAGTCGGCGCAGGCTGCGCTCGCAGGCCGCGAGCGTTCCGCGGCGCGAGGCGTTGCCGGGAAGGACTTTCGAGGCCAAAAAGACGCGACTTCTGCGCCGAGCAATCGCTTCGCCGACAATTTCCTCCACCGCGCCGGAGCCATACATCTCCGCCGTGTCGATGTGGCTCATTCCCTCATCGAGCCCCCGCCGCAGAGCTGAGACCGCTCTTTTTCTCTCCGTTCGCTCGAGCATCCAGGTGCCCTGTCCAATCACCGGGACTTCGACGCTCGTCGGGCCGAACCTGCGCTGCTGCATTCCGCTCTAATAATGTCCACTCACAGTCCGCGGCGGTGGTTGACGCTTGACGCTTGGCAGTGGCGCCGGTAGAAGGCCCTTCGCCTTCGGGTGCCCATTGTGGGCACTCAAGAGGGAAGCCGGTGAGAGGCCGGCGCGGTCCCGCCACTGTATTCGGGCAGCCCTGGGTCAGGGCTGGTGGACCTCTGGCAGTTGCCACTCCGAGCCGATTCGGGGGAAGGCGGGAGGTCCTCTTTGGCGGTCGGTGCATGGTGCGCCAACCCCAGCCCGAGAGCCAGGAGACCTGCCCGAAGGTGCGGTGAGCGATTGCCGCTGTCGCCTTCTCTCTTCGACGGAGAGAGCGGAAGGCATGCATGACGCATTGGCGCTTGACCGGGCGCGTTCTCTGGCTCGCACTGGGCATCGAGCCCGGCGCCGCTGCGGAAGAAAGCACGAGTCTGCCGCCCGTCACCGTCCCGCTGCCACCTCCCGAGGTTCCGGCCGATTCTCCGACGCGGCGGGATCCATCGGGCTCGATCACCGTCATCGAAACGCGCGAGCACCGAGGGGAAGCAAAGCAAACCGCGGAGCTCCTCGCCTCAACCCCGGGCGTGGTGATGATCGACGCCGGAGGACTGGGACAGGCCAAGCTGCTCAACATTCGGGGTGCTTCGACGAATGGAGTGCTGGTTTTTCTGGACGGCATTCCGCTCAATGGCGCCGGAGGCGGCGTCGATCTGGCGCGCATCCCGTCGGCGATCGTCGAACGCTTCGAAGTGCTGCGCGGGGCCGCAGGCACAAAGTACGGCAGCGGAGGACTCGGCGGAGCGATCAACGTGCTGACCCACGCCACTCGTCGCGGCGCCGAAATTTCTGCCGAGGCGACTCAAGGGAGCTTCGGGACTTGGCTGGCGCAGGTCGCAGCTGCTGGAAGCCTTGGGCAAGGTCAAGGATTGGTGATGCTGCACGGGGCGCACTCGAGCGGCGACTTCTCGTATCCCTACAATGACAAGCCGGAGCTGCCGGGTAACCCATCGGTCCAGCGCTCTCGCGAGAACAACGACGCGACGCTGGGCGGAGGCTTGGTCAAGTACCACCACTCGCTTCCGCGGGGGTGGTCGCTGGACGCAATGGGGGAGCTGTCGCTCGAGTCGCGCGGGCTTGCTGGGACGGTGGAGAATCCGACCCCCGACGCGAGGCAATCCAGCCAGCGGGTCTCCTCCACGCTGCGACTGAATCGATCGCTTGACCCAGGGATCGAAATCTCCGGTCGCGGCTTCTACCGGCGGGACCATCTCTCGTTCCACGGCGGCTATTTCGGCTCCGGCCTCGAGGAGGTGGACTCAGCGGTCGGCGCGGAGATCGGCACTACGGCTGCCATCGGCGGGTGGCAGCAGTTGAGCGCCCTGGTAAACGTAGAGTACGAATCGCTTCAACAAGCGGCGAGCCCAAATCCCTCCTGGTTCCGCGGTGGGCTCTTGTTCTCCGATGAGATTCTTCTTTTCTCCGGCAGACTGTCTGCAATTCCTTCCGTCCGCTTCGACCGGACAGGTCCCTTCAATGGAATCTCTCCCAAGCTCGGAGCGCTGCTCACGCTACCTGCCGGCTTCGAGCTCCGGGGAAATGTCGGAAGTGCTTATCGCGCGCCCTCCTTCCTCGAGCTCTACGTTGCGCAGGGCACGCTGCTGCCCAATCCCGATTTGAAGCCGGAGCGTTCGATCTCCGCCGACCTGACAATTGGTCACCGCACCAGCGTCTCGTCCGCGTCGGTGGGCGCGTTCTCCAGCAGCTATGAGAATCTGATCTCGTACGAATATTATCCTCCGCTGCTCGCAAAGGCATACAACTTCAACTCCGCGTATGTGTATGGTCTGGAAGTAGAGGGCGAGCTTCGGCCAAGCTCGTTCCTCTCCGCGCTGATCGGCTATACGCTGTTGTTTTCGCAAAATCTGCGGGACGACCCGAGATATTATTTAAAGGAGCTTCCGTACCGCCCGCGTCACAAGTTGTATGCTCGCGTCAGCGCCGGTCCCAAAATAGCGCGCGCCCATGCTGAGCTGAATTATCAATCATCACAGTTCTTCAACCGCACCGAGACGCTCTCCATCCCCGCGCGCGCCTTCTTGAATGTCGGGATCTCATCGCAAGTGCTTTCGTCACCCGAGGTGACAGCCTCGCTTGAGGTGAAGAACGCTCTGAATGTTCAGACGCAGGACCTCGACGGCTATCCACTGCCGGGCCGAGCGGCGTACTTGACCCTGAGGTTCGCCTACGACCGACCTGCTACAAAAAACGAAGCTCAACGACATGGAGATTCGCATGAAAGGCAATAAGTTGTTTCGCCGTCCGGCCACGATATGGCTGACGCTTGGGTGCGCCGGTTTTGTGCTCGGCGTCATCATCGCTGCATGCACTTCTACGCAAATCGTATGCAACGCGGGTCTGAGCCGTTGCGGGCTCGGCTGTGCCGACTTTACCAGCGATTCGCAGAACTGCGGCGCCTGTGGGGTGGCCTGTCAAAGCCTTCAGTTCTGCCAGAACTCCATTTGTCAATGCCGCCCGGGTTCGACCCTTTGCGGAGGCTCATGCGTGGCGACTTCATCCGATCCGCAGAACTGCGGAGGCTGTCGCGGAGATGGCGGCGTCGCCTGCGACGGCGGAGTCTGTGAGAACGGCCAGTGCCTCGCGCAGTGCACGCCGGACAGCGGCCTCGTTGCTTGCACCGGCGGCTGCGTCGACCTGCAGTCGGATCCAAACAATTGCAGCCAATGTGGCCGTACTTGTCTAGCTGGCCAAGGTTGCCACCATGGATCGTGCGCTTCCGACGTCATTGCCGCGTGTTTCAACAACCATGACATTATCGGAATCCAAGCCGGCACAGACGCCGTCTCTGAAAGACATCCCTTTGGCACTGGTCCTCAAGCGTTGGCTACTACTCAGGGCGTCCTGCTCCAAGCTGATGGCAGCGATCGAAAGCTGCGACAAATGCGATTGGAAGATTTCACCGTGTTGACAAACACCAATAATCTCGGCGAGTCGCCGAATCACGTCTTGGTCGACGAACCCTACATTTATGTCGTGAACAGCCTCGGGAATACTCTCGAGGTTCTGCAAGGAGCCGCCGATGCAGGAACGGACGACGCGGGGTTGGCGCTCACAGTCATCGGACAACTGAATTTTGGTGACAATACATCGCCGCAAACCATGGCCCGGGTTGGGACAATTCTCTACATTCCGCTGTTCGGCGGATTTACCGGAATGAACTCGGGAATTGCGCAGGTCGACATTTCAAATCGCAGTGCGCCAGCCTTGGTTCGAACAATCAGCTTAGGATCGCTCGACTTGCGGTCTTTCGACGGTGGCGTGACATATCCGCGCCCAGAGGGAATCGCCTACTATCAGGGCAGCATCTATGTGGGTCTGGCCAATCTCGATAGCGCTTACAGTCCCGGAGGGCCGGGTATGCTGGCCAAGCTCGATCTCGGGACATTTTCGGTGTCGCCAATTTATCTGCCCGGCGGATGTCTCAACACTTATTGGCTGGTTGTTTCCGGCGATACTCTTTACGTGAGCTGCGGCGGAAGATTTCACTACGAGGGCTCCACTCTGGTTTCGGTGGACAGTTCGGGTCTCTTGGCGGTGAAGCCCGATGGCGGGATGGTCAGCTGGAATGGATCCTGTACGGTCGGCTGCATAGGCCCCGCAGTTCAAAGGTTCGCTGTCGTCAACGATCGCCTGTACCTCGGGGACCTATTGGGTCGAATTTTCGTCCTCCAGAACGTGGACGGCGGATTCGTCGAGCGCAGAGGCTACGATTTCGTCGCGGGAGGACCCCCAATTAATGGGTGTCCTTCCGACGCCGGTTCTTCTTTCGTCAGCGACGTCATCGCCATTCCATAATCATCGGCGAACGCCGAAAGCTTGGTTGCCAATGCCTAGAGCAGACCCGATAGCGAAATTTCGCACGCTGCGCTCGGGACTGCGCTTAGCGGCCAGTCTGCTCGCGATGGTGCCGATCAGGGACGGGGCGAGCGCGCTCGATGCTCCAATCTATCTCGGCCCCAAGCCGCCGGCGAACGTGCGCAGGGTGGTAACGCTGGCGCCGTCGCTGAGCGAGACGGTCATTGCTCTCGGAGCGGCCGACCGACTCGTCGGTGTGTCGCGATTCGACGAATTTCCGCAAGTATCCAAGCTGCCCCGCGTCGGTGGCTTCTTAGATCCGAGCGTGGAGGCGGTGCTCGCGCTCAAACCGGATCTTGTCCTCGTTCAACCTTCGCCTGGGAATCGCCAACCGGTGGAGAAAATGGCGCAGTTGGGCACGCCGATCCTCGCGCTGCGGATGCAATCGGTTGCCGAGATCCTCGGCGGGGTTCGCGAGGTCGGACGAGCGCTGGGTCTTTCCGATCGCGCGGAGTCGGTCGCACAGTCAATCGAGCGCAGTCGCGCCGCCATCCGAGCCCGCTCTGCGGGCGACAAGAAGGTTCGCGTCCTCTTCGTCTACGGGCTCGAGCCCCTGGTGGTCGCCGGGCCGGGTTCTTTCGCCGACGAGCTGATGAGAGACGCCGGGGCGGTCAACGCCGCCCAAAACGTAAGCTCCCCCTATCAAACCTACTCGGCCGAGAGCGCCATCCGATCCCGACCCGAAGTGGTGATTGTCGCTGCCGACGATTCATCGGGAGCGGAAAAGTTGTCGCGGTTGCCCGGGCTAAACCAAGCCCGATGGGTCAAACTCCAGTCCAAAGATCTTCTTCACCCCGGACCCAGTCTTTCGCGCGGCCTCGAAGAGCTTTTCGACCTGATTCATTCCACGTCGTTGCAGCACCCTCCGGGCTCCCGATGATGCGGATGGAGCACTCATCGATCGAGGTGCCTCTCCGCTTCACGATCCGACGCGCCGCGGCGCTGATCCTTGGGCTTGCCGCGGTGGTGGTAATCGCTTTCGCCGCTTCTGCTCGATTCGGCGAGCAACCGATTTCACTGTCGATCGCCCTTGCTGATCCGACGTCGACCGATGCGGCAATCTTCTGGTCGCTTCGGCTTCCGCGCGCCGTCCTCGCGATAATCATCGGAGCTGCCCTGGCGGCCTCTGGGAGTGCTCTTCAAGGTCTGATGCGAAAT
>Ga0126383_10000970_pt1 | contig 17085 bp, 17 predicted proteins | sample PanSoiMetPlot_35_FD_96882 | JGI IMG/M metagenome (GOLD analysis project Ga0126383, IMG submission 96882) | Tropical forest soil microbial communities from Panama - MetaG Plot_35 | ecosystem: Environmental > Terrestrial > Soil > Tropical forest > Bulk soil | place: Panama | collected 2016-02-17
ACCCGCTTCAGCGTGGTGTCGAGATCGAGCGTGGTATTGACCACGTCCGCAACTTCGAGCAGCAGGGGCTCCACCCTGGAAGGCACGTCGGATTGGACGGCTGAGATTTCCACGCTGGCCTATGATATCAAGTCGCTTTCGATCGCTTTCCCGCGGACGCTTTTTGTCGGCTGCCATCGGCTGCGGGGTGTTCCCGGCGGCGCACTAGAGCCGGGGCGCTCCCATTTCCCGCATGATGGCGACTCCGGCGCTGGTGCCGATGCGGTCCGCGCCGGCCTCGATCATGGCGTATACTTCGGTGGCCGTGCGGATCCCGCCCGAGGCCTTCACCCCCGCCCGCTCACCCACGGTCGAACGTAGCAGGCGCACGTCTTCTACCGTCGCGCCACCGACCAGGCCGGTGGAAGTCTTCACAAAATCCGCTCCCGCCACCACCGCCAGTTCACAGGCCAGAATCTTTTCTTCCGTGGTCAGCAGGGCGGTTTCCAGGATGACCTTCAGGATGACGCCTGCTCCGTGCGCCACTTCCACTACTCCCCGGATATCCGCCCGCACCAGGTCGGGGTATCCCGACTTCAGCGCGCCTACGTTGAGCACCATGTCCAGCTCGCCCGCGCCTTCGCGCAACACCTCGACCGCTTCGAAGCGCTTCACGCTGGCCAGAGTCGCCCCCTGGGGAAAACCTATCGGCGTTCCCGCCTTTACGCCGGTGCCACGCAGAATTCCCGCCGCCAGACCCAGATACGAAGGATGGACGAATACACTGGCAAATCCATAGTGCAAGGCTTCCTGGCACAGGCGCCCCACCTCGGCGGCCGTGGCCCCGGGTTTGAGCAGGGTGTGATCAATGCGCTGCGCGATCCGCGGCCACTCGTTCAAGGCCGCCGGAAAAGCGGAATCCATCACGCGTGACATAAGCAGGTTTTATCATAACGGGTCGGCCCCTCGGCAAGAACACTGCCTCGCCCGCCGCCGGCCATCGCGAAAAGGGGGGCGCCGGTTACTCGCGTGGCAGCACGCATACATCGGGCAGATTGCGGTAGCGCTCGGCATAGTCCAGCCCGTAGCCGACGACAAATTCGTCAGGGATGCTGAAGCCAACGTAATCTCCGACGATCGGCTTCCTGCGCCGCGTCGGCTTGTCGAGCAGGGCGGCAATCTTGAACGCCTTGGGCTGATGCGACAGCAAAATGCTCTTCAAATAGGTCAGGGTGAGGCCGGTATCGAGGATGTCTTCCACCAGAATCACGTTCTTGTCCCGCAGGGAATGGTCGACGTCTTTCGTAAGTCGCACCTCGCCCGTCGAATCCCACCCGCCCTTCAGCTCCTGAGTCGGGCTGGGACGGTTGCCGTAGCTCGACACGCCGATGAAATCGAATGTCGCTTCGAGCGACACTTGCCGCGCCAGGTCACTGAGAAAAATCGCGGCCCCCTTGAGCACGCCCACGAAGATGATCGCCTGTCCGGAAAAGTCGTGCGTGATCTGAGCACCGATTTCCGCTACCCGGGCGGCAATCTTTTCCCGTGAAATCAGAATGGTGGGTTCCATCGCGGCGCCCATATTAAACCATCGCGTCATTACCACCCGCGTTGCACCCGCCGCGGTGGGTCAATAGAATGGGAAACCTTGACTCGAGCAGTTGGCGCCTGGCAGTCGGCATTTAACCCCAGATGCCGGGTGCTAGCTGCCAGACACCGGATTCGGGAGCTCCCATGAACCTCCTCGGCCTCAAGATCACGTGGCTTGGCCATGCCACCTTCCGTTTCACGACCCCCGGGGGCAAGACCGTGCTGGTCGACCCCTGGGTCATGGGTAATCCCATGTGTCCAGAAGCGGAGAAGAGCTTTCAAAAGCTTGATGTCATGCTGTGCACCCACGGCCACTTCGACCACATCGGAGACGCGGTCGAGATTGCCAGAAAATACAATCCCACCGTCGTCGCTATCCCCGAGCTCGGTGGCTGGCTGGGGAAAAAAGGCGTCAGGAACCTGGCAGAGATGAACAAAGGTGGCACGCAAACCGTCGGCGACATCAAGGTCACCATGGTGCACGCGGATCATTCCTGCGGCATCAAGGACGGCGACGAACTGGTTTACGGCGGCGAGGCTTGCGGCTATGTCATCGAGTTCGCTAACGGACTGAAGGTCTACCACGCCGGCGACACCAACGTCTTCGGCGACATGGCAATCATTCGCGAACTGTATGCGCCCGAGATATGCATGATTCCTATCGGAGATCACTACACCATGTCGCCGCGCGAGGCCGCGTATGCCTGCAAACTGTTGAAGCCGAAAACCGTCATTCCCATGCATTTCGGGACCTTCCCCGTCCTTACGGGAAGGCCGGGCGACCTCGAGAAGCGCGTGCCGGAAATCGAAGTCGTGGAAATGAAGCCGGGACAAACGTTGTGAATTGCTGATTTGTGATTTTCGACTGTTGACTGGAACAGCAGGGCCCGCGAAACGCCTGCACGGCTTCCATCAACAATCAACGATGATCAATCTGTGGAAAGAGGCTGCGTTTGCCAGACCCAATCGACGTAAATCACTGGCGCATGGGCGGGATCACCGTCGCCGAAGTGGAAGACTATGTGTACAACATTCTTCCGGCTCGTGATGAAGTGCTGGCCGAGATGGAAGGCGAAGCGGCAAAGAAAAAGATACCTATCGTCGGCCCTGCCGTCGGCCGCATTCTATATCAACTGGCGGCCATGATCGGGGCCCGGGCAATCTTCGAGATGGGGTCGGCGATCGGCTATTCCACCATCTGGTGGGCTCGCGCCATCGCCGAAGGAGGGCACGTCATCTATACCGACGGCGATCCGAGGAATGCCGAGCGCGCCCGCCGATACTTCGAGCGTGCCGGTGTCACCACTCGGGTCAACCTGAAAACCGGAGATGCCCTCGAACTCCTGTCGGAAGAAAAGCAGCAGTTCGATATCATCTTCAATGACGTTGACAAGGAGGATTATCCCCGCGTGCTACGCCTGGTTCCGCCCCGCCTGCGCAAGGGAGGCCTGTTTGTCAGCGACAATGTTCTTTGGAGCGGCCGCGTAGTTCAGAAAAAAAATGCCGACGTCCGTACCCGGGCAATCCAGGAATTCAATCGCGCCCTCTACGCCTCGCCCGATTTCTACACCACCATCCTGCCGATCCGGGACGGCGTCGCCGTAGCGTTGAAGAGGTGAGTGGGGGACAGGCGGCCGCGCGTGTGGCCGCCCGGCGCCGGCAGGAACGCGAAGGGAAGCCTACTTCACCGTCCCGCACTGCGGGCCGATCCACTTGCTGGTGAAGTGTGAGTTGGCGGTCATGGTATTCGCGCCCGCGCTTAATACCATGTGGACGTCGCCTTTCACGTTGGTCGAGTCGGTTGCTTCAACGGTAAACGTTCCGCTTTGTTTGCCCCCTCCGTGGGTGCATTCCACCTTGCCTTCCAGTTTTCGCGCGGTCGAACTGATGATGGTTTTCGTGCACTGGGGATCATCCTTACCCATGAAGTTCGTCCTGGTCAGGTCCTCCCTGGTCATGCACTTCTGCATGGTGTGCGTTTTCGGCCCTTCCGCCTGCTGTTGTTTGAACGCCGCCTCCATCCTGGCGCGCTGTTCTGGCGTCATTTTTGCCAGCATCTCGGGAGGAATGGGCGGGGGCCCGCTGCTTTCTCCGACGACCGTCGTCTCCCAAAGTCCCAGCTTGACGTCCAACGGTTGCACCTTGTCCTCGGCCACGAGCGTCGCCGCGCAAACTGCCGCGAGCCCTGCCAGCGCGATCTTCCTCATCCCGTCCTCCTGTCGTTGAAGTTATCCACGAAGAAACGGCCATAAGAATGTCACGTGCCAGTTCTTCTGGCAAGCGTCAAGCCCTCGTGAAGGAGGTGGAAAGGTAAGAATTGAAGATATGAAGAGCGCGACAGCCATTGCGGGCAGGCCGGTTCTACAGCGACTTCACCGGAATCGCCAGCAGGTCTTCCACCAACCCGACTTCCTTCTGTAGAAATGGCTCGGCATAGGTTACCCCGCCGAGCATGCCGTAGAAGCGCGCCATGGCATCCATGCGGTCGCGGACGTCGGCATGGGCGGGGAACAGATCCTTGCCTGCTTCCTGATCGCTGAACTGCGTCTTGTAAGCCATCAGGGCCTGAAAGCGCGCCTCGAACTGGTCGGTGATGTCGACCACAAACGTAGGCCGCACGTCGTAATAGAGGGACGCGTAAACAATCTTGAAAGGCCGACAAGGAGCAAGATCACCGGCTGCGTCGGGAGAGCTGATGGCTGACTGCTGGCGGCCGAGTGTCAGCTTCCCCAATCCCGCCACAAAACACGCCTCATAGCCGAGCGTCGATGCCGTGTAGTGGTCCGGATGCCTGCCCTTCCAGTAGGGCAGAATGACCACCCGCGGCCGCTGCTCGCGAATCACCCTGGCGACCTTCAGCCGGTTTTTCCAGCTATTCTCGACCCGCCCGTCCGGAATATCGAGGGCCTGCCGCCAGTCGACGCGCAGAATCTTCGCGGCTTCTTCCGCCTCGTGCGCGCGGTCCTCCGCGGAACCACGTGTGCCCATTTCGCCCCGGGTAAGGTCGAGAATGCCAGTGCGATAACCGCGCAGCGCCATCTTGAGCAGCGTGCCGCCGCAAGTCTGTTCCACATCGTCGCGATGAGCGGCGACTGCCAGAATGTCAAGTGAAGCGTTCATGAACTGCCGATGATAGCAGGCGCGCGGCGCTTCAACCCGGATTCACCCGCTCCGGGCGCTCAGGCCAGCACTCACGCGCGTGCGGCTCGGATTATCGTGGGAATTCTAACTGGCAAGTTTGCGGAGAAACTCGCGCTCGTCCATGCGGTACTTAAAGGCCTTGCGGCCGTCAATGAACACCACAGGTACTTCGTCGGTAAATTGGCGGCGCAACTCGTCGTTGCTGTCGACGTCAATCTCCTGCCAGCGAAAACCGCCGCGGCGTTCGAGCTTCACCAGAGTTTCCTTGACGATCTCGCAGAGGTGGCAGCCCTTGCGCGAGTAGACGACCACTTTTCGCAGCGTCAGCATCAGCCGGAGTGTAGCAAGGACGGTCGAATGTTTCCAACAACTTCTCACAGATCGAACGGTCGGTCGGCAAGCCGGAAGGGGAATCGATGACCGCCCTTGCCGGAACTTCCGGAGAAAACGCCGAAAGCCTGGCGCGGTTACAATCGTGGCCATGGCGATGGATCGTCCGCTCGAGGGGAAGGCGGCGCTGGTGACGGGTGCGGCGAAGCGGCTGGGCCGGGCAACCGCTCTGGCCTTGGCCGGGGCGGGCGCTGATGTCGCCATCACCTTCCGGCATTCAACCCGCGAGGCGCAGCACATGGTGATTGATCTCAGTCACCTGGGAGTACGCTCCGTCGCCCTGCGTTGCGATGTTACCGATCCCGGTTCGGTCAAGGCGGCGGTGAGAGAGACGGCGAGGGAACTGGGCGGGATCGATATCCTGGTCAACAATGCTGCCAGCTATGAAACGGCAGACTTCGGCAGGCTTACGGTGAAGCAATGGGATGCGATCTTTGCCTCCAACGCTCGCGGCCCCTTTCTGGTCTCAAAGGCAGCCTTGCCCTGGCTGCGCCGGCGCCGGGGGAGAATCATCAATATGGGGTCGCTCGGCGGATTACGACCCTGGCCAACCCATGCGCATTACTGTTCTTCGAAGGCGGCGGTTCACATGCTGACGAGAGTCATGGCCAAGGCCTTGGCACCGGCGGTCGCGGTGAATTGCGTTGCCCCGGGAATGGTCGATCTGGGTGAGAAGTCGGGAGCGGCATTCATGCGACGGATGGCGAAGTTGACTCCGATGCGGCGCAACGGGACCGGCGATGACGTGGCAGCGGCGGTACTGTTCTTCGCCATGGCCCCGCGCTTCATCACCGGTCAGATCCTCGCTGTCGACGGAGGCCTGGGGCTTTGAAATCTCCCGCCGATTCCTGTATCGTGCCGAGTTTCGCTTCTTCCATGAGAAGGCTCTGGCTTTTACTCTTGTTCCTGTTACCCCCGTGCGTCCACGCGCAAAACCGTCCCGAGGACGGCGGGCGCGAAATCCAGATCTGGAGTGGCGGAGGCCACTCGGTCAGCGGAGGCACCGGCAATACCGGCGTCTTGAACCTGGGATTCAGGTACGGTTGGATCCTGACTCGTCCGCACGGCCCCGGATTTCTGAAGGGCCGTTTCGAGGCAGCGCTCGACGCGGTCCCCGTCTTCATGGTGTTTCAGCCCGCTAATACCGCCTATGGCTTCGGAGTTAACCCGGTAAATCTCAAGTGGAACTTTGCTACGCGGGACAGCCTGGCTCCCTATCTGGAACTGAGCGGCGGAACGCTGTTCACCAACCACGAGGTCCCCTCCTTGGCATCGAAAGAAAATTTCACCTCGGGTATTGCGCTCGGCACCCACTTCCTCGGCCAGAAATACAACTGCAGCCTGGAATTGCGATACATGCATATTTCCAACGCCGGTTTGTCCTCGCACAATCCCGGACTTAATACTTTGCAAGTGCGAATGGGTCTGGGGAGGTTTCTGCCAAGCCGGAAATCGCCTCCTCCAAAATAGAAGCAACCATCTTATTTTCAATTGATTACACTGTCTTCACGGTGGTCAGGGAAGGGGAATCCGTCCTGCACTTGTAACTTCTGTGTGATCCACGCATCTCAAGCGCATGTGGGCTCATTAGGGTGATTCTCCCGGGTGGCTCGGGGATGACGTAGCGCAACGTCGTCCTGCCTCCTTAGCTGCCGGGTGAGAAACTTTGTTCCTTGACCGGGGGGTCCGGGGCTACCTAATGAGCCCTCTTACTGTTTTTCCTAACGTCCTCCCCCAACACCTTTTTCCCGGTGGGTTGCAGCCTTCCGCGTTGCCCCGATATCCTTCTCGCCTATGTCAACTCTGGTGGAATGCGTTCCGAATTTTTCCGAGGGCCGCGACAAGTCCAGGGTAGACGCCATTATCGAAGCCATGATACTGCCCGGCGTCTATCTCCTCGACCGCGAAATGGATGCGGATCACAACCGCAGCGTGATCACCCTGGCGGGCGAGAGGGAAGCGGTTCAGGAGGCTGCGATCCGTGGCGTAGGCAAGGCCGCAGAAGTCATCGATCTTACCCGGCATCAGGGGGCGCATCCCCGCATGGGCGCGGCTGACGTCGTTCCTTTCATTCCCATTGAAGGCGTCAGCATCGAAGATTGCGTGGCGATGGCCCGCCACGCAGGCGAGCAGATCTGGAAACGTTTCGGGATCCCGGTTTACCTTTACGAGGCGGCTGCGACTTCACCAGAGCGGCAGAACCTGGAAAACATCCGGCGGGGCCAGTTCGAGGGCATTCGCGCGGAGATTGCCACCAATCCGGCTCGCAGGCCGGACTTCGGCGAAGCGCGCGTGCATCCCACTGCCGGGGCCACGGTAGTTGGCGCCCGCAAGTTTCTCATTGCGTACAACGTTTTCCTGAACACTCCGGACGTGGACATCGCCAAGAAGATCGCCAAAGCCGTGCGCTTTTCGACCGGGGGGCTTCGCTTCGTCAAGGGCGCCGGATTCCTGGTGCGCGGGCAGGCGCAAGTCTCCATGAACCTGACCGACTTCGAGCAGACTCCGATCCACCGGGTGTTCGAGACGGTGAAGCGCGAAGCGGCGCGCTACGGTGTGCAACCCGTGAGCAGCGAGATTGTCGGGTTGATTCCGAAAAAGGCTCTGGAGGCGGCGGCGGAATGGTTTCTGCAGGTGGAAAACTTCGATTCATCGCTCATTCTGGAGAACCGGCTGGCGGCGGTGATGGGCGGGAAAATGGCAGTCGGTGGGCTGCGCGCCGGGGCCGAGCCCTTTATCGAACAGCTGGCCGCGGCAACCGCCACCCCTGGCGGGGGCAGCGCCGCTGCAGCCGCGGGCGCCATGGCTGCCGGCCTGGGCGCCATGGTGGCCGGCCTGTCGCGTGGCAAGAAGGCCTATTTCGAGCACGAGCGCGAGTTGAGCCAGGCAATCGCGCGGCTTTCCCAGCTGCGCGAGGAACTCAAGGCCGCAATCGACACCGATGCCGAGTCGTACAACCGGGTCATGAAGGCTTACAAACAGGCCAAGGAATCTCCGGACGGCGAGAGCGTCATCGCCGCCGCGCTGAAGCAGGCAACGGCTGTTCCTTTGAGCGTTGCTCAGCAGGCCAGGGAAGTGGCGGACATCGTTGAGAGTCTGAAGCGCATCACCAGCCCCAACATGAAATCCGATCTCATCACCGCTATGGCTCTGGCTCGCGCTGCGATCGAGGGAGCGCTGTCGAACGTCGAGATCAACGTCGAATCCATTCGGGACCAGCCCTTTGTCCAGGAAGCGCGGCAGAAAGCGCTGGCATTGAAAGTCTGATGGCGATCGCAACGCCGGGCGTCCGACCGGGGGCCAGGTCCTCGAAGAAACCCGCCCCGAACCGTTCTGATTACACCGCCATTACACTTTCGTTCTCTTTCCGGTCTCGAGAGTTGGCATACAATGAAAGGTTGATGCGGGTGACGGGGCTAGACCGGACCGCATCTAACTACCCAAGTTCTCCAGAGGCAGTCTATGCGTAGATCAGCACTTGTGCTAACCGTCTCTTTATTGTCCTCGGCCGCGGTCTGGGCCATGCCGCTCGGCACTCAGGCGCGCGGCGTGATTCCTTCCGACATCCAGCAGCTCATCTCTGTGGACTACCGGGCGCTGAAGAATTCCGATAGCGCCATGGCTCTAAAGCAACAGATCGAGCCCGACAACCTGAAGCAGTTCGAAGAAGCGCTGAAAGGTGCAGGTATCGACACGGAGAAGGATGTCGAGCAACTCACGGTTGCCTCGTACCGCAATGCCCGGCAGACCATCAGGATGGTCGGCGTGGCGCAGGGCGATTTTCCGATGAAGGCGTTCCTGAAGCGGATGGCTGTCCACAAAATCAAGCCCGTAAAGGTACGCAATACGGATCTGTGGCCCATGTCCGGCGGTATGGACATGGTTTTCCTTGATGAAAATACACTGCTCTTCGGAGACCGCTCCGCCGTCGGGGGAGCGCTCGATGCCCGCGATGGCTACAGCCCGACGCTCGACACCAATAACACGATGACCGACATGATGGGTTCCGTGGATAGCGGCACGGTGTGGAGCATTCTCGACCAGCAGGGAACCCAGAACATGATGCGCTCCGCCCTCGGCGACGCCTCGAAACTCGGGGACTATGAGACGGTGAAGAAACGGCTGCTGGGGTCGCGTTACCAGATGAACTTCACCAACGGCGTGAACTTCGATCTCGATGTGCTCACTTCGGATTCGATGACCGCCGCCACTCTGTCAACGCTGGTGAAGGCGGGGGTGCTTTACAAGAAGATGACGGCAACGCCCACCGAGAAAGTGGCGCTCGACAGCGTCACCGTGGATTCGGACAGCTCCACCCTGCAGATGCATTTCAAAAGCGACGACAAGAAGTTTCAGTCGCTGATGCACTCCGACTTGTTTGCCGCCGTGTCGAAGTAGCGGGCATTCCGCTATCCTCTGTACCGGGCGCGGTTGGCCGCGCCCTTTCACTTTTTCGCCGCCGAGACTTTCTCCCGCTTCTCCTTGACCCACCCTGGCTTGACCACCTGTCGTCCGCGAGCGATGGCCAGCGAATCTTCGGGCACATCTTCGGTGATGCACGACGCCGCGCCCACGTAGGCTCCGCGTTTCACCCGCACTGGCGCCACCAGCGTGGAGTCGCTGCCGATAAATACGTTGTCTTCGATGGTGGTCGTATGTTTGTTCACGCCATCGTAGTTGCAGGTGATTGTGCCCGCGCCGATATTCACCCCCGCGCCGACGTCCGCGTCTCCCAGGTAAGTCAGGTGGTTGGCCTTCGATCCCTTGCCCAGCCTGATCTTCTTGGTCTCTACAAAATTTCCCACATGCGCCCCTTCACCGATCTGGCTTCCCGGACGCAGGTGAGAGTAGGGCCCGAGAACCGCGCCCGAACTGACTTTCGAGTCTTCCATGATGGTTCCCGGACGCACAAGTACGCCTTCGCCGATCTCGCAGTTCCTGATCACGCTGTACGAGCGTATGCGGCAGTCACTTCCGATCCGCGTGTTACCGAGAATCTGCACGAAGGGCTCAATCACCGTGTCGGGGGAGATGACCACATCGCTGTCGATCATGCAGCTGTCGGGATAGTAGATGGTGACGCCTTCCGACATCAGGCGCTCAGCCGTCAGCTGGCGTAACCGCCGGTCGATATCCATCAACTCCGCGCGGGTGTTTCCGCCGAGGACTTCGCCCGGATTTTCCGCGGCCACGGCGACCACCCGTTGCCCGGCCTTGCGCATGACGGCAGCCATGTCGGTGAGGTAGAACTCGGCGTGGGCGTTATCCGTTCCCAGTTCGTCGATGTGCTCGAACAGGCGGGGCACGGAGAAAGCGTAAAAACCGGCGTTGATCTCACGAATTCTGGCTTGCGCCGCGGTCAGCGCCTTCTGCTCCACGATGGCGCGTACATCGTCACCTTTCGCGGCCCTGCGAATCACCCGGCCGTATCCTGCGGGGTTCTCCAGTTGCGCGGTAAGCAAGGTCATAGCGGCTTTCTTGGCCAGGTGAAAATCACGAAGCCGGAGGATCGTCCGCGAAGTGACCAGAGGGGCATCTCCCGATAGCACCAGAACCAGGTCGTAGCCTGCCAGCGCTTCGCGGGCCACCATCAGCGCGTGGCCGGTCCCGCGCTGCTCTTTCTGCAGCACGAAGCTAACCCCAGTCGGCGCAACGGCTTCACGCACCCGCCCGGCTTCGTGACCGATGATGGCGTAAACGTCCGCAGCCGGAACCACCCGGGTGGCCGCTGCGATCACGTGCGCCAAAACCGGCTTGCCCCCGACTTCATGCAGAACCTTGGGATGTTTGGACTTGAGGCGAGTGCCCTTGCCCGCCGCCATGATGGCGATGGCGACACGGGGAGGAGAGGTCGGCTTCAGAGTCTTTGGCATTCGACCCCAATATATCGCAGGCGGGAGCGCGCGTCTCGTAGAGAGCCGTGGCTAGCGGGAAGTTGCGGAAACCGGTCGCTTCGGAATGCTCTCGGCCTGGACGGCGATCTGCATGATGTCCTGGGCGACGCGGTCGGCTGCGTGGCGGACCACCAGTCCGGATTCGAGGTAGTCACCGAGCACGGCGCAGACGCCCAGTTCCTCGATGGCCTCAAGGTCGACCACAATCTGTGACGCGCCCTCCAGGGCATATTTCGCCTTCATCTCCGGTGGAGCAGCCGTGCGGTTGATCAGCGCATAATCGAATAATCGGTCTGCTTGCGCGTGACGGTTCAACGCCCGGATGTGATCGGCGGCGGTAAGCCCCAGGCTCTCGTTGGCCTGCGTCATGAGGTTGCACACGTAGACTTTCAGGGCGCTCGATTCGAGGACCGCTTTCACGATGCCTCTTACCAGGAGGTTGGGAATCAGGCTGGTGAACAGCGATCCTGGCCCAATAGTAATGACGTCGGCATCGGCGATGGCGCGCAATGTCTGCGGCAGCGGCTCGACGTCCGGTGGGACAAGGAACAGCTCCTTGATCCGGCCGTTGCTGGCAGTGATTCTGGTTTCGCCCAGCACCCGGCTGCCATCCTCCATCAAAGCCTCCAGTTCGATGTTCGCGCTGGTTGCGGGAAAGATATGGCCGCGCGTCAGCAGAATCTCGGAGGACAGCCGCACCGCTTCACTGAAATCGCCGGTGATCGAGGTGAGAGCCGCAAGAAACAGATTTCCGAAGCTATGGCCCTCGAGACCGGAACCTTTGACAAAACGGTGCTGAAACAGGCGGGAGAGCAGGGCTTCGTCCTGGGACAAGGCAACGATGCAATTGCGAATGTCCCCGGGCGGAAGCATGTTGAGCTCTTTCCGCAGACGCCCGCTCGAGCCTCCGTCGTCGCTCACCGTAACCACGCCGCTGAGTTCCGTTATCGAGGGGAGATCCGGCTCGCAGGTCTGAACGTATGCCTTGAGACCTTTCAGCAGGGTGGAAAGCCCGGTGCCGCCGCCAATGGCGACAACCTTGAGCTTCTTCGCGCTCCCGAGCCCGTCCCGCGAGGGAGACTCGCCCTGCTCGTCGGCAGACATAAAGCGCTTACAGATTTCCTCCGGACTCGTCCGGCGAAACCATCAACTCGGCTCCAGGATCGGGGTACAGCAGTTCCGTGAAGCGTGGATCTTCCGCCAGGTTCTGGAAGTCGGAATCGTTGCGCGCTTGAAAACGCAAGCCCGGGTTCAGGTGAATCGCTTCGTCCAGATGCCGTAGAGAGTCCTCGACGTGTCCAGTCAGGCAATCGAGCGCCGCCAGGCCGTAGGCCACATAGTCAGCCTTGGGAGCCTGCTTCGACAATTTCTCCAGGTGCTCCCGGGCGCCTACATAGTCACCTATGTTCATCAATGAAACAGCGAAGTCGTAATGCTCCTCGTGGCTCTTGAACTGAACCGCCGGCCGCTCGTTATGCTGATTGCAGGTGTTGATGTGGACGGAGGCGCGGTCGGCCAGCTCCTTGCTGGGTCCGGAGAGCGCCTTCTGAAAGAAGCCCTTGGCCTTGTCAAACTTGCGTTCCTGCATCGCACGCAGGCCGGCCTCATAGTTCTGTACCGCTTGCGTGTGACGTGGATCTTCCGCTGCTGCTTTCTTGGGAGTTGCTTTTTGCGCCATCTGCAAAACTCTTCCTGTACTCTTCGTAAGTGTTCCTCGTGAACCCGGCACAAGAGTCCTGAAACTTATCGAAGGCCGTAATTCCAGTGGATGCAACTTCAAGACTCTTCACCGGTGCGAGCAGGTTATACGCGGGTCCGGCCCTGTGCGTCAACTGGCCGGAACTTAGTCGATGGTGGCCGCAGTTTCCAGGTCCACCTGTTTCCATTCCCCGGCAATGATGCCCTTGCGAATCTCGACCGCGGTCTTGCCCTTCTTATGCATGGTGTACGAGTAATACAGTTCCTTCAAGCACGTAGCGCACACCGCGCCGTGAGTTCCCTCAAAGCAGCTGTGCAAGCTGTTGTGCCCCATACGATCGCAATAGCAGTAGCAGGGCTGTTGATGAAGAACCACGGGAATCCTGGCCGCCAGTTCGTAAGCGTGAGTCTGATAGGGGTACTGCGCCGCCTGTCCCCAAAGCTGATCTTTGGTGAGGATCGGCGGCAACCGCGTGCCCTTGCCCGGCGGGCCGGCATTGTAGGCCGGGACTCCTCCCCCGCCTTCCTCGTCCTGGGAGATGGCCCAGGGGGCGGAGACCACGAGAACAATCAGGAACACACCTGCCAGCGTTAGCCCGCGTTTCAACATAGGTTCGGTTTCCTCAGGTGGATCTTGGCCCGGATATTGTAACCCGAATCGCGAGATGGCTGTAAACGGCCGCTTTCACAGGTGCCCCTCACGACCGTCTTCATTTGTACGCGCTTCACCCGTATAATCAAAAACAGATGGCAGATTCCGAAATTTCCCCAGCTCCGGTTCCGGCGCAGCCGACGGAGGCTGCGTCACCCCCCGTACCCAGGATTTTCCCCATGCTTTCGGTCTGGCTGCGGGACCTGGTAATTTCGCTCGCCATCTCCGCATTCATCATTGTGTTCCTCTACCAGCCGGTCAAAGTGGAGGGCACCAGCATGATGCCCTCGCTGGATGACCAGGAACGCATCTTCGTCAACAAGTTTGTTTACCGTCTGGAACCAATCGAACGCGGCGACATCGTGGTTTTCCGCTACCCGCGTGATCCGTCGAAGAGCTTCATCAAGCGAGTGATCGGACTGGCAGGCGACCGTATTCAGATCGACGACGGCCGGGTGTTCGTCAACGGGCAGCTCCTCGAGGAGGACTACGTACCGCGCATCTACGCCGACCACCGTTCCTGCCCCGAGGTCGTAGTCCCGCCCAACAGCTACTTCGTGCTGGGCGATCACCGCACCATGTCCAACGACAGCCGAGATTTTGGCCCGGTGGACGCCGGCTTCATCTATGGCAAGGCTGTTTTCGGCTACTGGCCGGTAGATAAGCTGGGGCGCTTGCGGTAAGGGCGCAACGGCTTCGATCCCCCCATCTTTTCTGCTTTTTCCTCAGCCTTGCTCACTTGGCCGATTGCCGATTGCCTGTTAGAATCTGTAAAATCCACTCCCCCGGAGAAAGAATGCAGGCCATTCTTGCGCTGGAAGATGGGAAAGTCTTCCGCGGCAAAGGCTACGGAGCAAAAGGCGAATGTCGCGGCGAAGTCGTTTTTAATACCTCCCTCACCGGTTACCAGGAAATTTTTACCGACCCTTCCTACACCGGCCAGATTGTCGTTCTCACCAATCCCCAAATCGGAAACTACGGCACTAATCAGGAAGACCAGGAATCGACACGTCCTTATATCGAAGGACTGATCGTGCGCGAGTTTTCGCGCGTGAGCTCCAACTGGCGCTCGCAGCAGGTAGCCGAGGAGTATCTCGAACAGTTCAAGATTCCGGTGCTGGGCGATATCGACTCGCGGGCTCTGGTGCGCCACTTGCGCGACCACGGGGTGATGCGCGGCGTGATCTCGACGCTCGAGAACGACGCCGAGAAACTGGTCGCCAAGGCGCGCTCGATTCCCAAGATGGACGGCACGGATCTTGCCAAGGTGGTCAGCACCAAGAACACCTACGTGTGGGAGACGGGAGAGCGGTCGCATCTGCCGGAGGAAGTTGTCGGCGTGAAAGACGAGCCGCCCCGCTTCCACGTGGTTGCCTACGACTACGGCATCAAGCGCAACATCCTGCGCAAGCTGCGCGGCGAAGGTTGCAAGGTCACAGTGGTTCCGGCCGAGACCAAGGCGGAAGACGTGCTGGCGCTAAAACCCGATGGTGTGTTCCTGTCGAACGGGCCGGGCGATCCGGAGCCGTGTACCTATGCGGTCGAGAACATTCGCCGCCTGATGGGGCGGCAGCCGATCTTCGGGATTTGCCTGGGGCACCAGCTGACGGGAATTGCGCTGGGCGGCAAGACCTACAAGCTGAAGTTCGGACACCACGGCGGGAATCATCCGGTGAAGCAGTTGCAAACGGGGAAGATAGAGATTACCTCGCACAACCACAATTTTGCGGTGGATCCGGATTCGTTGTCCCAGAGCGAAGTCGAACTGACGCACATGAACCTGAATGACCAGACGCTCGAAGGCCTGCGCCACCGGAACCTGCCGCTGTTCAGCGTGCAGTATCACCCCGAGGCGGCTCCGGGCCCGCATGATTCGCATTATCTGTTCAAGGATTTCGTGAAGATGATGGAGGAGTTCAGGAAGTAGTGGCGAAGAGCGCGGTTGAAAGAGCGCGCATCACGTTAAAGGCCGCCTGGGAATTGAGAACTGGTATTCATGCCGAAACGGACTGACATCTCGAAGATTCTGATCATCGGCTCTGGCCCCATCATCATCGGCCAGTCGGCGGAGTTTGATTACTCCGGGACGCAGGCTTGCAAGGCGCTCAAGTCCGAGGGCTTTGAGGTAGTGCTGGCGAACTCGAATCCGGCGACCATCATGACCGATCCGGATTTGGCCGATCGCACTTACATCGAGCCCCTGACCCGCGACTATCTGGAAGAAATCATCCGCGTGGAGCGCGAGCTCTCTCCCGGCGTGGGATTCGCCGTGCTTCCCACGGTTGGCGGGCAGACCGCGCTCAACCTGGCCGTCGAGTTATCGGACGGCGGCGAGCTCGAAAAGTACAACGTGCAACTGATCGGCGCCAACATCGCCGCCATCAAGAAGGCCGAAGACCGGCTCTATTTCAAGGATGCAATGCAGAAAATCGGGCTCGACGTTCCCAAGTCAGCCCTGGTCAACAATTTGAAAGACGGCCTGGAGTTTGCCGGGAAGATCGGATTTCCCGTGATCATCCGCCCCTCGTTCACCCTGGGCGGATCGGGCGGCGGCATCGCCTACAACCGCGAGGAATTGATGGAAGTGCTCGCCCGCGGTCTCGATTTCTCTCCCGTGCACGAAGCGCTGATTGAGGAATCGGTGCTCGGCTGGAAGGAGTTCGAACTCGAAGTGATGCGTGACCTGAAAGACAACGTCATCATCATCTGCTCGATCGAGAACTTCGATCCCATGGGGGTGCACACCGGCGACTCGATCACCGTCGCTCCCGCGCAGACGCTCACCGATCGCGAGTACCAGGCGATGCGGGACGCAGCCATCGCGGTGATTCGCGAGATCGGTGTCGAGACCGGCGGATCGAACATTCAGTTCGGCATTCATCCGCAGACCGGGCGCATGGTGGTGATCGAGATGAACCCGCGCGTGTCGCGCTCGTCGGCCCTGGCTTCGAAAGCCACAGGGTTCCCGATCGCAAAAATCGCAGCCAAGCTGGCGGTGGGCTACACGCTCGACGAGATTCCCAATGACATAACCCGCAAGACGCCTGCGTGTTTCGAGCCCACGCTTGACTACGTGGTGGTGAAGATCCCCAAGTGGCAGTTCGAGAAGTTTCCCGGCGCGGACGAGAACCTGGGCCCGCAGATGAAGTCCGTTGGCGAAGTGATGGCCATTGGCCGCACCTTCAAAGAGGCATTGCTCAAGGGCGTGCGTGCGCTTGATACCGGGAAGAAAGTTGGATCGGAAAAGATCGAGCCCAAGATCCTTACCCAGCGGCTGGTGACGCCGCATCCTGAGCGGCTTTCCTATATCCGTTATGCTCTGCGCCAGGGACACACGGTCAAGCAGATCGCGACCATGACCTCCATGGACCCCTGGTTCCTCTACCAGCTTAAAGAAGTTAACGACATGCAGCTGGAGCTGGAGAAACACCCGATGGAGTCGATTCCCACCGAGGTGTTGCGCGAGGCCAAACGCTACGGCTTCTCCGACGGACGTCTGGCGGGAGTGTGGCGGCTGGAGGGCAAAGGGGCGCTCGAGAAGGTCAAGCATCAGCGGAAGAAACACCGCGTCACTCCGGTGTACAAGCGGGTCGATACCTGCGCCGCGGAGTTCGTCAGCCACACTCCGTATCTTTACTCGACCTACGAAGACGAAGACGAAGCAACGCCGACCGATAAGAAGAAGGTCATCATTCTGGGCAGCGGGCCCAACCGCATCGGTCAGGGAATTGAGTTCGATTA
>Ga0126383_10000974_pt1 | contig 17074 bp, 13 predicted proteins | sample PanSoiMetPlot_35_FD_96882 | JGI IMG/M metagenome (GOLD analysis project Ga0126383, IMG submission 96882) | Tropical forest soil microbial communities from Panama - MetaG Plot_35 | ecosystem: Environmental > Terrestrial > Soil > Tropical forest > Bulk soil | place: Panama | collected 2016-02-17
CAACGGTCGCGGAGCTGACGCAAATGATCGAGCAGGAAGTGGAGAAATATCCCGCGGCGCAGCGTTTGAGGACCCATCCTGGAGTGGGTGCTTTGACGGCACTGGCGTTCGTGCTGGTCATTGGAGACGCAGAGCGGTTTCGCTGTGGCAAGCAGATCGCGAGTTATCTCGGTCTGGTTCCCGCGGAAGGTTCCAGTGGCGAACGACGGCGGCTAGGGCACATCAGCAAACAGGGGAGTGCCCTACTGCGTTTCCTCCTGGTGGAAGCGGCGCAAGTGACGGTACGGAGCGATCCCGAGTGGCGAAGCAAGTTTTTCCATCTGGCCATGCGGCGAGGACGCAAGATCGCCAAGGTGGCGATGGCCCGCAGACTCGCGGTTCGTCTCTACTGGATGTGGCGGGATGGGAGTATCAGCAATTGCTTAAGTTTGGTCCGCACGCGGGCAGCCCGGAAATCGCGTTGGTGTGCAAGTGAACACCGTGTAATCGATTGGGCAGCCCGCTCCCCTTCACGGGGGAGTTCGAACTAGTAATCATGGTCGAGGTTGTGACCGAAGAGATGCATGGGTTGGACTGAGTTTCCAGACCTGCAACTGATTGAAAGCGAGCCTAGGTTGGATCCGGCATTTTCCATGAGAGCGAAATGGCGCTCTTTTCAGAGTGCACGCGTTAGTACGCTCAAAAAGTGCTTGACACCGCCGGCATTGTCAGAGACGCGATTTTACGTCAACTTACGAAAAGCGAGCGCGATATAGAATTGCCACACCGACGATGCATGGCGCTACCAAACAAAGCTTCCTGTGTTGGGTGTGCATTCTGTGCTGTTCAACTGCACTGGCGCAACAGAATCCCACCACCGTTCCAGTGGCCTACATTTCAACTCATGCACGAGGGTTGGACGGTCAACTCGTGCGGGTTCGGGCTCAGCTCTTACTTGGGTGGGAAGGCGACAACTTTCTCTATGATCAGCCCGAGGCTGTCATTCCAAAGCAGCATTCGGATGTGCGCCCTAGACTCTGGATCCACTGTGACCCGAAATGCGAGCGAGATGTGCGTCGCACGATCATGCACGAATCTGGGCCGGCACTCGGCACATTCACAGGCTACTTTCACTTCGTACCAGACAAGAAATCTCGGATGAAGCGTGTATTTGATCCCCAACTGACAATACGCGGATGGTTTCCGAGTTGCCGACAAACAGGCCAGAATGCGAAAAGTGGACACCTCAGCTGGTGTTCAGCCTGGTTTTATTGGGGGACAAATCGGTCGATGTCCCCTTCCTTGTCGTCCTGAAAAGGCGATTCCAGGGCTTACAGGACTTCTGAAGAAGGCGAAAAAGGAAACCATCGTTATCGATGTCGGCAACTATTATCCCTTTCGCAATGGCCGCATCGATGAAATGGAAAACGGCCTTGTGGAGAGTGTGTGGGTTGAGAGGCAGATTGGGCGACCCGTGATCAAAGTCCTGAACAACATTGTATCCAGGGCTTTGGCAGAAGCGGGACGTCCCGCCGGGAGCAGAGATCGTGTTGCTCTTCCGATTTCTGGTGACAATCCCAAAGCAAAAGAAATCATCACTCAGGTCATGGATCGATTCGGATTCGATTCGGTTGACGCTGGAACCATTGCTGAATCGTGGCGGCAACAGTCTGGATCTCCGGTTTGCTGCACCAATCCGACGAAAGAGGAACTTCAACGGAGTTTAAGAAACGTCGACCGTTCTTCGTTTGTCACCAACCGAGAGAAGGCAGTGAAGGCATATTTCGCCCTCGCGGATGCGGAATACGAAACGCAAGTGAACGCCCATCGCTCGGTGTTTAATGGAAAATGAAAGGTAAGGAGCGAAGAGAAGTGCTTCCCATTGTAATACTGTTCTCAATACTCGAACCTGCTGCAGTAATTCTCATTTAACAACGCCGCAAAAAGGGGGTACGAGTATAATTCGTGCGGCGTTTTGGCGCTGAGAAGGAGATTCCCGCCATGGCCGCTACCCTCCGTGTTGTGATGTGCTTGCTCTGCCTGGCACTCGCATCGGACGCATTGGCCGCGAATCAATTTCTGCCTGCAGTGGTTTATCCAATCAGGAACAAACCGGTGTTCGTGGTGGTCGGAGACTTCAACGGCGACGGCATCCCCGATCTCGCGGCCTGCGGAGAGAATCCTTTGGGTGGGTCGGTTTACAGCATCTTACTTGGTAACGGAGACGGCACTTTCCAGCGCGCGCATACTTACTCCGATGGCGGCGCGTACGGAATTGCTGTGGCCGATCTGAATCGGGACGGGAAACTGGATTTGGTGATGGATGGCCCTGGCCCCGTTGTTGTTGCGCTCGGGAACGGTGACGGTACGTTTCAAAAATCCGTTTCTTACCCGGCGGCCATGTCGAGCTACGGCCTTGCTGTTGGTGATTTCAACGGCGACGGGAAAGACGACGTGGTGATTACGGATCAATATCAGCAAGGGGTTGACGTACTTCTCGGCAATGGAGACGGAACCTTGGGGGCACCGATTTTCAGCGGCCCTCTGGGATCGTTTCCTTCCGGTGTCATCGTGGCTGATTTCAACCGTGACCACAAGCTCGACATCGCGACCAGCAATGTTGGAGATAGTTCGATCGCGGTCGCGTTGGGCAACGGAGACGGTACCTTTCAGACCGCCACGAAGTACACGGTCGGGCTGCCGTCGAGCCTGATCGCTGCCGACTTCAATCGGGATGGAAAAGTTGACTTGGTTACTGCCTCCGGAAACGCCGTGGTATTTTTCCCTGGCAACGGCGACGGGACGTTTGGCGCTATGATCCAATCCATGGTGAACACCTATCTTCCCTACGTCGCCGGCGGCGGAGACTTCAATCATGACGGCCGGCTGGATATAGCGATTGCAGATCGGCAGACCCAAGATCTTGAGCTGGCCCTCGGCATGGGCAACGGTATTTTTCTCGACGGCGGATCGTATAACCTTGGCGGCGATCATCCCCTCAACGGAGCGGTAGCGGATTTGAACCGGGATGGCTGGCCGGATGTGGTGATTCCTGATTTCGCCACTCGAAACGTGAGCGTCCTGATTAACCAAGGAGAGACGGGCCAGTGAAGGAAGACATTTCTCGGCCGGAGTCTAGACGCGCCATCGGGGAAATCTAGGTTTCAGGCGGTTCAGGAGAGGAAAAACCGTGCTGGTGCCCCCTGGCGTGTCGGGTGGACTTGAGAGCGCAAGGACAAAGATCAAGAGGACCCCTAGACCATCGGCCAGATTGGAGAATCAGTGTAGGGAAAGTATTCCTGATCGCACGGTTCCGTTTATGTTATGCCTCATTTCACTCGCGTGGTCAGGGCCGCATCAATCTTGAACAACGTTCCCAAAGGATTGCTCGTAGCTTTTCCTCCCATGATAGCGACTCCATAGAATTCGCCGTCGGCGCCCTGAGTCATCTGTTCGGGTTTGCATCCCGTGCTAGCGCAGCTGAATTCGGCGCTGGTCAGGACTGTTCCGGTCGTGCTGACGGCAAATACAGTGCCCGGCCGATCCGGTGCGGTTCCGCCGTTTTGGCTCAGGCCCCAGAGATTTCCATCCGATGCCTGCAGCAGGAAGGTTGGCGTTGGTCCTTCTGCGGCCGTCAGAGTTGCGATGTCAGTAAACTGCCCCGCTGGAGTGAACTGAAATACGGTTCCATACGATGTGCCGCCATAGAAATTTCCATCCGATGCCTGGACCAAACTGGTGGTTATGTTCTTAAATTGCTGCAAGGTGTAGAGAATTGTGAACTGGCCTGACGGTGTAACCTGGAAAATCCGGCCCGCCTCGAGACCATAAATCGCCGTGCCATAGAAATTTCCGTCCACGCCCTGGATCAGGGTCTGTGCAGTGCCATCCGTGCTCGTCAATGTGTAGATGCTACTCCACGCACCTTGAGGAGTAAGGCGGAAGACCACGTTGGTGGTTACGCCGTAAAAGCTCCCGTCAAAACCCAGGATGATCTTGCCCGGACCATCCGGACAACCAGACAGTGAACAAAAGTTATAGAGAACCTGGAAGGCGCCGGTCGGCGTGATTTTGTAAAAGACGCCGAAACTGTTCGCTCCACCGGATTCTGTCACGCCGTAAAAGTTTCCATCGGTGCCCTTCACAAATGCGATTGCGGGATTCTCGCCGTTGAGAAACTTGCCGTTGGGTCCTGGTTCAAAAGTGTGCAGTACCTTTGTTTTTCCTGAGATGCTGGTTGCGAAGACGGTTCCACCAGCATTGGCGCTACCCTGTCCGGCCCACCATGTGGTTCCGTAGAGGAATCCGTTCGACAGCTGGATTGGCCCCACAGCCGGGTCGAAACCGTCGGGACAAGAAGTGAAACTCTGGTTGCAAAAGAATGCGAATACTTGTGAAATGGCCGGAGTGGAGCTGGCATGCAAAGTTGTGGCAAGCAGAACGATGCAGGCAAACGTGCTCAAGTGTTTCATACGACGTTTCCTTTCGAGAGGCTCGCTAGGCAAAATTGTCGACCAATTCTGCCGGGAAGGCTGGCACAATTCTTGCCGCGAATTGTCGGGAGCTTGTCATTAATTTGTAAAACGAAGAGACTTCGTCCGGGTCTTGTTCCTCCACGTCCAGGTAATGAATTGGTACGGCTCGCGTTACTGATCAGTGAGATCTCGCTGGTGGCGATGGTCCTTGTTTCAAGGATCGCTTGAGATTCGTTCCAGCTTTCCGATTTCCCACCAGGAAGCGCAGGATCACTTGTGAGGCGGTTTTGCGCCAATCATCGGTACCGTGATGCAAAACTCTTATTCCTTCTTGGTCTTGGGCACGTTCTTCGCCGGCGCCTTCGTACCAGTTTCCTTCTCGTAAACTTCAGTCGATGTTACATCCTTGCCGTTGGGGTCCTTGAAGTTTGACATGAGCGTGATCGTCTTTTTGTCGGTCGAAAGGATCAGGTGTTGTGTGCCGTAAACGTTCCCTTTGGCATCTTTCCACGTCGCGTCCAGCGCGTCTTTGGCGCCGCCGTTGTACGTGATCGTGGTGGCAATCGGATCCCCGGCCAGCGGATGCGGCTTGCCATCGATAGCGCCACCGTAGGCAAGAGCCACCTCGTGACCCGAGCTGTCCGCGCCAGTGGCCGTCCAGTCAAACTTCGATTTAGTTGCCTGCACGTTCACCGTCAGCGAACTCAATCCCGCCGACGCGTCCGAGAAGTGTGACTTACCGGGAACGAATTCCCACGTGCCGTTGTACGGATTCGTAGCCGTCGCCGACTTTGCCGCTGTCCCCCTCTCTTTCGATTTGTCGGTCTGAGCCACGCATGTGACCACAATAGCGATCACGCACACTGCCCCGAGTAGCCTAATCATATCTCTCTCCTCTCGCGCAGCCGAGGAGCACCACCACGGTTGCAAGTGTGGCAAAGGTACACTTGCGCCTGCGCAGACCGAGTGTACTTGGAACAGTCCGGCAAAAGGGGGATCTTTCGGTCTGGGTAGCTATTCGGCGATAGCGCTTACCCCCACTAGTCTTTCGATCGGTGTCTGCCGTCGCTTAAGACCATTAACAACCGCGAATCGTGCGCACTCGCACTGAGGGTCGAACGATCATTCGGTCCATGAGTTTACGATTGCCGGAGGAGACGATGGAATCTCTCAGGCGACCCCGCTGCGGATCTGCTGATTCGTGGACAGCGCTTGCCCAGCAAAATAAGGTAGGCGGGCCGAGGAGGCCCATCGCGAGCGTACCGGGCCCAGCAATATACTGGACAAATCTTTTTGAGCTTTCCTCATGGAAAGGAACTTCTTGGTCGTCCGCAGCAGCCAGTTTTTTTCGTAGCAGGCGTGGAAGCCTTGTTCGAGTAGAGATTCCAGCACGCCGGGGGCACAATTTGGGTGGTTCCAGACGAGATGCTTGGTGTCGAACTTGGACCAGTCTTTTTCGAAGATACCGTAACCGGAATCGAGTTCGTGCCACATTTCCGTCTGGGGATGTGGCGTGACAATGGTGATTTGCGTGACATCGAGCTGCAACGAAGCCAATGTTCGCAGATCTTCAGCGATCGATTCCGGTGTCTCCGGCGGCAGGCCGATGATGTAGTAACCTTGGGCGTACAGGCCGGCGCGGTTGAGTCGCTCAGCCAGTTCAAACGCCGCCTCTACTTTTTCGCTCTTGTGAATCTGCTTCAGGATGTCCTGGTGAAAACTCTCGATGCCGAAGAGTGCGCCTTCCATGCCACATCGCCGCCAGTCATTGAAGTTCCGAAGGAGCAGGTCCACACGCGACTGCACGAGCCAGCGGACTCGGTGGCGCGCCAATAACTCGATGACAGCGTTGGCATGCGACGGAAGGTTACCGAAATTCTCGTCGAGCAGCAGCACAAAATGGATGCCGTGTTGCACATAGAACTGCAGCACTTGATCCAAGGCCGCAAGGGAAATTTCCCTGGGCTTCGGCGCAAACGCCGTCGTCTGGCAAAAGGTGCAACGAAAACTGCATCCGCGAGAAGAAAACAGAACGCCTAACGGGAACGACCACCCCCCGGGCAGGCGGAAGCTGGTGACGAGCGGTGGGTGTTGGATTTCGTCGAGACGAGTACCCAGCTTTTGTCCCAAGGCATCTTCACTGTAACCGGTGAACACATCATCAAAGTGCGTTTGGATGGAGGGAGTCAAAGCGCCATAATTCCCCGCCCACAGTTCGCGGATGCCCGCCTGCCGAGCTTCGGCGGCCATGGCCAGAATGTCGTTGGTCTCTTCGAGGTAAAAGGAAAAACCCACGGCGTCCCAGCCCCGCTTGAGCTGAGCAGAAAACTCGGCACGCGTCGGGTATTCCAGGATACTTAACTGGGGGAGATTCTGCCGCAGAAATCGCAGGCCAAACGAGATCGTTCGCGGCATAGCGAAACGCCAGCGGAGATTACGCGGCGCATTCTCGCGAAAATAATCATAGAGGCCGGAGTCGCGGCAACGCGTTGTCAGCAAAATTCGAGGCAATCCTGCCTCCCGGTGAACGCCACAACAGAAGCGAGCGGTGTTTCCAAAAATCTAACACATTCCTGGAGCAAGTACGATAGGAGAGCCATGAGCCGGGAGCGGAGGACATTCGGGTTTGCCACGCTCATTCGCCCTTCGGTACTCTGCGATATCCAAGTCCGCGGAGAGACATACCAGGCGCTCGCCAGTGTGATTCCCCCGGTCGATAACGACACGGCCGTTTTCTCCCTTGAGGACACGCCCACATCAACGACAGTTGATGGGTCGCGGCAGTTCCCACCGCCAGACTGTACCCTCATCGGCGTCATTCGCCAGACCGACGAAATGCATGCCGAGTTTTTCCAGTACGCGGGTAGATGCATTGTGCTCCGGCAACGTGTGCGCACATATGAGGCGCACGCGCATGTCACGAAACGCCCGACGGGTCAACTCCCTGGCAGCCTCTGTCGCAAGCCCCTGCCCCCGATAGGAAGGGGCAATAGCATATGCAATCTCCACCACGCCATCAGCGCCGGGAGGGCCAGTGTAGCCGCTCACGCCCACGATCGCAGGCGGTGCACCCATGAGAACGAGGTGTGTCCACCACCCGGAGAGCGCGGCATTCGCCCGCAGTTTGGCCCGTGACACTTTCATGGCGATGGCGAAGTCCTCCCAGTTGCTTGCGATGTGGGCTCCCAAGTGCTCCTCAAGTGCGATCGGATTTTCAACTGCTAACTCAAGCAATACGAGGTCGCAGGATAGAAGGGAGATTTCCCTCATGGACTCACCAGCGTATTCTACCGGAATGCTGGCGAAGTCAGGCGATTTAACTCGTAATGTTCCGGTTACGAGTTCAATCGAGAGTTACATCAATCACGTGCAAACCAGCAACCACCGGGAGGTTGCATCTTTGCGCGAACTTCCAGCTCAAAGGTTGAGCCTGCTGTCACCGGCGTGTCGGCGCGACTAGCTTCAACCACATACGATGCAGCAGATGGCACGTTTTTCTTTGTTCTCGACGTGCGGTGCGAACCGAAAGCATGGAGAAAAGCACTGTCGTTGGATCGTCAGACTTCAATTAGCCTTGGTTGCGGGCGACCTGGCGAGTCGTCCTGCCCCGAGTTGCTGCTTTGGACTTCTCCGTTCGTGCTGCATCCAGTCGTGCGGCGATTTCGTCGAATGCCGCAGCTGGACCATTCCAACGCAATTCCTCCACGTTCTCAAATAAACGAAGATCAGTGCGTAGCGTGGCCAGCTTGCGGAAGAGTATTGCAAGCTCGCGATCGCGCTTCAGAGTGTCGGCCAGTGCGCTGCCGTTTGCGATGTTCACATGCCATTCGCGCCATTCGGGAGGAATCGATTCGAGATGTCGAAACTTGCTGAGAACGGCCGCTGATGACTTGGCGCCCCAGCCTCGCAGGCCTGGGTACCCGTCAGCGGAGTCGCCCACGAGCGCCAGGTAGTCCGGGATAGATTCCGGCGCTACGCCGAACTTTCGGACGACACCTGCTTCGTCTAGTGTCAGGTTGGTGCGGCGATTCAATTGAACGATTCGATTACCGCGCACGCACTGCGCCAGATCCTTGTCTGGCGTGCATAGGAAAATCCGTTGGACTTGAGCATCGCGATCAGCCAAAACTGCTGCCGCTGCCAGGGCATCGTCAGCCTCGAACTCTACCATTGGCCAAACAACAACACCTGCGGCCGAGAGCACAGTTTCCAATAGGGGAAACTGTGCCAACAGATCCGGTTCGATACCGTCGCCAGTCTTGTACCCCGACCACAACTGGTTACGGAACGACTCAATCACGTGATCCGTCGCCACCGCGATGTATTTGGCTCCACCACGGATCATTCCCAGGACAGATGACAACACGCCGCGGACGGCGGCTACCTCTTGTCCGTTCCCATCCCGGGCGGAAGGCAGCGCGTAGTAGTGACGGAATAGTTCGTAGGTACCGTCGATTAGATGGACTTCCATTGTGCGATTCCAAAAGGGATAGTATAAGGCGCGCGCGAAATGGTCTGTTCTCGCGGGCTCTGGTGTGACAACCTTCGGTTCAGAGGCTTGCGCGAGTCTCTGGCCATGTTCCTGGCTCTTGCCACTCTTGCTTCGCCGCTTGATCCGCGACATCGCTGGATCGTGGATGACGGCGGCAGTGGGTCAACGTCGAGGTTTCCAGCCATTAAGGTCACAGACAGCGTCGGGCGAGCCCGCCGAAGTCTTGCCGGTTATGGAAGGTCAAATTCTTTGTCATTATGATTGCCGGTCATTTCCCATTTCGCGAGTGCCACTGGGATCATGCCCGCAGCTAGAAACTGGTCGTGAAATTGTCCAAGATCGAACTTGTCGCCGAGTTGTTGAGCGCGTGCTGCCAGCAATCCTTCAATCTGTTGCTTCCCAGCGATGTAGTTCATGCCGTATCCAGGCTGTCGAAAGTAGACTTCAAGGTCGTAGCGGGCCAGATTAGGATCCATGAATGGTACTTTCGCCACCATGAACTGAATGGCTTGCTGCATGGAGATGTCACCATTCTGAATCTTTAATTCCACGGGAATCCGCATGGCACGGGCAAGCTGAGCGATATAAAACAGTTCACGCACACGGGGACGATCCTTCAGCAATCCCGCCTCGAGCAGCATCTCCTCGCAGTAAAAACCCCAGCCCTCAATTCGTCCACCGTCCTCACTGTCACGTCGAATGGGCCGCGTATCGTGCTCGTGAATGAGGAAGTCAAGACGATGTCCCGGCAGGGACGCGTGAATGTGATCCACCAGCGGATCGCGATACTGAAGTTCCTCCCAGAAATGGCGCTTGCCTCCGGTCCGCTGGATCCAGAATGCATCCGTCTTCTGTGGCCCAACATAGTCGGGGATGGTAAGCAGGTGGTTTTCCGCGAGGAAACTCCGGATCAACTCCTCTGCCTGATGCACGCGGGCATCATATTCCTCCTTGGTCTTGGCAAGCGGAAGCTCCGGCAGGTTGCGATTCGCATTCTGAGCGATCTTCAAGAACGTCCAGGCACGGCTTGCTTCCTCGTCTGCGATAACATGCAGGTCATCAGCCGTATAAGGCATGAGCCGAACGTGCTTGATGTACCAGTTGTACTCTGGAATACCGATGGCGCTCGGATAGTTCAATTTGGTTCGATTGGCAACCAGCCAATCGTGGTATTCGCGAATCGACCGAAGCGCCTGCTGCACGTCGGGGGTAAAGTCCGGCTGCTGCTTCTGGACGCGAGACTGCAAATCTTCAAACCAGCCAACGATCCCTTGGGGCGGCACATCGCGTATCGGCTCACCCTGTCCAACTCCGTCGTAGTGCACGAGGTGAAAGATCGCGATGTCGGTCAGGTCGCCGCCTGCTTCTGTCAGGTTCGTCCTCGCCTGCCCGAGCAGCGCCGGGATGGATCGAACCTGGATCCGAAAGTCGTTCAGCTTGTCGCTTGCGACCGGAACATCAGTAAAGGGCAAGGTTCGGAAGAAATCCAAATAGAAGCTTGGGTCGCGGGCCCAGGGGCGAATCACACGGTAACGGAAATCGAGATCGTTCAGCTCAGTGCGGACCAATACCCAGTCTACTTTCCGAGCGATCGACCAACCAGTTGGGGAAATAGCCTGCAACCGGGACTGCAATTCGCCGAGCTGTGCTGCGCGGCTCCGGACTGCCGTTGGCGAGAAGTCATGGGCGGGATCCTTCTTTCCGGCGTCGCGTAGAGCCATGAAATCCTTGTGCAACTGGACCAGGCGATCCCAGTTGCTATCTTGGGCGGCGCAAGCGATCGTGAAGAGGAGGAGGAAGAGCGAGAGAGAAGTTCTGGCGCGTAACATCCGGGCCCCTTTCAAAAGTCGTCCGATTCAGATCTGCAAACCTTCGATGGCACGGCTGCCGGTGAATCGCCGGAGGGAGAACTCCTGCAACAACGGGTCAATCGTCGATCCAGCAATCAGATTCGCCATGATCTCAGCCACTGCGGGAGCCAGCATGAATCCGTGTCCACTGAAGCCAGTTGCCAAATAAAAGCCGCTAAGACCGCTTATGCCGCCCAGAATCGGACGGTGGTCGGGCGTGGAATCGTAGTATCCGGTAACGACTCGCCGCACCGCAAGACTCGCCATCGAGGGCAGCAACGTGGCGCCGCGTGTTAAGGCCTGTTCCGTAAACGTCAGGTCGTCGCTATCCTGAGTCTCGCCTAACCAGCCAATATAGAAGACGCCGTTGCGCAACTGCTTGCCGGCAAAGCCGCGCTCGAGAGCCACCACGAGAGGAGGCATAAGCTCGTTCTCACAGCGTTCGCTATAAGCCAATCTTCTACGCTCCGTGGTAATCGGCAAATGAACTCCCGCAGACGCAGCTAGCGACGGGCTATCCGTACCCGCCGCTATCACAACCTGTTTTGCCAACCAGGTTTCCGTCGCGGTTTCAACCAGCCAATCCGGGCCCTTCTGCTTCAGACCGATGACCTCTGCCAATTGCAGCAGGAAGCCTTGTTCGCGAGCACGCCCCAGCAGACTACGTGTAAGCCCATCGCAATCCTCCAGAAACGAATCTTGAGCACAAAAGCTCGCACCGAGTATGCCCTCACAGGCCAGGGCAGGCACAATCTCGGCAATTTCGGCGGGCGCTATCACGCGGGATGGTATCCCCAGTTGATTTTGCATGGCCACGTTGCGGCGGAACCGAGAGAGCAAAGCCTCGCTTTCCGCCAGAAACAGGTAACCCGAGCGCTCGAGAAAAAATGGAAACTCCGGCTCAAGTAATTCATTGACATGCTCAAAGAAAGGCAGGGAGAGCCGGGCCAGCCTGCATTCCGCTTCCTGTTCAAATTGCTGGCGAATCCCTCCCGGGCATATGCCCGTTGCCCCACTCGCGACGTGCCTGCGTTCAAAAACCACGCCATGCGTCATGCCCAGTCGGGCAAGATGGTAGGCGATTGAGCAACCGATCACACCGCCACCGATGATCGCCACGTCCGTTGTTCGCGTCACTCAGGTGGCAACTCCCCAAAGATCTGTGCTTTCGGGTCCAGGCCCTTCATGGTCAACCGGCTCCAGGATTTCCAAAACAGAATACAGGCTACAGACATGGCGACGATCCAGCTGGTTGTGGACTTCAAATACCAGGGAGAGGCTGAGGAAACATCACCCACAACCTGGACGACCAGCAGCGCGCCGAGCAGAAGAATCGCCGCGACGGCGATCGCGATCTGTGACCTGCGCGATTCCAGGAAGGTAATCCGCCTGTGCAGCTCCGGATTCACCGCGGGAAATGTGAGCAATGCAGCGCCCGTCAGCAGAAAATTCACGAGCATCGAGACCACCAGGAGATCGACGCCGAGAAAGAAATCTCCCGCCAGGTTGCATCCGAGGACACACAAACTGGCCACAATCGCAGTGACCGTCAACGCATGGTGAGGGGTGCGAAACCTCGGGTGGATACGCGAAAACGCGTGTGGCAAGATGCCGTCGGCACTGAACGCGTAGAGGGTCCGGGAATTCGCCATCATCAGAGCGGGCAGAACTTTGAGTATGGCCACCGCCACCGAAGCCAGAATTGTCAGGCTAAGCCATGCTGGCAACAGCGGCGCCATCAATCCAGGAGCAGAAACGTCATGCACGAGGGAAATGCGATAAATGTAATCTGCGGGAATGGCGTGATACACCGTCCAGGTGAAGCATACGTAGTAGACGGTAACTCCTCCTATCGCAATCATAATGGCACGCGCCAGGTCGCCTGGCCGCCGAGCTTCCCCAGCAGCCTGAGCTACGGCATCGAAACCGATGAAAGACGAGAACAAGATGACCGCAGTCCCGAGGAAGCCCCCCAGAGTCATAGGCGGCATGGCGACACTGGGAAGTGACACCGGGCTTGCAGCCCGCAGCTTCAGCCATGCCGTCTGCGACGAGTTCAGAACGCCGGCTGCGGTCATGATGACAGGAGCCACCATCGTCAGCGCCGCCATGAGCAGCACACTGCGCTCATATAGCCGGATCCCCAGTAGGTTCAGCAGCCAAGCGAGCCATATCGAAACGAGAGAGACCGCCAGTCTTGGCCCCATGAGATCCAGTGTCGCCGCGGCACTTGCCATTCCGGCGACCGTGTGCAGGTCACGGATCACGGGAACCAGAAGATAGGCCACCACGCCCATGGCCATACAGAGTCCAAACCACTGTGAGAAGCTGGCGATGAAACCGGCGAACGGATTCAGAGCGCGGCTCACGCTTACGTAGCTCCCACCCGCACGCGGCATCGCCGATACCAGTATCGCGTAGCAGATCGCGGCGAGCACCGCGGGAACGGCCGCCACCAAATAGGCCAACGGAACCCAGCGACCAATCCCGGGCTGCGACCGCTGAACCATAAACGGCAGGATATTGACGCCCACTCCAACCATGGCCGCGATCCCGGTGGCCACGAGTCCAAGCAGGGAGATTTCACGCCTTAAGTGGACTTGGTTTGACGGTATTTCGTTTGGACTCAGCGGGGCGCGGGTGGTCATTCGGGATAGGGCCGGCAGTGGATTAGGTTGCCACTTGGGAAGTAAATTACGAGAATTTCAGGTATCAATACGATCTTCGATACCTCAACCTCAGTCGAGGCCAAATCGATCACCGGTGGCTTGCAGCCTCCGCCCTGAAATTTGAATTCATAGTGAAAACAGAGTTGGTCACCCGTCGGCCTGTGGCGGTCGGACTCAGCGCTGCCCCAAGTCCCATCTCTCCCCGGTTGTTGGAAGAAATACAGGGTGGACCAGCGGCCGACCGTAAGCAACAGAACCCCGTTTAGCGAGGCAGCTTCTTGGTCGCGGACATACGGTGTCATCCGCCACGCACCCGCGATGACCTTCGCATCTGATTGGTCTGGCATGGGCCCCGAATATGCAGGCACGTATCCTCCGCGCCAACAGACCGACTTTATATCACGCGGAACCTGCGCTTTGCCCGCGGCAAGTAGGTCGGCGACAGCTTCCAGGTCTTCCGTTGTACCACTGAGGTCTTCGCGCGCAATAACCTGTACGGAAAACCTCCGCGTTAGGGGTCACGCCGAGCGCGGTTGCGAGGAGGAAATTCCGAGACTTAACCTGATGCGAATGCGCAGCCCGGTTGCAAATTCTTCGAACGACTTCGCTATAAGTGGAGCGGACCGCTCGTGTGGAACGATTGTCTTAGCTCCTGAGGCGTCTCTGCTGGCTCGGTAGCCCACGGAGGCAGAACCGTCCAGCGGCCATCCTGAAGGCGTTGCTTCATGCCCTTTACGCTTCGACTCAGTTGGGATGTTGTTATCCAGTTCCGCTACGCCGAGAGCACCAGTTCAATGAATTTTCCCGTTGAGCTATCGTCAATCGGTTCTGTTACAGAGCCAAGCTGCACACCCATGCTGCTAAGCAAGGCCGCATTTGGGCATGATCGCCCAGGTTACGGGATGAGTGAAATGGGGATGGATGAGGTCGCTTTTCCACTGTGCGCTAATCAACCGGGTTGCCGCCCCGCCGGAGATGAAGGCGAAAATGCCCTAGAGGACGCTTCGGAAAATGCTTACGCTTGCCTCCCAAGCGTCGGTTTCTGTATAAATGCCCCATCTTGTTCGTCCCTGGGGCGGCCCAATCATGAGATCTGCAACGGCTGGCATAGTCGATGCCAGCGTTCCTGCGCGTCCATCGCTTGCTTCCATTCTGGTGCTCGGAGCCTGGTTCGGCTTGCTGACAGGCCTACTCGAAGGACTCGGCCTGCTGATCTTTCAGCGCATTAATTGGCAGAACTGGGCGCGTATGGTCCACGTTTCGGCCCCCATTCTGTGGATCTCCCCCGTGGTCAGCTTTCTGCTCTTCGTCGGACTCGCCATAGGCGGTTGGGGACTGGCGAAGATCTTCCCGCGCCTGCCTATTTTGCGAGTTCTGGTTTTCCTGTTCGCCGCTCTGGCGGTCTACGACTGGCTTGCCTTGATGAGTCGTCTGTACTACATCGCCTGCCTGACGTTGGCACTTGGCATTGCCACGGTCTTCTCGCGCTGGTTCGTAAAGCACTCTGCCGCAGTTTTGCGATTCGCGAGGCGAACCTTGCCCGTCAACGCCGCGTTGTTGATACTGGCGTTCGTCGTTGTGCAAGGCGGCTCTTGGCTCGGCGAACGCCGCGCCATCGCCCAGCTTCCCCCGGCGCCTGCCGGTGCTCCTAACGTGCTGGTGATCATCATGGACGCACTTCGTGCCGATCACGTCTCCGCATACGGCTACCCACGCCTCACTACGCCGGAGATGGATCGTCTGGCCGCAGGGGGGGTACTGTTTGAAAACGCTTTTTCGACCAGTTCGTGGAGCCTGCCTTCGCACGTATCACTTGTGACCGGGCGCTACCTCTACGAGCACGGTGCCGACGGCGCCGAACCCGAAGCTGGCTTCGAGTGGGACCACCCCAGCTTTCGCGGGTTTCCCTTGGTAGGCGAAGTGATGGCCAAGCACGGATATCGCACCGCCGGCATCTCAGCCAATCGCGTCTTCTTTACTGCGAATGATGGATTCGGTCGCGGCTTCCAGCACTTTGCCGACTACTTTCAATCCACAAAAGATGCCCTCCTGCGCACCCTATGGGGACGCGAAGTGCTCCGCTTGTATTTGTCGCGAAATCATCAGTACCGGTTGCACAAGCGCGCGTCGGAGGTAAACACCGAATTACTCGACTGGATCGATCGCGATCCCCACATCCCCTTCCTGGCGGTGCTCAATTACTTCGACGTTCACGACCCCTATGGGGGCCCCGGAAACTATCCGAAGCCGGAGTGGCCGTTGAACTCGGAGATCGACGAGTACGATCAGGGAGTAAAGTACTGCGACGATCAGTTGCGCTTTCTCATGGAGGCACTCGAGCACCGGGGAATGGCTGGAAACACCATCGTCATCGTCACGGCGGATCACGGCGAGTCTCTCGCCCAGCATGGATTGCGCACCCACGGACGAGCGCTATATCGCGAACTCATCCACGTTCCTCTCATCGTGTGGTCCCCTGGGCGGGTTCCCTCGGGAGTGCGCGTGAAACGTGCCGTCAGCAATGCCGGAATTCCCGCGACGGCCGTCGATTTGGGACTTCCAAATACGGGCAATCCGTTTCCTGGTCCGCTAAGTGCGCTCTGGAGAACGACCACTTCGGCCGACACGTGGCCTGCGCCTCTGTCGGAGTTGGGACAAAACACTTATCCGGAAAAAGAAGAGAAGCCAGCTGATCAGGTTGATCCCACTTCGACCACTGGCTACTTGCGATCACTGGTTACCCCGGAGTGGCACCTCATCTCGCACGAGAATCTCGGGGTCCAGCTCTATGACTGGCAACGCGATCCCGGAGAGAATCGCAATCTGGCGAACACAACGGAAGGCAGTCTGGTCGCTCTCCGATTAGACGCACTATTCCCCCAGGGAATGTTGTCACGAGACCCGCCTGATCCGGCGAAGGCGCAGCTCATCGGCAATGGCTCGTTCGACATAAAGAGTGCTTCCGGATCGGTGAATCAATATTTCCGAGTTCAGGTCGACCCCGGCTCCACGCTGGTGGTCGAAGTTCGGACTCGCCATCTAAAGCCTGCCAGCCGGCTTGATCCCGTGCTCGCGCTGCAGGATAGGCAAGGCCAGCCGCTGCAATCCTGTCGCAATCCAGGTGACGACCGGCTGCCGGCTCCTCTGGTTTCCGATCCGACACCGCTGGCGTTTGACGATGTTTGCATCAATGACGATGTTGCCCTCTACGCCAATACCGACTCGCTCCTGGAATTCATGGCTCCTGCGGATGCTTCCACTCGTATGGAACTCTACGTTCACGTTCTCGAGTGGAATAAATTCACAGGCGGACCAAAGGACTACCAGCTCAAGGTAAGCGGCGCAGTGACGCCGCCACATCGACCGCAGCTAGGTTACATTCACTAGGGTGCTTGGGGATATTTGTTGGGTAGTGCTTCGCTCCATTTCCGCCTGATTCAGGGCGGCGAGGAGCGGCTTGATTGCTGCATCTGCGGCGGCAGGCTCACCGAAATCTTCCAGCATCTGCTGAGCGCCACAAACACATCGTCTTACGTCGCGGGGCACAACAGAGGCAGAAATGAGGTACAGTTTGAGCACAGGCACCTGGGGTGAACCCCTCCGTTGAGA
>Ga0126383_10000975_pt1 | contig 17071 bp, 13 predicted proteins | sample PanSoiMetPlot_35_FD_96882 | JGI IMG/M metagenome (GOLD analysis project Ga0126383, IMG submission 96882) | Tropical forest soil microbial communities from Panama - MetaG Plot_35 | ecosystem: Environmental > Terrestrial > Soil > Tropical forest > Bulk soil | place: Panama | collected 2016-02-17
ACATCGGGCGGCCGCGTCATTGCGTTGATGCGAGCACGCGCCCCGGCCTCGTCCATGACGTCGATTGCCTTATCGGGAAGAAACCGCCCTGTGATGTAACGATCTGAAAATCTGACAGCGGTCTCCAGCGCTTCGTCGGTGAGTTTGGCCTTGTGATGCGCCTCGTACTTCGGGCGCAACCCTCTCAAGATTTGAATAGCTTCATCAACGGTCGGCGCATCGACCTTTATTGTCTGGAACCGTCGTTCCAGCGCAGCGTCTTTTTCGATATACTTGCGGTACTCGTTCATCGTAGTCGCGCCGACGCATTGTAGTTCGCCGCGACTCAATGCCGGTTTGATGATGTTCGATGCATCCATCGCGCCTTCGGCCGAACCCGCGCCGACGATGGTGTGCAGCTCGTCGATGAACAAGATTACGTTCTTAGAACGCCGGATCTCATCCATCACCGCTTTGATGCGTTCTTCGAACTGGCCGCGGTATTTCGTTCCAGCGACCATCAACGCCAAATCGAGCGTGATCACCCGTTTGTCGCGCAACAGTTCGGGCACGTTACCATTTGCGATCTCCTGCGCGAGCCCCTCGGCAATGGCTGTTTTGCCCACACCCGCTTCGCCGATCAACACTGGGTTGTTCTTCGTGCGCCGGCAAAGCACTTGAATCACGCGCTCGATCTCGTTGCGCCGGCCAATCACCGGATCGAGTTCGCCTTTTCGCGCCAGCTCCGTCAGGTCACGACCGAATGCACGAAGCGCCGGAGTCTTGATGTCTTTCTTCGCCGGCTCGCCTTCCTGGTCGGATTCAGATGGCGTGAAGTTTGGATCGAGCTCTCTCAGAATTTCATTGCGTGTGCGTTCGATGTCGAGCTCGAGACTCTTCAGCACTCTGGCAGCGACGCCCTCGCCTTCGCGCAACAGCCCGAGCAGAATGTGTTCGGTGCCGACGTAGGAATGATTGAGCGCCTTGGCTTCCTTGCCGGCAAGCGCGAGCACTTTTTTCACCCGAGGCGTGTATGGGACGTTGCCGACCATCTTCGTCTCCGGTCCGGAACCGACCTGTTTCTCCACCTCCATCCGCACGGTCTCGAGATCGAGTCCCATCTTTTGCAAGACGTTGACTGCCACGCCCTGGCCCAGCTTGATCAGCCCCAAAAGCAAGTGCTCGGTGCCGACATAGTTGTGGTTGAACCGGTCGGCTTCCTTGCGAGCAAGCGCCAAAACCTGTTGAGCTCGCGGTGTGAAGTTATTCATTACTCGATGGTGTATTCGTCAAGCCATTGCCTGAGTCGCTCACCATCTTACTAATATCAGGTTTGGGGAAAATTTTCAAACGGTCGCGTATGATCTGGGCGCGCAAATAGTCACGCTCTTCGGCGTTTAGTTTTTGTTGCGAGTTCTTTTGCAAGTGCGCAGGCTGCGTTTCGATGAACAACTCGTCGATTTGCAGGCGCTGATGTTCTGGGAACGCACCCAAGTCCATTCCGAGTTTGATAACCGAGAGCAAGTTGAGCGCTTCCTTGGAGGGCATGGAATGCGCGTAGGTGAGCACGCCATAAGCGCGACCGATTTGATCGCAAAGCATGCTCGGCTTTCTTTGTAGTAAAGTCTGCCGCGCATCGTGCTCCTTGTCGATAATCGTCTCAATCACTTTGCTGAGACGATTGATGATCTCTTCCTCCTTTTCACCGAGCGTGGTCTGATTCGAAATTTGGAAAAGATTGCCCATCGCTTCGGTCCCCTCGCCGTAAAGGCCACGGACTGCGAGACCGATTTTGCTGACTGCTTGAATAACCTGGTTGATCAGCTCGCTCAGGACGAGTCCCGGCAGGTGCAGCATCGCAGAGGCACGCATGCCGGTGCCGACGTTGGTAGGACAAGCGGTTAAATATCCCAGCCGTGGATCGAAAGCGAAGTCCAGTTTGCTTTCAAGCACGGTGTCAATTTTATCGACGAGCTTGAACGCCTGTTTCAACTGGAGTCCGGAACGAATCGATTGCATCCGCAAATGATCTTCTTCGTTGATCATGATGCTGAGCGTTTGCCGCCGATTCACTACCACCGCACTCCCCGCGCCCTTGGCGGCATGCTCACGACTGATCAAGTGGCGCTCCACCAGCACCTGCTTTTCCAATGCCGCAAGATCCTGCAAACCTTCGGAAAACGCGTCTTGCATTTCCGGAAGCGCTTCCACTTGCGACAGGATCTGTTCGAGGATTGAGGTGCGTTCAGCTTTTTTCGCCCAACCCGGAAAGGCACGATTACGCAAATTCCGCGCGAAGCGCACTCGACTGCTGATTACAACCTGGTGGTGCGGGCCTTCGCTGCGCAGCCATTCTCCGGCAGTGGACAGCATATTTGAAAAGTTCATGGCGAATTGGAGAGCTCGTTTTCGAGTCGTTTAATTTGATCGCGCAGCGAAGCAGCCGTCTCGTAGTTCTCGTCTGCCACGGCTCTCTGCAGATTTTCAGTCAGTGCGCGCATCCGCTGGCTCAGTGCCATGGTGCGCTGCGCGCGTTCAGGCAATTTCCCAACGTGTTCGGTGCCTTTGTGCATCGCCTTCAACAGCGAGCCCAAACCCTCAGCAAAAGTCACGTAGCATTCGCTGCAACCCAAGCGCCCCGTTTTTTTGAAGTCCGCCTGACTAAAACCACATACCGGGCATTTTTTGGAAGCGGCCCCTTTCTCAATTTCTTCGGCTGCCCCGATGCCCAACAGCAAATCAGCGAGCGCGAAACTGGTGGGATCCTGGACACCTTTTTCCTTCGAGCAAGCTTCGCACAAATTCACCTTGTGCATCTTGCCCTCCAGGATCTGTGTCAGGAAGACCGTCGCATCATTACACTTGCAAACGTCGCACAACATCTCTCTCAGTTAGACCGTGATGGTTTGCAAACATTCAACCCGCCGACTCTCTGACATGTTCCTCCTGTGAATCGGCTTTGCTCAATCTTCAATCGAAAATCGGTGTGCCGGTCTGGCGTGTCATCTCGCGGAAGCGCGCAATGATGCGCGTGGTGATTGGGCCGGGTTTTCCGTTTCCGATCAAGCGCCCATCAGCTTTGACCACTGGAACAATCTCGGCAGCAGTTCCCGTCAGGAAACATTCGTCGGCCACGAAAATATCGTGTCGGGTGAAATCCGCCTCTACGACTTTGATGTCGAATTCAGCACCAATATCAAACACGACTGAGCGCGTTATCCCTCGCAACGCTCCGGCCGTGATCGGCGGCGTGAAGATCTGGCCGTGCTTGATGATGAAGACGTTGTCGGCAGTGCATTCTGCCACGTTGCCCGCGTCGTTCAACATCAGTGCTTCATCAGCGCTGGCCAGGTTCGCTTCGATGCGAGCCATGACGTTGTTCAAATAGTTTAACGATTTCACCGCGGGATTGAGCGATGCCGCATTGCTGCGGCGTGTCGCGACCGTGACAATGCTTAATCCCTTCCGATAAAAATCCTCGTGATAAAGCGCGATCGTTGCCGCGATGATGATCACGCTCGGGTTTTTGCAGTGCTCCGGATTCAAACCCAGATTGCCAACCCCGCGGGTCACGAGCAATCGGACGTAGCCGTCGTGCAAGTGATTTTGCCGGATCGTCTCAAGCAACGCCTCGGTCATCTCTTGCTGCGTCATCGGAATCGTGAGGCAAATCGAACGCGCTGAGTCCCAAAGCCGTTCCAAGTGTTCTTCGAGCCGAAAAACTCGGCCGCTGTAAAACCGTATGCCCTCAAAAATTCCGTCGCCGTAAAGAAGCCCATGGTCGAAGACGGAAACTTTTGCGTCCGCGTCCGAGTAAAACCTTCCGTCGACGTAAATCTTCGCTTCCCTGACGCCTGTGGTTGGGCGCGGCCGGCTTTCTATTGCAGGTTCGATCGCTTCCTCGGTTACGCCCTTGTGAGTTTTTGGTTCGTCCAACACGGCCGCATCAGTGGTTTTCATGTTAACAACAAAACCTCAAATGTTTAGACGCGCAATTCAAACCGCAAAAATTAGCGGCGCAAACGGAGTCACTGCAGTACTCCATCTTTGATGTGCAATTGCCGGTCGCCACGCGTTGCCAGACGTGCGTCGTGCGTAACGACAAGGAGCGTCTTATTGCGGTCGCTCGCGAGATTCAGCAGCAGATCCATGATCGCATCGCCGGTTTTTGAATCGAGATTTCCAGTTGGCTCATCAGCGAAAATAATGTCTGGATTATTCGTCAAGGCTCGCGCAATGGCGACGCGCTGCTGCTCTCCGCCTGAGAGTTCTGCGGGCAAATGATGCATGCGGTCGGCGAGACCAACTGCCGCCAAACTCTCCTCCGCTTCACCTCTGGTCGTGCGACGCCCAATCATTGCCGGTAACAGCACATTTTCGAGTGCGGTAAGTTCCGGCAGCAAAAAATAACCTTGAAATACAAAACCCATTTTTTCGTTCCGCAGACGCGCTTCCACGGACGAGCTGCCGCTATAAAGCTCCCGTCCTTCGAATTTCACCGTTCCTGATTCGGGACGTTCCAGCCCCGCCAAAGTATAGAGCAGTGTCGTCTTGCCAGCGCCGGACGCCCCCGAAAGGAAAACCGTTTCGCTGTGAGCGATGTCCATCGAGATCCCGCGCAAGACTTCAATCCTGCGCGCCCCCATTCGGAACGACTTGTAAATATCGCGGGCAATCAGTTGCGGCTGCTGCACGAGCAACTATCTGCCGTTAATACTGCCAACGTGCAAGACCGCCATGCAAAAAGCCGCCATCATTCCGCGGCGGCTCTTGCGAAAACTTAGCGCGTTCTTTCTCTATGTCATTCCCAACGATTCCAGAGTCGGCTGATCGATTGCCGCCGTTTCATACAGTCCGTGGTCACGCTGGTAATCTGCGAGCGCGTCGCGCGTAAGGGGCCCGAGCAGGCCATCAACTTCACCTTGATAATAGCCCTGACCTTGCAAGGCAGCCTGAACATTGGCAATCACCTGATCGGGTGGTAGATCATTATAGGCGTAGATCGGGCCGTCATAAGCATAATATGCGTTAGGAGCGTAACCCCAGGCCGGATACCACCAGCCGGCGTTCAAGTAATACCATCCACCGTATACAAAGACGATACGGTGGTAATGATTCGTCCACCAAACTCTGTCGTGCCACACAGGCGTGTAAGTCCGAAAGACTGTATAACTCGGACCGTGCCAGTATTGACTGCCCAAGATTCGTCGGTTTTGCCGAAACGTGACTCCTGCGATCGTTGTCGGGCGTGTCTTGGTCTGGAGAGTAAAATGTTTGGCCTTATATGTTTTGGTGCTCGATCCAAATCCGGCGGCAGAGGTCGCGCTCACTTTGGATTTCTTTGTGTTCTGCACACCGTAATAAGCGCTTTGCTGCGTGGCGATCTGTTGTGATTGTTTCGCCTTTCCTTTCGTTCTCTGCGCTTCCGACCCCGCTGCAGTCACGTATTGTAAGCCTTTCGTCTTCTGATAGCCGGGGTTACGACTCTCTGGCCTCCCGCCTTGTGTCACGATCTGCTGTGATTCCTTCGTCTTCTCTTTTGTTTTGCTCTGTCCACTGCCCGGAGCAGTCGCATGCTGCGCTCTCATCGTTTTGTTCGTTACCTCTCGCTCCGAGTGCCTGAAACGTCCTCCAGCAGTAGTGACCTGCTGCGAGCCTTTTGCTTTCTTCTGATAATCCGCAGTATTGCGTGCTCCCGCAGAATAGGACCTAGCCGCGTGGGGCGCAGTTGCCTGCTGTGGCCCTTTTGTCTTCTGCGGTCCGCCACCTTGGGTAGCGGCGCGCTGAGTTGATTGGGCTTGGTTTTTCTTCGGTGCCTGCTTCTTTGATTTGTTTTCATCTTGCGCTCCGCCTGCGGCGCACGCGAGCGCAAGACTGCAAATAAAAACGAGAAATGTTCTCATACGCCTTCTCCTTTTTGAGTTGTTAGATGTCTTGGTCCCTCCGTTTATTCAACGTCAAAGCACAGCCTTTAGTTCCGTAGCGTGATGTAAAACCCAAGTCACCGATGCAAATCTCGCGCACAGACATTTCTTCAGTACACAAAGAGCCGCCGTCAAAATTATCCTGCGGCGGCTCTTGATGATTGGAGTCTCGTTAAGCCATTCCGAGCGACTGCAACGTCGGTTGATCGATCGCAGCTGTCTCGTAAAGTCCGTGATCGCGCTGGTAAGCTGAGAGCGCCCCGCGCGTTTCAGGCCCAACGAGACCGTCTATTTCGCCCTGATAATAACCTTGCTGTTGCAGCGCGGCCTGCACATTAGCAATTACCTGATCGGGAGGTAGGTTATTGGAGGCATAGATGGGTCCATCGTAAGCATAATAAGCGTTGGGCTGGTAACCCCATGCAGGAAACCAGTAACCCGCATTGAAGAAATACGGAGCACCGAACACAAACACGATGTTGTTATAATGGCTGTGCCACCAACCCTGGTCGTGCCATTCTGGCGTGTAGTTCCGGAAAACCGTATAACTTTCGCCTTGCCAGTTTTGGCTTCCTTCGATGTGTTTGCCTTGCTGGAACTGCACGGCCGGAGCCTTTGCAGTGTTTGGCTGTTGGGGAAGATTGAAATGCTGCGGCTTAACTGGCTTGCCCGTTGCCGCTGTCTTTCCAGCTGTCGTAGCAGCGCTCTCTCCCGGCTTGCCCGGTCCTGTTGGCTTCGCGACCTCCGCTGGCTTGCCCGTTGCCTTCGTCTTGCCTGCTTCTGCCGCTTTGCCGGCTTCCGCTGGTTTACCACCCTCCGTTGCCTTGCCCCGCGGTTTCACCTTGCCTGCTTCCGTCGCCTTACCCACTTCGGCTGGTCTACCAACTTCCGCTGGCTTGCCTGTTGCCTTCGCTTTACCTGCGCCCGTTGGTTTGCCAACTTCCATCGGCTTGCCGGTGGTCGTTGGTTTCCCTGTGGTCATCGGCTTGCCAGCTCCAGTTGGCTTGCCGGCTTCAGCAGGTTTGCCGACTGCCTTTCCGGGCGGTTGCGAAACTTGCCCGGCAGGAGCACCCTTTTTCTTGGGTTGTTCTTTCTTCTCTGGAGGATTTTGCGCGCCTGCGACCAACGCAAGCGCAAGACTGCAAATTAAAACAACAAGTATTCTCATAAGATTCTTTCCGTCGCGTTCTTAGACTTTTGAGGGTTTCATTTATTCAACGTGGCAGCGTCGTTTTTTGGATGCCTCGCCAGTGCAAAAAAAAGACGGATCTTTGATCAGTGCTGTTTGCGAACAACAACACCGTTAGCACAGAGCCGCACAGCGCATCACTTTCCAGCTCTGCGGGACTAAGATTCAAGTGTATTACGCCAAGCCAAGCGTTTGCAAAGTTGGCTTGCCCACTGCCGACGTGATCGCAAGGCCGCAGTCAGCTTGAAAAGCTGCCAACGCTCCGCGGATTTGGCGGTCCAAGGATTGCATCGATCGGCCCCGCCCATAATAACCTTGATCAAGTGTGCTGCTGCCGCACCGCCTCGAACAGTACAATTGCAACCGCCGTAGCCAGATTCAGGCTTCGCGTCCCAAGCATCGGGATAGTGATGCAATTACGAGCGTTGGCCGTGAGCAAGTTATGCGGGAGTCCTTTCGTTTCACGGCCAAAGACGAGGAAATCATCTTTCTGAAACGTTACTTCGTAATAAGGGCGTTTGCTTTTCGTCGTTAGAAGAAAATAGCGCGCGCCCGCCAGCTGCGCGTTCCGCAACGCGTCCAAGGAATCCCACAATTGCACGGGCACTTCCTTCCAGTAATCGAGGCCTGCTCGACGCAACTCTCGATCTTCGAGCGAAAATCCGAGCGGTTTCACTAGATGCAGCGTGGAGCGCGTAGCCAAACAAAGGCGACCAATGTTGCCCGTGTTCGGCGGAATCTCCGGCTCAACCAGAACAACGTTGAACACAATCTCTCAGGAACTCAGGAACGCAGGAAAGCAAAGACGTACGATTATATATATCAGCTCGCGCTCTTGAAGGAGACGGCTAACCGAAATTATTTCCTGCCTCCCTGCTTTCCTAAGAGACTCACAATTTGCTCGCGACGAATTTCTCCAGCTTCACCACGTCGGCGGCAAATTTGCGAATGCCCTCACCGGTCTTTTCGTATGCCATTGCATTCTCGTTTAGCAACCAGCGGAATTTCTTTTCGTCCAACTCGAGCTTGTCGATCTTTGCCGATTTCGCTCGTTCGGGATCGAGTTTGCGTTCGAGCGGCTCGGTCGATTCGGAAAGTTCTTTCATCAGTTCGGGGCTGATCGTCAGACAATCGCACCCCGCCAGCTCGCGGATTTGACCGGCGTTGCGGAAGCTCGCACCCATGACTTCAGTCGCGACACCGAATTTCTTGTAATACGTATAAATCTCAGTAACTGACTGCACCCCTGGATCTTCTGAGCTGGTGTAGTCGCGCTTGTTTTCTTTCTTGTACCAATCGTAAATCCGCCCGACAAAGGGCGAGATGAGCTGCACTTTCGCCTCCGCTGCACGCACGGCCTGTGGCAGCGAAAACATCAGTGTCAGATTGCAGCGGATCCCTTCCTTCTGCAGTTGCTCGGCAGCAAGAAGCCCTTCCCACGTTGACGCGATTTTGATCAGCACCCGTTCGCGCGGAATTTTGCGCTCCTCGTAAAGTTGAACCAGTCGCCGTGCCTTGTTGATCGAGCCTTCGACATCGTACGACAAGCGCGCGTCCGTCTCGGTCGAGACGCGTCCCGGCACAATTTCAAGAATGTCGGAGCCGAATTGGACCAGCAAATGATCACAGATGTCTTCGATTTGCTCGTGACCGCTCAGGCCTGATTGCTTTCGATCAGCCAGCACCTCCTCAAGCAGATGCCCGTACTCCTGCTTTTGCGTCGCAGCGTAAACCAAACTTGGGTTCGTCGTCGCATCTTGCGGCTTGAATTGTTTCATCGATTCAAAGTCCGCGGTGTCCGCGACGACTTTGGTGAACTTCTTCAGCTGCTCAAGTTGATCCAGCTTCGTCTTTCTTTCTTCAGCGACAGCAGTGCTCATAATAATAGATCTCCATCTGATTGAACGCAGAAGCGCGTTCATTTGACTGCTTTAACGTACGCCTCGATCAAGAGATCGACAACGACAAATCTGTAGCAGCGGTCGATGACATCGTACCACTATCGTGGTCCGTGCCACGTGCGTGTTTTAGAATCGTATTGCGACACAGTGCCGACGCCGGTACCAAACCAAGGGTAATAAACTGACGGCGACTCGAAATCTCGCTCATAGTAAATCGGACCATTCCCCTCGCGAATCCCAAGGTCGGCGAGCGAAATGGGATACTTGCGATGTGCTGAGTTGTAGCGCTCGATTCGCGATACAAGCCGTGTAGGCACGCTGTCGCGTGTACATCTCAGGAGGCCATCCCGTGAGAAGGAGCACAATCGTCAACATGACCAGCGGCCCGATCAGAATGAGCGGAATTCGCTTCTCGAATTTAGCAAGCAGTACAAAAATCTAGGCCGAAACCGGTTTCGGCTCGGCGGATTTGCGGGAGCCGAGTGCAGCTTTGATGAAATTGTTTCCGAGTTCCCACATTGGGCCAGGGAATTTGCGGCATTCAGTCAACACGTCGTCGAGTGCGTTGACGAACATGTCGACTTCTTTTTCGCCGATGATGAGCGGCGGCAGGATTCTTATGACGTCTAGGTTATGCCCGGCGACTTGTGTAAGGATGCGATGTTTGCTCAACAACTGGCTTACGACCATTTGGGCGAACAACGCGTTATCGATCTTGTGGAGAAGTTTCCACGCCATCTTGAGCTTCAGTTCCTGCGGCTCCTCGAATTCGATGCCGATCATGAGCCCTTTCCCAAGCACTTCTTTGAGGAAAGAATGCCTGGTGCGCAAGCCATCGATTTTTTCCATCAGGAGGGCGCCCTTTTTCGCGGCGTTATCGACCAGATTTTCGCTGTCGATAATTTCCAGCGCAGCCAGGCCACAGGCCATCGCCAGGTTGTTGCGTCCAAACGTGCTGGAATGCACCACACACCGGTCCATGCGCGAGAACGTTTTCTGGTAAATGTCACGCCGCGTGATGATGGCGCCGCACGGCACGTAGCCGCCGCTTAAGCTCTTCGCGATGGTGATAATGTCCGGCTCCAAATTCCAATGCTGAAAACCAAACATTTTGCCGGTGCGCCCGAGGCCGGTCTGGACTTCATCGGAAATCAGCAGCGTGCCGTATTTGCGGCAAAGTTCCTGGGCGCGCACGAAAAAATCGCCTTTCGGCGTCTGACAGCCTTTGCCCTGGACGGTCTCGATGACAAATGCCGCCACATCGCGCGGGCGCAGTTGCCGATCCAATTCCTCGATATTTTCGAGCGGCACGCGCGCGTCGAATCCTTCCATCAACGGCCCGAAACCTTGGGTAAAGCTTTCGCACCCCATTAATGATAACGAGCCGAGACTTAGTCCGTGAAATGCGCTCGTGAGAGACACAGCGCGTTTTCGCCCGGTTGCTGCGCGCGCAAACTTCAAAGCTCCCTCCATCGCTTCTGTGCCAGAGTTACAAAAGAAAACGGCGTCCAGATGCGGCGGCGTGCGTTTCACGAGCGCTTCAGCCAGCAATCCGCTCAGAAGCGAGCAATCCATCTGCACCATATTTGGCAGGTCGAGATCGAGCACGTCGCGGATCACCTGCTTAACGACTGGGTGGTTGCGCCCAAAATTGAAAACACTGTAGCCGCTCAAAAAATCGAGATACGGCTGGTTATCCATGTCGTAGAGATACGCCCCCTCGGCCCGGGCATACACTTTGTCGAACCCGATAACGCGCTGCGCTGCTACCAGCGCGCGATTGATATGCCGGTCGTGCAGTTCGTAATTCTCGCCGAGACGCGCTGCCACAATCTCCTTCAAATCGAAAGCCATGAGAAGCAAAACGTCAGCGATTCGCACTGGAAACGCAAATTCTGTAGCAGCTTCGCTGTGCGAAGCACTCATCGCTCGCAGAGCGACGGCTACAGCAAAAAAGCTGCAGGATTCAACGCGAATCCTGCAGCTCAATTTGCGAATCAGCTTTGACTAATCTTCGACTATCACACGCTCAACCGTGCGATGCTCAACCGGGCCCGTGTAATAAACACGAACTTTTTGGCCAGCTCGCAATGGAGCCGTGACAACTTTGCCGGCAGTGTCAACAACACGCGCGGCCGTTCCCAAAGCAAAACTTACAGGGCCTTGCTCGCCCCTGACGACGATCGTCTTGCCGGGCTCATAGGTCGTTACCATGCCGGTCTCGTAAGTTGTAGTTGTAGTCTGGGTTGTAGTTGCTGGTTCTGTTGTTGTTTGCTCGGTCGTGGTTGTGCTGGTTTGTGCAAACGCCAACGGCGCAGCCAGCCCGCAGACCAAAGCAATGATTGTCTTCTTCACTCTCATGCCTCCTTCTTATTTGGTTTATCCCCAAGTTCGTGACTCAGGGGTTGAACGGACGCTTCATACCCGTTTAATGTTTTGACTGGCTGAGTGACGCCGCTATTCGAACACATTTGCGATTTGTCCGATTGAGCGGGGCTCGCGAATTCAGTAACGTAGCAAGCCGATGACTCACAAAACGCCCCAGCTCGATCCCGTAATCACGCCAGAACTGATCAAGGAGCACGGCCTTACGTCGGAAGAATTTGAGCGGATCAAAAAAATTCTCCGGCGCGAACCAAGCTTCACCGAATTGGGGATTTTCTCGGTCATGTGGAGTGAGCACTGCTCGTACAAGAATTCGAGGAAAGAACTCAAGAAGTTTCCCACGACCGGCCCGAACATTCTGGTCAAAGCCGGCGAAGAAAATGCGGGCGTAGTTGATATCGGCGATGGCTGGGCGGTGGCGTTCAAGATGGAGAGCCACAATCATCCCAGCGCGATTGAACCCTTCCAGGGCGCAGCCACGGGCGTCGGCGGAATCATTCGCGACATTTTTACCATGGGCGCGCATCCGGAGTTTTGCCTGAACTCGCTGCGCTTCGGGCCAATCATGGAGGATTCGGGTTACAGGATACGGGATGCGGGATCAAGCCAAACATCTCGCGTCGCGGATCGTGCATCCCGCATTGCCGCTAACAGGCGCTTGTTTTCAGGCGTGGTTAGCGGCATCGCGCACTACGGAAATTGCGTGGGTATTCCCACAATCGGCGGCGAAATCTATTTCGATGAGAGCTTCGAGGGCAATCCGCTGGTAAACGTTTTTTGCCTCGGGGTCTTGCGCCACGAACAACTCGCGCGCGGTACAGCGGAAGGCGCGGGTAATCCCGTTTTCTACGTCGGCGCCGAAACCGGCCGCGACGGTCTCGCCGGCGCGGCGTTTGCCTCGCGCGAATTGACCGAGCAATCGCGCGAAGATCGACCCGCGGTGCAAGTTGGCGATCCATTCAAAGAGAAATTGCTGCTCGAAGCATGTCTGGAATTGATCGCTCGCGACGCAGTTGCCGGAATTCAGGACATGGGCGCGGCTGGTCTGACCTGCTCGACGTGCGAAACCGCGAGCCGCGCAGGTAGCGGCATCGAGATCGATCTTACCAAAGTGCCGAGGCGCGAGCCAGGGATGACGCCGTATGAAATCATGCTCAGCGAATCACAGGAACGCATGCTGATCATTGCAAAGCGCGGCCGGGAAGATGTCGTTCGTCAAGTGTTCGACAAGTGGGACGTCCCGTGCGCGGAGATCGGTCGCGTGACTGACGACGGCATAATGCGCGTCCGAAACAACGGCACGACTGCGGCCGAAATTCCTGCGAAAGCGCTCGCTCAAGAAGCACCGCTCTATTCGCGTGAAGCGAAGAAACCTGTAGCCACGTGCCTGTGGCGCGTCGGAGAGGGACGGCTCACAGAGCCGTGGCTACAAGATGTCACGCAAGCCGACATTCAGAACGCACTTCAGAGATTACTTCGAGATCCGACAATCGCGTCCAAAAACTGGGTGTATCGGCAGTATGATCACACCGTTCGCACGGGAACGGTGGTGAAGCCCGGCTCCGACGCCGCGGTGTTTTTCGTGCGTAACGCGAACAAGATTCTCGCTGCGACGACTGATTGTAATTCGCTCTATTGCGCGCTCGATCCGCGTGAGGGCGGCAAAATAGCTGTTGCCGAAGCCGCACGGAATCTCACCTGCTCTGGCGCGCGGCCGCTCGCCGTGACGGATTGCCTGAACTTCGGAAATCCCTACAAACCGGAGAATTTCTGGCAATTGCGCGAATCCGTTGAAGGCGTGGCCGAAGCGTGCCGCGCGTTTGGAACGCCTGTTACAGGCGGAAATGTCTCGTTGTACAATGAAAGCCCTCTCGGGGTGGTCGATCCCACGCCGACGATCGCGATGGTTGGAATGATCGACAAAGAAGAGCACATCACCACACAATGGTTCAAAGACGAAAACGATATCATCATTCTCGTCGGCACTGTAGCGGCGGTCTCTGACCGCCGAAGCGATAACGAGTTGTTAGGCGGCTCGCGTTACCTGAAAGTCTGCCATGGATTGAAGGTCGGTCCGCCACCACACATCGATCTCGCACATGAAACCAAAGTGCAAAATGCCGTTCGTGAATTGATCCGAGCAGGTCTGGTAAAAAGCGCGCACGATTGCTCCGAAGGCGGACTTGCCGTAGCACTCGCTGAATGCTGTTTCAATCCCCAACGGTTATTTGGAGCGGACGTCGACTGTAGCCGCGGCCCTGTGGGCCGTACGAAGGACACGTCGCACCTGCCTCGGCACAGCTTCCGCGCCGCAGGCAGCGACGTGGCTACAATCACGTTTAACGAATCGCAATCCCGTGTCGTGATCTCGGTCGCACATGAAAATCTCGATAACGCAATCGCGCTCCTAAGAGAGCGTGCCGTTCCGTTTCAGCAACTCGGCAAAGTCAGTGGCGATCAGCTGCGGATCCGAATAGGCGAACAAACATTTCGCTGGCCAGTTTCCGAGCTTTACGACGAATGGTGGAACGCGATCCGTCGGGCAGTGGAAGAAGAGGAAAGCATTCCGAGCTTGTGAATCCACGAAAGGCGCGATTGAATACACGCCAATCTGATGAATTATTTAGTGTGACTCACCCCTCGAACAAAGCCGACCCGGAGGAGATGCCCGACTCTACTGTGCTGCCGCAGCACGAGTGCGGGCTTTTCGGCGTGTTCGGTCATCCGAACGCGGCGGTGCTGAGCTATTACGGTCTGTTCGCCCTGCAACACCGTGGACAAGAGAGCGCCGGCATCGTGACCAGCAACGGTCCGGGCACAAGTTTTCTCATACACAAGGACATGGGCCTGGTCTCGCAGGTGTTTGGTCAGGAAGAACTGGCAAGGCTGAAGGGCACACGCGCGATCGGGCACACGCGTTATTCGACGACCGGCACTAGCACCATCAAAAACGCGCAACCGTTCGTGGTCGATTGCATCCGCGGCCAGATGGCCATCGCGCACAATGGCAATCTCATCAATGCCGATCTCTTACGCGACGAACTCGAACGCAAAGGCTCGATCTTCCAGACTACAGCCGACAGCGAAATCATTTTGCATCTTCTCGCGCAACCGATGGCTAACGGGAGCAGCGCGCTTGCGCCCCTGCGAAGGATCGAGGGCGCATTTTCGCTTCTCATCATGAGCGAACGCGAATTAATCGCCGTGCGCGATCCATTCGGCTGGCGACCGCTTTCGCTCGGAAAACTCGACGGCGCTTATGTGGTGGCGTCAGAGACATGCGCGTTCGATTTGATTCACGCGGAGTTCATTCGCGACATCGAACCGGGTGAAGTTTTGATCATCGATGAGAACGGAATGCGTTCGGAATTTCCGTTCCAACCGCAACAGCCAGCCTTCTGCATGTTTGAGTACGTCTATTTCGCGCGACCGGACAGCAAACTCGGTGGTGTGAATGTGGGGAAAGTCCGCACTGAAATGGGACGCGAACTGGCGCGCAGATTTCCAGTTGAAGCTGATATTGTCGTGCCCGTGCCGGATTCCGGAAACTACGCTGCCCTCGGTTTTGCCGAAGAGCTAAACATTCCGTTTGCGCATGCGTTCGTCCGGAACCACTACATCGGCCGCACATTTCTGCAGCCTAGCCAGCTAATCCGCGATTTCGACGTGCGCGTGAAATTGAACTTGATCAAGGAAATGGTTGCCGGAAAACGCGTGGTCGTTGTGGACGACTCAATCGTGCGCGGCACGACCGCGCGCGCGCGCGTGGTGAATCTGCGGGAGGCTGGCGCGAAAGAAGTGCACATGCGCGTCAGTTGTCCGCCACACCGGTTCGCCTGCCATTACGGGATCGATTTTCCCGACCCCGAAAAATTGATCGCGAACCAGATGTCCATGGATGAAATCTGCAAATATCTGGGTGTGGACAGTCTTGGCTATCTCGACGTCGAGGGTATGGTTCGCGCGACGGGAAAACCGCTGAACAGTTTTTGTCTGGCTTGTTTCAATGGAGACTATCCCCTGCCCGTCGATCCGGCACTCGACAAGTTCATCATGGAAAGGCGCGAGCAGCGCGCCAAAGCGCTCGCCGACCAGGAAGCGCAGCCCACATTGTTCGCCGATTTGAAATGAATCGTAGGACAGGCGCTTCGCCTGCCGAAACGAATTGGCAACCGGAGCGGTTGCCATATGACGCATGATCGCGAAAAAAGCGTATGCGCGCGCCGGCGTGGATGTCGATCTGGCAAACAAGCTGAAGCGCGGGATTCACTCGCTCGTTAGGCAAACGCATGGCCCCGAGGTGCTCGGGAAAATCGGCGGGTTCGGCGGGCTGTTTCGAGCCAACTTTCGCGGAATGCGGGAACCTGTTCTTGTCTCAAGTACTGACAGCGTCGGCACCAAATTGAAAATCGCATTTGCGCTGGATCGACACGACACGGTCGGCGCCGATCTGGTGAACCATTGCGTCAACGACATCGCAGTTGTTGGCGCGCGCCCGTTGTTCTTTCTCGATTACATTGGCTGCGAAAAACTGGAGCCGCGCGTTTTTAATCAACTGCTGCGCGGACTCGCGCGCGCCTGTCGCGCTGCAAAATGCGCATTGATTGGCGGTGAGACCGCGCAACTTGGAGATCTGTATCGGAAAGGCGAATACGATCTCGCGGGCTGCATCGTTGGCGTCGTGGATCGAACGAAAATCATCGATGGGAGCAAGATCAAACCGGGCGACGGCGTTCTCGGTCTCGCTTCAAATGGTCTGCACACCAATGGCTACTCGCTGGCGCGAAAAATTCTGTTCGAGAAAATGCGGCTCAGACCAAGTTCGACTCTGCCCGGATCGACAATCACGATTGGAGAAGAACTGCTGCGCGTGCACAAAAACTATCAGCCGCTTGTGGCAAAAGTGCCGAACGGGATGATCAAAGGACTCGCTCATATCACCGGTGGTGGTCTCATCGACAACCTGCCACGAATTTTGCCGTCGAATTGTGACGCGGTAATTGAAACAAAAAACTGGCGGGTGCCGCGCATCTTCCAAATCCTGCAGAAAAATGGGCACATCGATCCTCAGGAGATGTATCAAGTTTTCAACATGGGCATTGGGATGGTAGCGATTGTTGCGAAGCGAAATGCACGAAACGCAATTTCAATTTTAAGAGCGAAGCGAATTGGCCGAATCGAGCCCGGATCGGGGAGAACGGTTTTGAAGTTGTAGGGCCGTCCGCCGCGGCGGACGCCGGTCGAATTATGGCAACTGTGGCGACGCGGGATCGGTTGCGTTCACCGTGACGTCCAGTTCCGGCTCCGCTATTGGCGCGACGGCTTTTCCTTTGCGCAACACCCGCTGCAGGCCTGCTCGCAAGGCAGCAAGATCAACCAGTTCGGCTACGCGCGATTTCAGCGCGCGCGCTCGCGTTCCAAGAAAACCCAGAAAGACCCCGTAAAAAACGATTGGCCAGAGATCAACGCGAGAAACGTTTACCTGGTGGTAAATCAACAAGCTGATCGCAATCAGATTGAAAATTATCATGGTAATAACCATCCGGTTGCGAAGGCGCACACGGGTCAAACACTTTCCTGCGCCGTGATATTCCGTGACGGTTTGAAGCGCGATGCTCCACCAGAAATTGCCGTAGAGTTGAATGTCCCAGTCATTCCAGCCGCTATCTGTCGAATAGCGCCAGCCTTCTTCA
>Ga0126383_10000977_pt1 | contig 17064 bp, 19 predicted proteins | sample PanSoiMetPlot_35_FD_96882 | JGI IMG/M metagenome (GOLD analysis project Ga0126383, IMG submission 96882) | Tropical forest soil microbial communities from Panama - MetaG Plot_35 | ecosystem: Environmental > Terrestrial > Soil > Tropical forest > Bulk soil | place: Panama | collected 2016-02-17
AACGCCATGACGCGGCCGCCCGATGTTAAGGACATTGAGAAGGAAATCGAAGCAATCCGGCTTGAAAAAGAAGGAGCGATCAAGGCGCAGGATTTTGAAAAAGCCGCTTCGCTTCGCGACAAGGAGAAGCAAACCAAGGAAAAACTCGACACCATCTTGAACAAGTGGCGCGAAGAACGGGAAGAGAAAGAAGTCATCGTAACAGGCGACGACATGATGCACATCATCTCGAAGGTGACCGGCGTTCCACTCCAGCGCATGGAAGAGCAGGAGACCCAGAAACTTCTGAGAATGGAGGCGGAGCTGAAAGAGCACGTCATCGGTCAGGACGAGGCAGTCACAGCGATCAGCAAAGCATTGCGCCGTTCACGCGCGGATTTGAAAGATCCCAAGCGCCCGATCGGTTCATTTGTGTTTCTCGGTCCGACTGGTGTCGGCAAAACCTATCTCGCACGCACGCTTGCGGAGTTCATGTTTGGCGATCCCGACGCGCTGATCCAAATCGACATGTCGGAGTACATGGAAAAATTCACGGCGTCCCGTCTGATCGGCTCGCCGCCGGGCTATGTCGGTTACGAGGAAGGCGGACAACTTTCCGAGGCAGTGCGGCGTCGGCCCTATTCGGTTGTGCTCTTCGACGAAATCGAAAAAGCGCACCCCGATGTGATGCATTTGCTTTTGCAGATCCTCGAAGATGGCAAGATCACAGACTCGTTAGGCCGCAAGATCGATTTCAGGAACACGATCATCATCATGACCTCAAACGTCGGCGCCGACCTGCTGAAAAAGCAGACGGTGATGGGGTTCGGCGCACCGGTCGAAGGACACGATTACGATTCGATGCGCGACAAAATTCTCGACGAAACCAGACGCGTGTTTAAACCCGAGTTCCTTAACCGACTGGACGAGATCATCGTGTTTCATTCGCTCGGTAAACCAGAGCTGCTGCGCATCGTTGATCTGGAAGTGGACAAAGTGCTCACCCGGATCAAAGCCAAGGAAGTTCACATCGAGCTGAAGCAAAGCGCGAAGGAATTTCTCATCGACAAAGGATACGATCCGCAGTACGGGGCGCGCCCGATGCGTCGCGCGGTCGAACGTTTTCTCGAAGATCCGCTGGCGGAGGAATTGCTTCGTGGCCACGTAAAGCCAGGCGACCGTGTCGAGGTAATCGCCGCCGACGGCAAGCTGTCATTCCAGGTTCCGGAATCACAGGCACAGAGCAGCGCCCCTGCGCCGGCTCCGAGTTAGAGCGCACATTTTCCTTAGCGTGGCGCCGGTGAAATTCCTGCTCTGCGTCCAGGAGCACGTGAAGTTTCAGTCTTGCACTCAGCCGCGCGCGGGGCTGAAATTCTTCCCAAACGCCGCGATAACGCATCCCATCCACAGTATCGAAGACAAATTTCGTCGTCCTGTTGAGCGCGGATTCATTTTTCTCGTTCCGAGAGAGGAAATCGTCCCGATCGACATCACTACCGAGCGAAAAATGGCGGCACAGGAAGCACTGGCACAGATTCGACGATCAATCGATCTACAGGTAATCCCTGATCCGACCGAAGTGCGTGCTCGATGCGGCGAGTGCGAGTAACCGCAATTATTGCAGCGATATCTTTTAGCAATTCGGTACGTTCTGAGAAACCAGGTGTTTCTTTACCAGAAAAGCGGAGAATTGTCTCCGCTTTTTTGCATAGTCTCATCCGCGTTTATTGGACAGACCTCCAGCGCCTGACACAGTGTGTCACATGAAAATCATCAGCATTCCCGAGTTGCACCACAACACCGACGAATGGGTGCGAAAAGCGGCGGAATTCGGTGAAATTCACGTGACGGAGCGCGGTAAGACAATTGCCCGGATCCTGCCACAGGCGCCCGCGCCCGAAGTGCCTTACTTCGCCCGGCGGAAGCTGAACCCGCAGTTTCGAAGAATAATGCACCGGCTTCGCGGCGGAACAGACAGCACTCAAATCATTTCAGAAGGTCGCGACCGGCGCTAAACCTCATCTATTTTTGAGAAGTCGAAATCGTTGGTTGTTGAGCGCTAAGTTGTCTGCGTGAGCACGCTTGCTGAGATCGAAAACGCAATTGATGCCTTGCCGCGCGATAAGTTTTTCAAACTGATGGAGCGTTTGCGCGCAAAGCAAAACGAAATTTGGGATCGACAGATGGAGGAGGATGCGCGGCATGGCGGTGCGCTAGACCGTCTTGCTGAGGAAGCGCTGGCGGAGTATCGAGCAGGAAAAACGCGCTTGCTTCCGTGATCAGCCGGACGACGCCCGATTTCTGGTGTCGATATCGCCGTCTGCCGCGGCAGACACGAAAACTAGCGCGCAAATGTTACCTGTTCTGGAGAGAGAATCCGCGGCATCCCTCGCTCCACTTCAAAAAGGTCGGATCGCGTGTTTGGTCGGCACGAGTCAGCGACGACTATCGTGCGGTAGCAACACCGATTGAGGACAGTTTCCTCAGGTATTGGATCGGATCGCACGAAGAATACGAAGAACTCATCAGAAGCTTGTCGTAGCAAATTGAGCGCCCATCGCCGACTTCGTGGCGTGAACGTGATCCATTGATCACGCGCGCGGGTGAGCGTCGGCGTAGGCTGCGCCCCTTTCTTTGATCGGCGAATGCTTGAATATCGCTTAACGACGGCATGCGAACTCAGCCTAGATTTTCGGCCGATTTTCGCTATCGCAAAATCAATTGAGTCACGCCCGCGGATGCGCGTCGGCGTAAGCTTTTTTCAGGCGTTCGACGGTGACGTGGGTGTAGATTTGTGTCGTGGAAAGACTGGCGTGACCGAGCAGGGCCTGGACACTGCGCAGGTCCGCGCCGCGATCGAGCATGTGTGTGGCGAAACTGTGGCGCAATTTGTGTGGGCTGATGGAGATTGGAATGGACGTATGCCGCACATAGCGTTTCAACACCAGCCAGATCGAGCGCCCCGATATTCGCTTTCGCGCTTTGTTGATGAAAAGCGGTCCTGTGTGCACGTTAGCCGCGGCGCGGTACTTTTGGAGCGCTTCTAGCGCGGGTAACCCCACCGGGCATACGCGTTCCTTGCGGCCCTTGCCGAATACGCGTACCGATTCGGTGTAAGGATCGACATCAGCCACATCGAGCGCAGCCAGTTCGCTTAGTCGCAAGCCGCTGCTGTAAAACAATTCCATGGTCGCGACATCCCGCAGGGGCATCCACGACGGCGCAGATCGGCTTTTCGGTTCGCGTGTTGGCGCCGTGAGAAGTTCCTCCACTTGTTGCCGGGTGAGCACGAGCGGCAGCTTTTTTTCCAGCTTTGGCAGTTGCACTTCTCGCACAGGATTATGCCGGAAACGTTTCCGAGCGGCGAGAAACTGATAAAAGGTGCGCAACGCAGAGAATTGCAGTCGCACGTACGAGCGCGCCTGCCCTCGTTTCATCAGCGCGAAGAGATAGTCGCGGAAATCGTCGCCTGTACACTTTTTCCACGACGTTTTGTTCTCCGCGCGGAAGCCAATCAGTGCCTGGCGATACGCTTTGAGCGTGCGCGATGAAGCATTTCGCTCGTTCGCGAGATAGCGCAGGAATTCCTCTACAAGAGGATCTCGATCCACCTGTGCGCCGCTAGCCTGGGTCATCGAAATTGACGAAGCACCAATGACGAATGACGAATCAATGACAAAGCTCGAAATCCGAATAGCAACCGCGCGCTCATCGCTGCGAAGTTCTTTTTGTCATTTGGATTTCGGATTTCCTTCGGAATTTGTCATTCGAAATTCGTCATTAATCTCATTCCGGTTTTTCCACAACGTATCGCAGATCGGTTGGACTCGAGTGACCGGTCATTTGGCTTCTAAAGATTGGCGCTGGGTTGGCGGAAATGAGTTCATAGCCTTTCAAGACGAACTCTGGATAAATTCCGTTGCTGGCAGGTTCGTACACTTTGTCGCCGCTGAAATAACCGTAAAGCTTGTATTCGTAATTGTTATCGCTGCCGAATTCGAGGCGTTCGCGGTCCGGGGCAAGTTTCTGCTTTTCATTGAGCATGACCAGCTCCGCTGTGCTCCATGGCTGACCTGGGCGCCTGACGTAGCCCCAGAACTTGTAATCGGGTTTGTAGTAACGCCGCCCGATATAATAATCGCCGGTTGTCGGTTCGGCTGCGATCCGTTGCGCCATCTCGATTCGCGCCTGCTGAATGCCTTGCGGAACAGTTTCGCATCCGGCGAAGAACAGTGCGCCCAGCACCAGGTTCGTGGCCAGCAGATACTGAGCGGCGCGTCTCATCCGTTCAATGGCCATCCTTTACGCAGCTTTGCGCCAGGCGCAATTGCAACCTCTGCGGGGTCAAATCCGAAATTCGAATGTCGAAATCCGAAACGAATGCAGCAAACAGATAAGCGCTTGACTTGGCTTTTCGTGTCCGGATTTGTTTGGAAATTCAGATTTTGGATTTCGAGTTTCCCATCGCGATGGGCATTGCATCGCCACAACCGGCCAGCTAAGATCCCTGCGCATCCATGTTCGAAGTTGAGATTTATGCGCGTGGTCTGCGCGAAATGGGCAAAATCCTGGAGCTGGATCGGCAGCTCGTGGAGATCACAGGGCTGCGTTACAAGGTGGACACAAATCACGACATCGTTTACCTCGAGTTCGATGAGCCGACGTTGAGCATCCGCGAAATTCGCGCGATTTTCCTCAAGCTCGGCCTTGAACCGCTTTTTATCGGCACCATCCCGCCGGAGCTTCAGTCGAGAACTAAGACAGAGCGGCTCAGCGTGTAGGGAATGTGATCAGCGGTCAGTGACCGAAATTAGAACAAAAGATTGCGGACATGCTGATTAGCCGTTCACTGTTTACCGATCGCTGATTGCTTTCTCCGACAATGGTCCGCTTCTTTAGCGCTCTGGGCGCGCCGCTGCTGGCGTTCTTCCAATATCTGGGCGAACTTGTTGTGCTGGCTGGCGACACGTTCAGGTCCATTTTCACGCACCGACTTCGTTGGAAATTGTTTCTCAATCAAATTGTCGAGATCGGTTTGCTTTCTCAGGTGCTGGTTATCATCACCGGAGGATTTACTGGTGCGGTGTTTTCGGCACAGGCATTCTTTCAATTCAACAAATTAGGAATGGGATCGGCTGTGGGCGCGGTCGTTTCAGTGTCATTGTGCCGCGAGCTCGCGCCCGTCTTGACAGCACTGATGGTCACCGGGCGCGTCGGCGCGGCGATGTCAGCTGAGATTGGCACGATGAAAGTGACCGAGCAGATCGACGCGCTTCGTGCGCTCGCTGTTTATCCGATCGACTATCTGGTGGTGCCGCGGACGCTGGCAATGATCGTGTCGATGCCGTTGTTAGTCGCAGAATGTATCGCGTTCGGCATCGTGGCCGGATACTTCGTTGCGGTGTATCTGCTTGACGTGAACGGCCCGTATTACGTCGCAAACATGGTCCGCTGGACCCGGCCGAAGGACATCACCATGGCCATGACCAAGGCATTTGTTTTCGCCCTGTTGATTGTCTTCATCAGCTGCCACAAAGGTCTCACTGCGCGCGAGGGCGCGGTGGGCGTTGGCCGGGCGACCACTGAAGCTGTCGTGAACGCGTCGCTCGCGGTTTTGATTGTAAATTTCTTCCTCACGATGGGATTGAACATCATTTTCCCTGCAGGCCATCAATGACGTTGCGTAGTTGAGAGTTGAGAGTCGAGAGTCGAGAGTTGGCGTTACGATGATTGAAGCGCCGCCACTTTCAAAGCCGTCGCCTGAACCGCATGTCGTTCCCGGCAAGTCCTCGCCGATGATCGCGGTACGTTCATTGAAGAAGAAAATCGGGCAACAGGAAATTTTGCGTGGCGTCGATCTTGAGGTCCGCACTGGTGAAACGCTTGTCCTCATCGGACGCAGCGGTGGCGGCAAAACCGTCTTGCTGAAGCATATGATCGGCTTGATGGAGCCGGATTCCGGCGAGATTTGGATCCAGGGGCAAAACATTATCGGATTGAACGAACGCCAGCTCGGCGCGATCCGCGAAAAAGTCGGCATTCTTTTCCAGGGTGGCGCGCTTTTCGATTCGATGACAGTGGCGGACAACATCGCTTTTCCTTTGCGTGAAGCCGGGGAGCGCGACCCGAAAGTTTTGCGCCCGAAAGTCGCGCGGATGCTCGAGGTGATGGAAATGGAGGGGCAGGAAGAAAAAATGCCGGAAAGTTTAAGCGGCGGAATGAAAAAACGCGTCGGCCTCGCGCGTGCGATCATCCGCCAGCCCTCGTGCGTCTTGTACGATGAGCCGACGGCTGGCCTCGATCCCGTGGTCGCGGACAGCATCAATCGGTTGATCCGCCGGTTGCAAACACAGTTCGGAATGACCAGCCTCGTGGTCACGCACGACATGAAGAGCGCATTCGATGTCGCCGATCGCATCGCGTACCTGCACGAAGGCAGCGTTTATTTTCACGGAACGCCGAGCGAGCTTCAGCAATCAAGCGATCCGCTCATCCAGGATTTCCTGCTCGGCCGATCCGATGGCAGGGGCGACTGACATCGATCGTCCACACCCGGCATCTTGCCAAAAGCGGTTCAAGTTCGAGAATAACAATCTCAAAAATGAATCGGCACGAGAGAGGTTTGGAATTCAAGGTAGGCATATTCGTTTTTATCGGATGCGCCGCGCTGGCTGCCTTGGTGGTGAAATTTGGGCGCCTCGGCGAGGGCGTTCAATCCTATTATCAGCTCACGGTTCGATTCGCGGACGCGAGTGGGCTGCTCACAAACTCGGACGTTTTGCTCGCCGGTGCCAAGATCGGTCGCGTCGCCGGCGGTCCACGTCTCGTTCGCGATGGACCGGGCGTGTTCGTGCCTCTGCGCATCTACGATTACGTGAACATTCCGCTCGGCAGCAAATTTACAGTTGGAAGCTCCGGACTGCTCGGCGACCGGTTTGTCACGGTCACGCCGCCGACTGGACCGCCAAGTGGCTACATTTCGAAGAACTCGTTCATCGATGGAACACGCGAGACCGGCATTGACGATCTTACGCGGCAAGGCGGGGAGCTCGTAACCGATCTTCGCACCACCGTGCAAAAGCTGAATCAGGAGACCCTTTCTGCGCAGAACATGGAGAACTTGAAGGCAAGCATGGAACATCTCAACCAGGCTACCAGTGCGCTGGCAGAGTCTTCCAAGAAACTGGATGGCGTGATCGAACAGGCGGGCTCTACGATGGCCTCCGCAAAACAAGCCGCAGACAGTTTGCAGAACGCGATTGCTGACACGCGCAAAATTTTGCGCAGCGCCACGCAAGGAAAGGGTCTGATGGCGACGCTGCTGAATGATCAGCAACTGGCGAACGACCTGCACGCCCTGATCAGCAATCTGCGCGCTCACGGCGTTTTGTTTTATCGCGATAGCGCCGCGAGCGGTCAGTCCGCGCCGCCGCCGCAAACCACTACACCCTCACGAAGAGCCCCAAGCCGCTGAGCTTATCAAGGGCTGTTCCAATCGACAACGGCTGCGGGTTTTCACGGCACTCGAGCAAAAGCGGTTCGAGCCAAGGCGGAAGCTTTCGAGCGCTATCTCAAATCCGGTTCGCGCCACGCATTCGCTCGTAAGCACCTGTGGTAATTCCCTCCGAAGCTTCAGCGAAGGAGGGTCAACCAATCCCCGGCGGCTTCGAGATCTTGGCTTGTAAGTTCGTGGCCAGCTTCGAAATAGTGTATCGCGACATCTCCACCCGCGTTGCGTAAAAGTTCAGCCAGTCGTTTCGGCTCAGACGCCGGAACGATTGGGTCGTGTGCTCCCGATCCAATCCATACGCGCACCGAAGAGAGATTTGGTTGCGTCTCCGGAATTAGCGGCACCATCGCTCGAAATAGGATGGCAGCCGATAATGTCTCCGGCCGGAGCAATAACAGGCTTGCGGCGATATTGGCGCCGTTAGAATAACCAACGGCAATGACTTTATCGCTGGCGAATCCATAATGTTGAGCGGCCGCCGCGACAAAGTCCGCCAGCTCGTTGGTGCGATTTTCTAAATCCTCCAAGTCGAATACACCTTCGGCGACTCGTCGAAAAAACCGCGGCATTCCATTTTCGAGCACTTTGCCGCGCGGGCTAAGCAACGCAGCACTCGGATCGAGCTCGCCTCCGAGCGGAATCAAATTGCGTTCGTTTCCACCTGTGCCGTGCAGAAGCAAGAGTGTGCGTGACGAGCTGCCCGGAATGAATTCGTGAATGAAATCCGGTTGTGGTCTCATGACTCACTCGGCACTTGGATCGGCGGGAGGATGCTTTCGATTTGCGAGCGACTCGACTCCAGCCACGGTGGCAGGCGCAAACGCGTGCCCAGTTCTTCCAGTTTTTCGTCCAAGGTAAAACCGGGCGGCTCAGTTGCGATTTCGAAAAGGATGCCGCCCGGTTCGCGGAAATAAATGGAATGAAAATAAACGCGATCGATCACCGGCGTCACGTTGTAGCCGAGATCGACGAGATGCTCGCGCCACTCAAGCTGTTCGGCATCGTCCTTCGCTCGAAAGGCAATATGATGCACCGAACCGGCCGCGACGCGACCCATCGCGGTGTCGGGCTGACAAAGCAGATCAATGATTCTGCCAAGCGAGGTATCATCCGGCGATGCGAAGCGAAAGCGGTTTCCTGATTGCTCAATCAGTTCGTAGCCGAAACTATCAGTGAGTAGTCGCGCGGTTTTTTCGTAACCTTCCAACTCGGCAGACACGCTGTGAAAACCGCGAAGCGCGTGCTCTGCGGCAATTGGGCTGTCCGGCCACGTCTCAACTCGTGTCGAAGAACTCGAAGCGATCAACTCGAGCAAAAGTCCATCAGGATCGGCAAATCGAATTACTTCTTCTCCGAATCGCGGCGACGTTCGCTCGGCCGCGACGTGATACTGCTTAAGACGTTCTAACCAATAGCGGACCGAATCACGTGAAATTGAAAACGCTGTCGCCTCGATTTGCCCGGTACCGCGAATTCCACGGCGCACGCCCGGCCACGGAAAGAATGTCAAAATTGTTCCCGGCGTCCCGCGCTGATCGCCCAAGTAGAAATGATACGTTCCCGGATCGTCGAAGTTGACTGTTCGCTTCACGAAGCGCAGACCAAGAAGTCCAACATAAAAATCGAGGTTGCGCTGCGGATCGCTGGCGATCGCAGTGACATGGTGAAGTCCGCGAATCTTGTTACTCATTTCCGCCGTAACGATGGTTTTCTGCAAAAATCTTTATTTTGACAACCGCTGCGTCGCATTGCTGCGAAATGTTACAATTGCGTGACATCGCCTTGCCACCTGATAGAGATACTGGCTCAAACGCAGGTTCAACCAAAGTTAATCTTACCAAACGAGAACGCGCCACGATCCTGGCCGCACTGCGGCGTTGGCTAAGCTATCCGGCCGCAAGGGAAGCAGACTCCGTCGCCACCAGCGGAGGAAAACATAAGCCACTTGATAACGCCGAGATTGAACGGCTCTGCAAACGAATGACAAACATAGAGAGGGAACGCGATGCATGGCCCTTCCTTCGTCAACCAAACAATAGCGTCCGCGAGCCAAAAGGTCTAAACCTGCGAGATAATAATATACGGAAGGTCCAGGAAGGCAGCGAGTATCCCAGATTGGGGGCATGACCGCGGGATCATCTCATTTGTCGGATATTGTCAATTTGGATGAGACAGTGAGTTTTTTGAAACGCGGATCACTGCGAATCGGATCGAACATCGGATCGAGACGGAGCAGCGCGGGTGTGAGCGGCACGTTTGCAGCCATTGGAGATGCATATGGTATCGACAGTAGTTTGTCTAAAGCAGCGATCGCGCGGTCGGGCTCTCCGATCTGTGCAGCTACCCGGGCGAAAACTTCGATCGGAGTGGGTCCACTTAGGGCGTCTTTCTCGACAGGGATCACGGCCATAGCGCGCTCGGCAAAGGCGAGCGCCAACGGCTTGTCGTGAAGACCCATGTTAGTCAACGCGAGATTTCCAATGAGGTTATAATTTTCGGGCTGTTCTTTCAGGAAAGGTTCCAGTTCGCTGCGCGCCCGACGCCAACTTTCTTGGGCGGCGGCGTGGTCGCCAGCGACGTCCTGCGCCCAGCCTAGCCAAAAGCGCAGTTCGCCATTGTAATAGCCGAGCGCTGGATCGGGATTGACCAACATCTCCTTTACTCGAGATATGATTGGTCCAGGGCGACGCTCCAGGATCGTTTGGTAAAGTTGTGTTTCCAGTGCGCTGGTGTCGTCGGCTCCGGGGCGAAGCGGAGCCAGTAACGCAGCGGCCCGTGGCAAATCGCCCTCGGCTTGTGCGATAGCTGCTTTAAACACAAGCGTATCCACGTCGTCAGGCGTGATATTGAGAATCTGATCAAACTTTCGCAGCGCTTCAGGGAAACGCCTCAGATCGATATAGGAAAGCGCGTGCTGGGTGAGCAGGGTAAAGTTGCGCGGGTCGAGCCGCTCGGCTTCGTCAAAATACGATTCGCTCCGCTCCAACTGGCCCCGCCTCCGTTCTACATAGGCCAGCGACTCAGGAATGCGGCTGCTATTTGGCAGGAGTTGACGTGCTTGTTCAAAGTAACGCACTGCGGTGTCGTAATCTTTTAGACAGGCGTAGTAGTAATAGCCCTTTGCTACCAGCGCCTCGCCCAGATTAGGTTGAAGCGTGAGAGCCGTTTCGGCTGCTTGCCGTGCGTGCTCACGGAGGGCAAACGTTGGTTGAAGAGCCTGCGTAATATAACCGCGGGCTTCAATATTTGATAGCAGCGCCCACGCGAGGGCGAATTTCGGATCTAACCGGATCGCTTCACCGAGGTATCGCTGTGCACTAAGGGCGTTGGCTGGGGTGTTTGCCGATTTCAGATTATAAGCCAGGCCGCGCAAGTAGGCGTCATAAGCATCTGGATTGTCCGTCGGTTTGGTGGCCATCACTTGCTCTTCCCGACCAGTGAGTTTCGCCCGCAACTGGTCCGCGATGGCTCTTGCCACTTCGCTCTCGACCAAAAAGATGTCGTTTAGTTTGCGATCAAATGTATCGGCCCAGAGATGAGAATCAGTGACTGCTTTGATTAGCTGCACGTTGACGCGCACGGCATCACCACTCTTTTGCACGCTTCCCTCCAGGATGTGAGCCACACCCAGCTGCTTCGCGATCTCGGGCAGGTTTGGAGGCGCGCTTTTGTAATGCTGTGTAGACGTGCGCGAGATCACTTTTAGATCGGCGATCTTCGATAAGCGCGTCAGGATTTCGTCCTGGATTGCTTCCGCAAAGTAGGCATTGGCTTGTTCTTCACTCAAATTCGCGAACGGAAGCACGGCAATGCTCTTTTCGGGAATCGCTGTTGTTGACGATTCACTAGCGGACGCTGGGATTTTTCTCTGCGCCTGTTCACGAGACCGCAGAATCGCCGGCATAAAAATCACCGCGACGATTGCGAGCCCGATCAGCGAAAGGATTGCGATGATTCCGACGACTGAAGGTCTCCTGCGTTTCGTTGAAGCCCTCTGAGTTCGTTGCTCTTCAATGAATTTCTTTGGTTGTTGGGGATTGCCAAGCTCGTCGGTGTAGAGATTAACAACGGAAAGGCGAACGCCGTGTTTCACTCCGCATTCACCGAGCTCGCGCAGATAGGGACGCCATTGCGGGTATTGCTCGAGGTCGTCGGCGACACGTTTGGAGAGAAGAATGTGTCCGGCATCGCCGCAATCCATCACCCGTTGCGCCATGTTGATCCCGGCGCCAGCAATGTTTGCCTGCTCGTTCAGATCACTAATTTCGTTAACCGGACCACTATGGACTCCCATGCGCACCGGAAGTTCGGGATGACTTTTCAGTGCCTTGCTAATTTCAAGAGCGCACAGCACCGGAGCTTCCGGAGTCGTGCGAAAAACGAGAGCTGCGCCATCGCCAGTCGGTAAACGCAACAGTTTGCCTCGTGCGTTGGCGAGACGGAACTGTTCAGTGGAGCGGACGATCTCCTTTAACGTCTGCAGCCGCTCGCTTTGCTCGGTAATCAGCAACTTTGAGTAACCAACGATGTCGATGAGCAGCACGTGCCCGATCTCGAACTTCACATCTGCGGAGTGCTCGGAAGGCATCGGATTCGTGCTCACCTTTAATTGCGGCAGTGATCGAGCGCAATATTCACAAACCTATCTTGCGGTGACGTGTGCGTGCTGAGGCCGGGACGGGGATTCAGTCGAGTGAGAAAGATTCAATTTTAGAATTCGTTCAACTTCCCGAATTGCTTGCGGATTATATTGTGCGCCGTGATCTGAATTGACGATTAACTCCGACTGCGCGCCTGCGAGATGCGAGCTCCAGTACGGAACTACGCCGTCGGAACTGTTCGGTGTGTCGCCGCGGCCGCGGTCTCCCATGATTGAATGATAAGGAATGCCCCGCGCAATCGGCAGCTTGTTCACCGCTTCCACGAACCGGTCGTTAGGCTCGAGCGTATCGACGCTGTTCGGCATACGGTTTAGCGGTCTTGCCGCAGGATCGGCGATTAGGAGCGGTTTGGCGGCCGCGTAAATTGAGGTGAAACGTTGTGGAGTTCTGACGAGCGCCGCGCCGATGCGCCCAATCCAGCCTGTCGCTAATTTGCTTCCCCTGTGCGGGGTCGAAATAAATATCACCCGTTGAATTTCCGGCCGATGATTAAAGACGAACGCCTCTTCCAAAGCTTTGCGTGTGTCGCTGGCCAGCGGAGTTTTGTCCGGAGGCGTGGCAAAAAAAGTGCGCCAGATTTTGTTGCCCGCGTCTGTGATCATTAATCGACAAATCATTCCGCCCATGCTGTGACCGATCAGGACGATGCGCTTATGGTTTGGGAAGGCACGTTCGATTCCATCGAGATCTTGGCGGAAGAGCGCGGCCGCGTAAGGATAAGGATAACCACTCGGGTAACTGAAGAACCAGAATTGATAATGCTCTCGTATCCATGGGTTGTCGCGAAGAGAGTCGATCATTGGGGCCCAGCTCGCTCCTGTTTCTTGCAGGCCATGAACGAAGATCACGGGCGTCCGCGCTGGATCGAATTGCTGTAACCGACAAAGCATTGCTGTATCGGCATATGCTCCGGGATTCAGCACACGCGAAAGCGCCAGCCGTTCCGGGCGTTCACGAGCAATCAAAAGCGCCGTAGGCGCATCAAAATCGGCGGCGAGCGGAAAGGTTTGTTTGTTCAGTGTGATTCGCTCCGTCTTTAATGGATCGATAAACTCCAGGTGCGCTTGCCGGCCGGAGAAGCGGACGATCGCCGTGATCGGCGCGTAAACACGGCGATATTTGTAGTGCTGACGAAAGTGCGGACTTTCCGCGTGCCCGACAACTGCAATCGGCGCTCCAATGCCGCTCACAGTCGAGTAGGTTTTGAAAAACTTTCCACCGATCTTCAGCGTGTCTGTTGGAAGCAAATCGTATCGACTCGGATCATGTTCCTCGTCGACAGGCTTTGGCGAAAGGAGAGTATACCGACCTTGATCCGTCGAAACAGTGACGGGATGCCGCCACGGCTCGACATCCGCTTGATCAACGTCATGGACGACGCGCGCTACAGCGAAGTTATAGATGCTTCGTGCCGATTTGTTCTTCGGTTGTCGCTGCAACACTTCATTAGAAATCTTGGCAGCCAGCAGGTCATGACCCAGGGCTGCCAGGGGCTGTTCATGTTCTGTCGCGGTCAAGTTTTGTCTCGCGATCGCGAGTTTTTCATCGTTCGTGGCGACCGTTGGAACACGCGGCTGCATACTTTTGACCGTGGCCAGGTGCGCGCATCCGCACCATGCAAAAAGAAGTAAGGCTGTGGCAAACCTCGTTCCGAATCGACGTGTTTCCGTAAGCGCCGAAGTCATCATTTCATCGCATCTGCCTCCATCGCGCTATTGTCCGTGAAGTTGTAACACCGCGGGCATGATGGAATGAACTATCACATTCGTTAAACCCGCTATCATGAATTCGACGCCAATCGAGGCTACCAGCAGTCCGAGAATGCGCGTGGCGATGTTCAAACCAACATCGCCCAAGAGTCGTCGCAAGAATCCGGCGGAAAGCAGAATCACGAGTGTCAGAAAGGAAACCGCCATGGTCACAGCGACCAGCCCCCAGGACAGTTTTGGGCTTCTTCTTTGCCACGCTTCGCCGGCGTACAGAATCAAATTGGCAATGACGCCGGGTCCAACCAGTAGCGGCATTGCAAGAGGAACAACGATCTGGCCATAGACAGACTCAGCCTCCCTGCGCTCGCCGACCCCCGATACGACCGTCAGATCTTTCGCCTTATTGGCAGGATCGTGTGCGACGGTGCGGATCCCAATCAGCAACAGAAGGATGCCACCAGCAATGCGGAAGGCGTCTAGCGTGATGCCAAAGAAATTAAGTAAGGCGGTGCCCGCGAAAAGGAACAGTAGCATCAATCCCAACACAGTGATCGAGACGAAGATCGCCAACCAGCGTTGGACGCCAACGCGCATGCCGGCGGTATATCCAATGAAGATGGGGAGCATCCCAAGGGGGTTGAGGAGGGCAAACAAGGTGGCAGCAAAGGTGCCCAGAATACTGGTTTCAGTCGTTCCAGTCATGTGATGCACGTTATCTCCCTGGGAGGTTGGGTATGGCACGGATCGACATTGCAACGCAGGCGCTCTTCCACCACTCATTGTGCCGTTCGCGCTTCGATTTGCGCGCGTTCCGGCCAAAGATAATGGAAGATCACCGTGGTAACGGCGAGGCCGATCAAGATGCCGACGACGCGGTCGCGGATTTTATCGAGATCGGTGTCGGGCGCGTAGCCTTGGAACATGCTGAGGAAAAAAGCGAACGCGATTTGGAAACCGGCGTAGCTGATGCGTTCGCTGCCGGTTGCGACCCAGCCGGCAATTGCGGTGACGGCGGCAACGAGCACGATCAGCGACGCGATCGTTTCCATGTGCGGAATAAGAAATACGATGGAGAAAAGCGAGAACGCGCCGCCGATCACGCAACCGATGATTCGTAACATTCCTTTGTAGAGCGTGGCCTCCGTGCTCTCGAGCGCGATGAAAATACAGGTGATGAACGCGGTGTGGATCCCACTCCAATCGATCGCCGAATAAAAAATGTAGCAAAACATCGCGCAGAAAGTGACTTTGAGCGCGAACTGGACGTGCGCGGGATTCGTAAATACATCCGGCTTAAATAAACCCTTCGGCTTCGGGCGAGCCTCGGCCGGAGCTGGAACATCCGGCAGAAACAGGCGATTGAGGACGACGGTCAACGCGACGCTGTAAATGAAAGCTACCCAGAGCCAAAGAGCCGCTCGAACGATGAGTTCAGGCGAGGGAATCTGGTCGGCGATCGACTGCGAGTAAGAGACAAGAAAGCCAATAGCGAATCCTAGCACGCCGATCACAAAAACGCGCGACAACCACATTCCAAGAAATACCGCGATTGCCATCGCGGGAATCCGCAGTTCGGGATGACCGTAAGTGAATTTGTATAGCCACAGCGTGAGGCCAATCGCGATCGTAATGCCGATTAGTCCGATTATTCCGACGAGCGTCGTGAGAGTTTTTGTTTTCTGCGAGAAGAAGAAAACCATGTAAGCGCTTATGGCCAGCTCCGGTACTTGAAGCGCCATCGAGATGATGACGCACAGCACCGCGCCGGTGACGAGAATCGCGGTCCTGATTTCGCGCAAACGCGTTGGCGCCAGTTCGCGTTTCAACCAGCCAATCCAATCGGAATCAATTGGTCGAGCTTCGCCAAATGTCGTGCTCATGGAATTATTTCGGCGGCGGACCTTTGATGATCGCGACCGCGGACGCGCCCATGCGGAAAAGATCTTGGTCCGGATTTTCGACTTCGATGCGGACCGGGAACCGTTGCGCGACGCGCACCCAGTTCAGTTCGCGCTTCACGTAAGGCACACCCGAGGCAGGCAAATCGACCTCGCCTTCGGGCTTAACCGCCCAGCCGATGCCTTGCACTTTTCCACGGAAGCGTTGGTTAGGCGCGGACGAGAGGTAAACAATCGCTTCGCTGCCCGGAGCCATATGTCGAATCTCCGCTTCGCGAAAATTCGCGATGACGTACCATTTGGTTGTGTCGAGTAACGAGAACACGGGAACCCCGTCGGTAACGTGGGCACCGGCCGAAATGTTGAGATTGATGACACGCCCGTCGAAAGGTGCAATGACCTTGCAATAGGAAAGATGGAGTTCGTCGAGATTCACGGCCGCGATCGCACCTTCGCGCTGAGCTTGCAGCGTTGTGACTGCGGTTCGGGCTTTATCGATGTTTTCGGCGGTCTCAAAGCCGCGGGGCAGGAGTGGTTCCAGGCGATGCAAGGTGTCCTCGGCTTGTGCGAGCTGTCGATCCACCGTGGCCAAATCCGCTTTGGCCTTTTCCAGGACGAGCCTGTAATCTTCCGGGTCGATTTCGAAAAGCACGTCGCCTTTCTTTACCGCCTGGTTGTCCTGCACATTCAGCTTGATGGTTTGACCACTCACGCGCGGCGCAATGCCCACGACGTTGGCGCGCGCCGTCGCATCATCGGTACGCGGATGTCGTTCGATGATTCCCCAAACGTAGAGGGTGATCAACACAGCACCGGCGATGATGATTATCGCGACAATCTTGCGAATGAACTTGCCCGCGACAACGTCGTTAACCGCTGAATCCGTTACGCTTCTCTTGGCATCTAAAGGTTTCGCGGCTTCGTGCATATCAGTTTCGGTAGAACAGAATCCACGTGGCGAACGTGAAGATGATCATGAGAGACGAATAGATGAGCGGCGCCGGACCCACATATGATTTTAGTTTCCCGACCTGAATAATCCAATGCGTGACGAGAGTCAGCGTCAGCCCGCTGACTATGCAGACCATCCAGGCCGGAAAATACGATCCGAGAATATCAATCGTGAGTGAATGGTGGTGGCTGAAGAGTGCTGCCGCGACGAAGAAAACAACGACCATCCCCAGGACGCCGACTACGACTATCAGCAACGCGCGAATGGCTTTCATCTTCGTCGTTGCCTGATGAGTGGTGGAGCCGGGCGGGCGAGATCACCGACGCTCAGCGCGAGCGCCGCCTGGCTGGTGTAA
>Ga0126383_10000978_pt1 | contig 17063 bp, 19 predicted proteins | sample PanSoiMetPlot_35_FD_96882 | JGI IMG/M metagenome (GOLD analysis project Ga0126383, IMG submission 96882) | Tropical forest soil microbial communities from Panama - MetaG Plot_35 | ecosystem: Environmental > Terrestrial > Soil > Tropical forest > Bulk soil | place: Panama | collected 2016-02-17
ATTCACCTTCGAATATAGCGACCCGAATGGCGAGACCTACGGCCAGCCGAACATCGGACTAGAGGCACACGAGGCATTCCGGTTTACCGCCTCATACCAGTATACCAAAGAGCGCACGGTAACACTGACGATCACGCGCGAAGTCGTAATGAAGGAAGCATGATCGATTGGATTATACGGCGGCCGTGGTCGCGCCGGCATCCGGGCCTGGCGAACCTTCAGCATGGAACCAATCGGTTCGGACAAAAAGTAGAAGGCTTCGGCGAAGCCTTCTACTCAAGAGCAGATGTTGCCAAGCCCAGCAAGATCTCGGTGGCGCAAGTCCAGTTCGCCAAGCGAGTGATCGCCGGCATCGCCTGGGGGCTTATTCTCAGGGGGGCATGCCGGTGACCCAACTCTGCAAAGACTGCCGATATTTCCTGCCGCCTGGGCGCACCTCAGCGACGCCGCGCTGCGGGCACTCGAAAGCGGCACGGACGGGCGGGCCCGATCTGGTGACCGGTGAGCCGCCGCGATCCTATCAGTGGTGGTGCGAGTGGATGCGGGCAGATAATGCCGAATGCGGGCCGGACGCGAAGCTATGGGAGCCGGCAGGCGCGCCGCGGGCCATGCCGGACAAAGGATTCGAGTGATGCCCCCCGACGAGCGCCGCTCACCGATGCTGCTCCACGTCCTTCCGCCAGTAGAGCGGCAGCCGATCGGAGCACCGATCCGTGATATGCGGACGGTTGCAGCAGGCCGGCAGCCAATGGCGCAGTGCCGTGCCGGCTTGCCAGTGGCAGACGAGCAGCGCCAGCAAACGCATTGTGAGGCAGCGGCGTCCTTGCAATCCGTCAACGACACGCCGTAAATGAAGCGGGCCGGGCAGGCGCTACGGAACACCCACCCGGCCCTTGCCACACCGAGAAAAGGAGTTTCTCGACATGACCAAGACTATCCTAGCACTCGCTCTGGTTGCCCTCACGGCAGCGCCTGCTATGGCCCAGTGGACCTCGAACCGGGTCGGGCCTTACACGTATTACAACGGGCCGGACGGCTGGAGCGGTCATTCTAATAGCGTCGGTCCATATACCTACCACAACTTTACCGGACCGCAGGGGCAGAACATGAACTGCTCGTCCAATACAGTCGGCGGATATACCTATACTAACTGCTACTGACGGGAGGGCGCCGGCTCTGGTCGGCGCCAACTTCTCAGGCGCGTTACTCATGTCATTCGATAGGCACACGCATCACCGTCTGTACGGCGGTGCTCCAGTTTCCCGCCCAGGCCGGTTGATTAGGCTTGCCGGGGCGCCACAGGCGCATGTAGCAGTCCCACGCTGCCGGCTGCGTCGTCGGGATCGGCGGCGGATCGGTCCACAGCAGCAGGCGGGCGAAGGCGGAGGCCAACAGGTCGTGGCCCTCGAGTGCGCGCCAGACCGCGGCCTCCCCCGCCACCACGGTGCACGCGTCGCACATCAGCCGCGCGAGACGCTGCGAGGCCGAGTGCGTCAGCACACCGCGCACGGCGCCCGATTGCTCGAACTGCCACCAGCCGCGCGCCGGTCCGGGCGCACCGGCCGGGCTGTTCTGATAGCGCGCATCCAGTTTCGGCCCGCTCTCCTGCAACGCCACAGCCAGCAGGAAACGCCGGGCCGCATCGGAGACCACCGGCCCCCCTTGTTCGGCCAGTGCGGCCAGGCCGGGGTCGAGAATATCGGACAGGAATATTTCAGGAGGCATAGATGCACATAGTCCTAGGCGTGGCCGTTCTGCTGGTTGCCGCACTCATAATCCGGCCCGGCCGGCCGCGACGCGTTTCCCATCTAACCGACGTTGAGTTGGAAGCGTGGGCCAAGCGGGACCGCTTGGAGTGGTTTGAGAAAGAGCGCCAAGCCAAGGAAGCCGCGCGCAGCTACCCCTACGGTCGCGGCGGGCTCAGTGCGTTATATGACGACGCAACGCCCGGCAGCAGCGAAGGCGCATAAGGCGTGGGGTTGGCCGTGCTCGATATCACGTTCCTGGCCAGAGCTCCGCAATATTTCAGGAGGCATAGATGCACATTCTAATTGCCATCGGCATTGCTCTTGCGCTGCTCTACTGGTGGCTTCGGGGCCATTGGTTCGCACGCATCATCGTGCTGATAGTTCTGGTGCCGACGCTAAGTCTCGGACTGGCGGTGCTAAACTCGGACAACGCCCCTTATTCCCTGGTGGTCAGCGCGGTATTGGGCGTGCTTTTTGCGTGGCCTATCGCCAGCCTTCCCACCTATTACCATCGCTATCAGGCGCGCTTGGACGCAGAACATCAGGCGGCAATGCGGGCCTATCTGCTCAGTAACGCGCCAGTGGGTTCACTGGCTCGTCCGACAAGAGGCGGCGTTTCATTTCTGCGATAGTCGCCTCGTTCGCCGCCTGCGCGCGCTGTAGCTTGCGCTGCTCGCGCATCGGTCGCCCGATCGTCTGATACAGCGACAGCGCTTGATTAAACCCCGGATAGCCCTTGCTGGCCGCATAGGCGGCAGCGGAGTGCGCGGCAAGGTCGCCGGCAGTGCGGAACGCTTTGCCGACGACGCCCTGGCCCCGCTTCGCCATCGCCTCCAGCAACTGCGCGGTCGGCGAGCCGGGCACCTTTTCCATCTTCTGGCGCAGTGACTTCGCCGCCAACTCATTACGCACGTTCTCGATGTTCTGGAGCTGCTCGTCGGTCAGCGACTTGGCGGCATTGACGCCCTTGGCGTCACGCCCGCGGGCAATGTCCTTGATCATCGCGTTGAGACGTTCGAAGCGCAGGCCGCCGTCCTTGTCGTAAAGGCTCTTTGAGCCAGTCGGTAGATACTGCTGCAGGAACTCCATCTGATTGATGCGCTGCGACCGACCCGCCCATTCGCTCAGAAAATCGCCGAACTTCGGCGCGCCCGATCCGATGACCTGATCGATGTCCGGCAGCATGTCAGTCAACTCTTGCCTGACCGCGCGCACGTTGTCGGCCACTTCGCCGGTGCCTTTCCCCTTCCGCAGATAATCGGTGATGTTCTTGCGCGCGCCGTACCACTGCGAAGGCTGGGTCTCCAGATTGCCCTTCGCATCGTCCAGCGAGTTCCTAACGTCCTGAATGATGCTGCGGATCGCCCCACGCTTGGCGTCAGGGCCGGTCAGCAGGCTGTCGACCTTGTCGCGGAACCCCTGGGCGAGATCCGGATCCACCGGCTGCTCGTTGTCGAATACCCGCAATTCCTTGGGCGACACTTCGGCGCGGTGCTCTTCGGCCTTCTCCAGCAGGAGCTTATCGCCAGCATCCTGCTTTAATAGATCCGTCATGCCCTGGTTGCGCCGCCGCTCCAGGTCGTCGACCGCGGCGCGGAAGTTGGTGTCCTCCATGTAAGAGGTCTTGTGGTCGAGCGCCACCTGCGGGTCGAAGTCACGTTCCGCCATCATGCGTGGCGGCAGCGTGCCGCCGGGCACATCGGTGACATATGGCGTCTCGTCATAGAGCGTCGGCGTGGTCTTGCCCGGCTTGGTGACGGACTGCGCGCGGTCCTCAGCGGTCTGCTCCGCCATCGTGTGCAGATCGCGCGCCGCCTGGCCCGGTGTCTTCGGTGGGATCGGTGCGCTGGTTGCTTCGGCGCCCACCGGCTGAGGTTGGGGCGCACCCTGTGTATAGAAGTCCTTCAGGAACTGGTCGAACGAAGCGCGATCGGTAATCACCCCCTGATCCTGTGCCTGCTTGGCAGCGATCAGCACGCGCGATGGTTTCCCTAGTTCTGTGGTGTCCCCTTGCTGGAGCTTCGACCACAGCATGTCGCGGAGGTTGCCCCCGATCGCCTCCGCCATGCCGCCGCCCATGCCAGCGAGGCCGGTGGTGTCCGGCTGAGCGGCCTGTGCCTGCGCCTCGCCGCGCGCCTGCCGCGACTGCCGCAGCGTCTCGGCCGAAGAACGCAACTGCGCCTCAAGATCGGCCTGTGCCTGCGCCTCGCGCGCCGCTTGGTCCGGATTGAGCGGGCTTGCCGCACGCTCCACCTCGTCGTGGCGGATCAGTTGGGTGATACGCTCGAGCGGGCTCTGGCCCGGCACCGGCGGCGGTGCAAACCGCTCGGAGACAAACTTCGGCGTAACCGATGGCGCCGCGGTGGGTACGTGCGGCAGCTCTTGCGCGAGGAACGGTGCCGCTTCCATGGCACCGGCAAGCGCAGTGCCGAACTGGCCGCCGGCATTGGGTGGCACCAGCGCGTTGCCTAACTCGGCAACGGTCTGCTGTGCGCCGCGGAAGCCGGCACTGCCGGCGCGCAGCGCGGTCTCCAGACCGGCAATCAGCGGATTGTAGATCGGCGCAGTGACGAGGCTGCCGGGAACGCGAGGGATGGGCGGCACGCCTTCCCACCCCTCGGTGATCGCGTTGACGATCCGCTTACCGCCGCCCGACTGCAGCGTCGGAGGCACTTGGCCGAGCGGCCGACCATAGTCGTCGAGCGGCGCCACATAGCCGCCGCTGTCATCGAAGTGCCCGTGCTTCGCCGGGTCATAAGCGGTCGGCGGATTAGGTTGCGGCAGCGTCAACCCCAACTCGCTCGCATCGGGCTGCTCGCCGGATTGGCGGTTGGCAAAGTCTATCGGCGGAGGCTGCGGCAATGGCCCCGCGCCCTTTGTCGTGGCCGCTGGCGCCGGCTTGAGCAGCTTCAGGATGTCGTCATCCCCCGCCGCCCCATCGCCGTCTGCGGGCTTCTCAGGGGCCTTGCCGGGGGTGCTCGTTGTGGCGCCCGGCGCCGGCTTCAGCAGCTTCAGGATGTCGTCGTCGGTCGACACTGCCGAGGTGCTCCCATCGGTCATGCTGCCGGTGCTAGCCTTCGCTTCCTGCACGGGAGGCGGGGACTTAGGTGCGAGCGCGCGATACTGCGCCGCCACTGCCGGCACATAGCCCAGGCTCTCCGGCCCCATCTTAGAGCGCCAGTCAGGGCCGCCGTGGTAGTAGAGCAGCGCGCCGGCCGGCGAGCCTTCTGCATCCAGCGCCTGGCTCAGATACTTGGCACCCGCCCAGATGTTCTGCGTCGGGTCGTCGATGTTGGTCATGCCAAGCCGGCGGCCGGTATCCGGCATGATCTGCATCAAACCGTGTGCACCGGCCGGCGACACGGCACCCGGATTGCCGCGGCTCTCCTGTAGCAGGACCGCCTTCAGCAGTCGCGGATCGACATTCCAGTTGAGCGCCGCCTGGGTGATCGTGTCGTCGTATTGCGACACGTCCGCCATCAGATCTTGCCGTCCTTGCGAAGCCCTGCGACGAGTTTGGCCGATTGCAGGATGGTGTTCTTGGTGCCGGCATCGAGCGATTGCAGATAGTCGGTCCGTTGATCTTTAGTCATGCGCTCGAGCTGGAACACGCGCGGGTCGAGGTTCTGAATGCTGCCGACAAATCCGTTGTAGTCCGACCGGTTGCCGTAGGTCCGTGCCAGTGCGGCGCGGGCCTGCAGGTAGTCGGCATTCCCCTGTAGCGTGCGGATGATGTAGTCGACGCCCTCCGGTGACAGCGAGCTGTGCGGCGTTGCCGCCATGTTCAGGTTCATGCGGCTGTCACTGCCGGGGTTCTGCGCCTGCACCACCTGGGCCGCAAGCTTGTCGAAGCTTTCCTGTGAAGCGACATCCTTCGGGTCAACGCGGAGAACTCCCGCGAGACGCGGTGCCCACGACACGATAGCGCGCTTCCAGTCCAGCGTCTTGCCGGCGCCGCTGCCGGAAGTGAACTGGTTCAGGTCCGACAGCATGGTGCCGAGTGCCGCCTGCTGCTGTACTGCTTCCTGGCCGCGCGTTGACTCGCTCTGGAACTGCGGCCCCGCCAGATCGGCCTCTTTTGCTTCTCCGGGCGAGGGCGCGGTCGGCTGCTTGTAAGGTGGCTGAGCGGGCGCGGCCTGGCCGTCACCACCCGGCTGCGGGGGCTGCGGCCCTTTCGGATTGACCAGCGCGGCCGGTGGCCGTCCGGTGCCGAGATCGGGTGCCGCCCCCGGCCGGCTTCCCGGAATGCCGAGGAACTCGCCGAGCGGCATCTGCCGCGGTTTCAGATAATCCTGGTTCGGCGTCCCGTCCGGCAATTTCTTGCGCAGATCCGGCACGGTGACCAGCGTATTGAGACCCTCCGGCCCCAGCCCCTGCGGCGCGCCGCCTTGGCCTACCCGGATATTGCCGGTGGTCGGATCAACGGTGAAGCCGATGGTTTGACCGCCCGGCCCGGTCTGGGTGCCCGGCGTGCCATATATTGCTGTCTGCTGTGCCTGGGGCGGCAGGGTCTGGATGCGCAGCGTCTCCAGTTGCTGACGCAGTGTTGCCGGGTCCGACGACAGGTTGAGCAGCGATGCCATACCGCGGTCGCGCGGGATTACCCCAGCATCGATCAGCCGCTGCGTCTGCTGCAGCACCGCAGGCTTCAGTTGATCGTCCGGCAGTTTCAGCGTCGAGGTGATTGCGCCGTTGAGCGCGCTATTCTGCGCGTCGCTCAGTGTGAACTGCTGGCCCTGCAGTTTCTGGCCGCTCTCGACGCCGGACTGCGCCGACATCGCCGCCGCCGGTCGCTGCGAGAGCAGCGTGTTGAAGCGTAGCGGATCGAAGCGTCCGGTCGCCGGGTCGATCGACTGCTGGTAGACTTGGCCAAGCGCCTCGACGCTCTGCTTCTGGCGCAGATCATAGACGCTGCCGGCGGTCTGCAGCGCGCCCTGATAGGCGCCCAGCGGATTGAGCACGACCGGCGCCGGCAGACTGCCGCCGCCCGATCCTATGCGACTGGAGAGCGCGGAAACGAGGTCACTCATGGCGTGCTGTTCCTAGAAATAACCCACCGTGTTTGGCCCCGGCTGTGCCGTGGGTGTCTGGCCCTGCGTCTGCGGGTTCAGCAGGTTCTGCAGTTGGTAGTAACCCAGCGCATTATTGGCGCTGCCAGTGAGCGCGTTGCCGGCGTTGATCAGACCACTCCCCTGCAGGTTGCCCGCCTGGATCAGCGCATTCCCGGCGTTTCCGGCGCTCTGGATTGACTGCGTCCCGGTCTGTGCCCCGGCGTTCGCACCGAGTGTGGCGATGTTCAACAGGTTCTGAAACTTCTGCTGCTGCTGATTGAAGATATTCTGATAGGTGTTCTGGGCTAATCCGGTCGCATAATTCGCCGCCCCCTTCATCGCCGCACCGCTTACCCCGAGCCCGCGCGCCGCCACCGCGTTCTGCGTCGATTTCAGGCCCTGGTCGAGAATGAACTGATAACCGGGCGTTGCCTCCAACTGCGCCAGCGTCTCGGTGCCCGGCTGTGCCCCGGCCAGCTGCGGCAGCACATCGGTGCCGGCCTGCACGAAGGGCGCAAGCCGCGCTTGGTTCATCTGCGCGATCTGCAACTGGATGTCGGCTGCTTTGTTCGCCGCACCCGCCGCTTTGTTGCTGCCGATTATTTGCGAGCCCGCGGCCAGCGCTCCAGAGGCAAGCGTGGCACCGGCGACTGCTGCAGCGCCCATATCAGTTCTCCAGTTCCAGCCGGTAGAGAGAGCCGAACGGTTCAGCCCCCAGCCGGCGATAGAAGGTGCCGAGGCGCGGTCCCGAGCCGCGGTGTCCGGCCCGCATCTGCACCTCGTCCACGCCACGCTCGCGCAAGGCTTCCAGCGCCGCCCGCTGCAGCTTCATGCCGAGGCCGCGAATATCCGGCGAGGCGAAGAAGATGGTATGCAGCCCTACCAGACGCTCGCGCGCGTCGAGCGACGGCCCGATGACGGTCATCAGATAGCCGAACAGCCGGCCGTTGCTTCTTCCGGTCATCACCTGCAGCGCGCCGGCATCGTCCAGCGCCTCGAGCAGCGGCACGTTCTTGTGCAGGTAGTCGTCCGGTGACTGCTCGGTCTGCACCAGATGCTCGGCGAACAGCGGCGCGGCCTCGCGATAGAATGGCCGGAATGCTTCGCACTGAAACGTGACGCCATCGATTTCTGCCGGATGCTTCATGCCCGCACGGATGCGGTGCGTCGCTTGCTTCGCCAGCTTCTCCAGTTGCACGCGATGTGCCACGAAATAACGCACCAGGTGTCCGAGATCGGTCTGGATGTTGACCGCGGCACACGCCTGCCACCAGACTTTGTCGTGCGGCAGGCTGAGGCAGTAGGTGAACAACTCAGCGCAGACCGCCTCGTCGTCGAGTTCCTCATAGCGCAGCGGAAACACCCTGCCCGCCAGGCGATGCTCGATCTGCTCCAGCTTGCGGTCGGTGATGAGCAGCCGCTGCATCACTGCCGCATCGACACATAGGCCGGCGCGGGCCAGGGAGGCCGCTACGGCGGCCACGGGACGGCGCAGCGTGACAATCCGCGCCTCTGGACTATAGCGCTCCAGCAGCCGCCAGAACGGCGCCGCGGCGGTCTCTACCGTGCCGGTCTGCGGCTGGGCCAGCCACGACCGCACATCGTCGAGCGAACGGCAGTGGCGCAGCTCGTCGTGGCCGCACTGCCAACCGCCGTATTGCAAAAAAGCCGATAACCAGGTCGTGCGGCTGCGCGGCGAGGCGAAGATGACGAACGGAGTTATCGCGCCCGCCGTGCCGAGATGACGCCGGTTGCCGTGCATGTGCCGGAGGGGAATACGAGGTTCGCCATCAGGTAAGCCGTCCCGCTGGCGGAGAGGCTGATCCGCGTCGGCCCCATCGGCAGCACTGCCGCGGTCGACAGGCTGGCGCCCGCCACCGTAACCCGCGCCGTGCCGATGCCGGGCGCCGTCGCGATCACCCCCGAGGTGGTGGAGATCCCGGCCTCAAGCTGGGTCGCGCCACCGGCTCCGATAAGCAGCCACACCTCGCCCTGGACATTCCAGTCGCCTGCCGTGAGCGCCAGCGTGGCAACGTTGCTGGTGATACCGGTGGCAAGCGTGACCGCCGTGGTGACGACCGCGGAGAGATACTCACCGATGATGCCGGCCGCGGCGGAACCGCCAGAGATATCGCCGGTGCGTACGAAAGTCTGCACCTCGGTCCCGGTGGCGCGGTACGCCGTCGATGAGCCGCTACGGGCCACCGGCAGCATGTCGGTGGCAAGCAGGATGCCGACATCCGTTGCGCCGCTGATCTTGGTGTCTGCCATTATGTTATGCCCAGAGCCAGCGTGAGCCGTCTTCGGTCAGCCAGTCGCCGGAGCCGTCTTCCAGCAGCATGAGTTGCGGCACGGCGGAGACCGACCCGATCGCGAGATGCGTGCCGTCGATCCACACCTGTCCGCTGCCCGGGTCGGTGCGCGGCAGGAACGAGAGATCGCACTCAGACCACAGCGTGCATAGCTGCGCCCGCGGCACCAGGATGTTGTCGATGCTTTGGCGCTGCGCCGCCTCGAGCGCGATCTGGCCGGACAATGCTGCGTCGCCCTGCTCGCGCGCCGTCCGCTCGAACGCGATGGCGGCGAAGAGCGCTGTGGAGTCTACTGGCGGCTGAGCCCCGACGCCTCCGGTGCGCGCCAACAATGCGGTCAGGAACGAGCGCCAGGGCGGTGTGATCTCGCCACCGGCGCCGACCAGCGGTCCTGCGGGCACGATAGCAGTATATGGTGAGACCGCCATCGTAACGTCAATGCCCGATTGCCATCCAGTAGACGCCCTGCGGGCCGCCGCCCCAGGTGCCGCCGAACAGCGGCGAGCTCGTCAGCCCGGTGAAGCCGCCGGCGGTGAGCGACTGGATGCCGCCCCAGACGTGGTGTCCGCAGGTGGTGACAATCGAATCGCAGGCGTTGGGGAAAGGTGGCGAGAAAGTGCCGGAGAAATTGCCGCTACTGTCCGACACCACGTTGCCGAAGCGGAAGCTGTAGCCGGCGGGCAGAATAGCGGTGCTGCCGCCGCCGGTCAGGGTATTGATCTGGTTCTGTAGGTTGGTCTCTTCGTTGGTCGCGCGGGTGATTTCGTTATTAAGGTTCGTTGTCAGTGTCGACTCGGCGTTCGTGGCGCGGTCGGTTTCGGTCTGGATCGCCGCGGTGACGCCGAGCAGATTGAGCGCATCGGCGATGGTTGCGGCGCGCACCACCGGCTGCATGGCATCGCTGATGACGCTGCTCGTCCACTGGTCATAGATCAGATTGCCGTCCGCGTCCTTCAGCACCGCACGGTAATCGCCATTGCCGAAGATTAGCGCGCGGCCCGCGGCATCGAGCACTACCGGGTTAGTGTTCAGCGTCGTGCCGCCGTTGTCGGACCAGGTGTCTTTCGGGGTGGATGTGCCCCAGGTGTAGAACGCGATGGAGCCGCCTGCGAACGGGCGGCCGTTGGCATCGCAGAATTGGACAAGAGGAGCCGGGAGGAGTAATGGCATCTTACTGGAGCCTCATCCTATGCCTGCACGACGACCCGTTGCGATTGGGAGCACTTTCGAGCGCCTGACTGTGGTCTCCGTCGCGCCATCTCACGAGAGAGCGCCTGGACACTTTACGTACCGCGTTAATGTCCGGTGCCAATGCGGCAACTGCTTCATCGTCGACGAACGTAGCCTACGAAATGGAAATACTACATCTTGCGGCTGCAAGGTAACCGAATATCGAGCCAGCGGAGTGGCCAATCTCCGCCACGGACTGTGCTATACGCGCACGTATAGAATCTGGCAGCTTATGCGACGACGGTGCGCTAATCCCAACACCACCGGATGGGATAACTATGGAGGCCGCGGGATTAAGGTTTGTAGCCGTTGGCAGGTCTTCGAGAACTTTCTCTCCGATATGGACGAATGCCCGGAAGGCATGACCATTGAACGCATACGCAACAATGGGAACTACAGCCCCGGAAACTGCCGCTGGGCGACTTATGCCGAACAAGCCAGAAACACTAGGCAGAACAGGTTCGTCATTATTGACGGCAGGCGCATGTGCATCACCGATGCCGCCGCTGTATTGGGGATAAATCGCTGCAGCATCAGGGAGCGTGCCCAACGTCAGGGCATATCTCTCCAAGAGGCTACGGACTACTTCGCCGCTAAACACGTCAGCTCTTAGCTGAGGAATCAAGCTCAATCCATGCCCCTTGGAGTGCGGTGGGAATGGGACAGGACCATGTGACTCTGAACACGCGGTCGCGGGCCAGACCCAGGCGTTGCCACTGAAGCGAAGTCAGATAGTCGCCACGGTCGCCGATATTCTGCGACACCGGACTGCCGAAGAGGTGGCCGCGATCGTCCGACCAGTCGAGCCATATCAGGTTCTCATCGCTGTGCTGTACCGTCGCGGTGCACAGCAGGTTATCGAGCGCGAGCGAGGACGTAGATGGCGAGGCGACGCCGATGGTGAATGCGCTGCTGAGCGTATAGCGCAGGGCCAAACCGGAGGTCCCCGGCGTGCCGCCAATGCCGCTGCCGTCGTGAGCATATCCTGGGGGATATGTCGGCGCCGCACTGCCGATATGATCACCGAACGCGGCCCAGAAGTACATCGGCAGAACCCTGGTGTCCGGCGCGTTCGGCGTCAGTCCTGTCATCGTCGCCGGCAGCGTGGTGGTCTGCACGACCGTGAAGTTGCTCGCGTTGGTGTCAAATGTGGACCCGCCGGTGAACCCCCAATATGCGATGAACATTTCGCTAAAAGCGGTAGTCCCGGAGAACGTCGCCGTCAGCGTGCTGCTGATTGGTGAAGAGAGGACGACGCGCCACCAATCAACTGTGTTGTGGGTGTCTGAGTCGGTCGCCGTGCCGGTCAGCGCAGTATAGGAGCCGATATGCGTGAATGAGCCGATTGCCGGACACGACAGCGTCGGCGTCAGGAAGGCGTGAGCCACCGTGTCGGAACACCACGTGCCGACGATCAGCGGCTCGTTCGCCGCCGTCGTGGTGATGGCAAGGTTGATCGTGGTGCCGGTGCCGCTGCCGCCTTGCACACCGGCGCTGTCGATCAGCGACGGTATGGATGACGCGCCGTCCAGCAGCACGCCGAGGTAAATACCCGCGACCGGATGATGACCTCCGGTGTCCGCTTCGATGAAGTTGATGGTATAGGGCGTCGCTACACCGGCATTCTGATTGACCGTCACGAAGTAGCCGAAGCTATCATTCGTAGTGCTGCCATCGTTATGATAAACCACCAGGCCGTCGTTGACGTTCTGCTGTGTGAACAGGCTTGTCGTGGTGCCACTGAGCGAGAGCGTCCCATGCGCAGGCGGCGTCGTCACCCGGTAGATTATTTCGGGGGCTGTCGGTGCGTTGGGGTTGCTGTCCTTCGTCTGCAGCATCGCGGTAGTCAGCACGGTTGAGCTGCCGGCCGTCACTGTCGTCGCATTTGTGCCCCAGACGGAGAGGGTCATTTACCAGCTCCCGCCGATCAGCACGTAACCTGGCGCCGTATAGGCGCCGTCCACCAGCGTAATCGCCGTTTGCTGGCTGCCCCAGACCCCGGAGGGGCCAAGCCACAGACTGTCGCTCGACCGCTGCGCCGAGAGGGTGAGCGTGCTGCCCTCCAGCACCAGCGTCGCGGTGTAGAAGCCGGAAGCAATGGTGCCCATGGCGAGCGCGGTGGAGGCTCCCCCTTCGACGCCCAGCGTCAGCCAATACTGTGTGCCGTCGCCCGACACTTGCGCCCGGTAGCCGGTCCCGGCGCCGGAGGAGCGCGCCAGCACGTAGATCGATGCCGTCGCCACGCTGCTGTAGCCGGTCGGCACGGCGCGGAACGACAGCGTATAGTCCGCCTCGGCAATCGCCGGCGAGTGATACAGGCCCGTTCCGCCGCCGGTCGGCCCCTGCATCTCGTTGCCGAGAACCTGGGCGCTGCCGCTCACCTGCGTCCACGTCGCGTTGGTGTCGGAGGTGTTGCTGTAGGCCTCCAGCAGCGTGCCGTCGGGCGCGGTGAAACTGCACGAGAGTTCCGTCTCGGTGCCGGTGCTTGCTGCGGCCGGCGCATTGCCGGTTTCGAGGTCGGCGATGAATTGCCGGTAATAGACGCGGTCGCCCTCGTTGACGAGATGCGGATAGGAGCGCTGGCGCTTGATCGGCTGCCCGTTGTCGGAAAGCGCGCTGTTCTCCACCGCATACAGGTTGCCGTTCTGCCAGTCGCCGACCACGACCATGCCGTTGACCGCATAGGCGCAATTCGCCCGGTGCCGGTGCTCGACGCCGTCGTTATCGACCCACAGCCATTCGTGCCACTGGCCAGTCGTTATATCATAGACCCAGGTGTGGTCGGCGGTCGGGAAGGTCAGCACGTAGCAGACATGCCCGCCGAGCGAATACACAAAGCCGATGGCGTCGTCGGTGCGTGAATAGCGCGATAGCGTCGTCTCGATGGCGTAGGTACTGATGCGCTTGGTCTGATAGCCGGCGCCGGAGAGGATGATGTTGTTTCCGGCCCGGTCGTAGCTCGGCCAGTATACCGTGTCGTCGTAGGTGACGGCGCCGTACTTCGCGCGGCAGCCGTGGTCGATGAAAACGCTCGGCACTTCCTGGAACGGGAAGTCGGCGGCACCGACGTTGCTCCATACTTCTGTCGTGCGCTCGCCGAGCAGCCAGATCTCGCGGCGCGCCACGATGAGTGTGGTCAACAGGTCCGAGAAGCTTTCTTTGTTGGCAAACCACAGCGGGTCGAAGGTGGTTGCCAGGCTATCGGACGAATAGAATTGTGGCGTGTTGGGTTTGTTGAACAGGAAATAAGTATCGAGGAAATCGACACGATCGGCGCCATAGAAGGCAGTCGACGTAATCGTCCCGAAGGCGTGCGAAGCCAGGTCCACCGTCCAGCCGCCCGCGGTGCCGTCGACGATCATCAGCGTGTTGCCGTTATCCGCCATCGAGACGGGATAGGGACGGCCGGCAGTGATGGTGCCGAGTTCGGTGCCGGTCCAGGCAGTGGGATCTACCAGGTAGACGCTGTTGCCGCCGACCACGTAGATGCCGCCGGTCGTCGCCTGCTTGATGCCGCGTATGCCGCCCTTGGCGAGCGTGCCGAGCAGCCGCAGCCCCGGCGTCGGGTAGTACGCTGCGGGCGCCGGCTCGCCCTGGCCCTGCGGCATCGGCTCGCCCATCAGGTTGAGGCTGCGCTGGGCCGAGGCGATGACGGAGCGAGCTTGGTAGGCGCCGCCTGTCAAGGGCTGTTTCATGCCAGGATCATCGCGAGCGCCTGCGCGGTGATAGTCGGTGCAGCCGACACGCCCCAGGTCGAGAAACCGCTCGGCAGCGTGCCGACAAACGCGCTGTTCCCGGTGTTCAGCGTGAATGCATCGCCAACGGCGAAGGGCACGGCGACTGGCGCCACGCTTGTACCGATCGCCGAGTAGTTGAAGCCGCCGACACCGGTCGCCGGGTTAGCAGTGCCGCTGCCATTCCACTGGCCTGCCGCACTTTGTCGAACCCAGAGGAGCGTGTTGCTCAGATCGACCGCAATGCCCACTGTCGTGCCTTGCGGGCAGGCTCCGAACGATCCAAAGCTAACCGCGGCGCCATTAAAGTAGGGCGTGAAGCCCTGATAGGTCATAAACCCGTTGAGGGCATTGCCGCCAAGCTGATTAAACAGCGCGGATGAGTTGGCAATGCCGAAGCCGCTGTCGGCGCTGGTGGCAGTGGTGTAAGTGCCTTCAAAATAATACTTGCCTGTGCTGCGGAACAGGCTGCGCGCGCCCATGTTGGTGCTGGCGCCCGAGTAGGATGTAACTACAAGATTGTTCGAACTCAGCGTCGAGGTCTTGGTGTCCAGCGTGTTCCACGCCGTGCCGATCGCAGCGCCGGCAGTGAATGTCTGTGTCTGGCCCGAAGCAGTCCAGGCCGAAGCGTTCAGTGCGGCGCACGCGTCAGCCCAGGTGGTGCCATCGTCGGAATAAACCAAGCCGAATTGGGTCGGTGTGCCGGTGTAGTTGGCTCCGGAGGTGATGGCGACCGAGGCGATATCCCACGCGTTACCGGCGCCGAAATCATATTGCCACCAAGCATTGCGATATTCACCGCCGATACCAATCCATTCAGTTGCGATATTGCCATCGACCGCCTTCGGCGCGTCAGTGGCGCCGGGGTTACTGACCGATGATGCGGTCGCAGTGCCCGAACCAATACGATTAGTGCCGCCACCATCACGCAACTGAACTTCGGCAAGCTCTAAGCCATTCGCGGCTGCTTGCAGGCCGGCGATGCGCCAGTAGCGATGCGCTGCCATCAGACGCGCATTGCCAGAACGGTGATGCCGCTTGCATAGCGGTGGATCGCTGAGGTATAATCCGCAGCATGACGATTGAACACGAAGAGTGGCGGCAAGTGCCGAACCATCCGAGTTATCAGGCTTCCAATCTCGGACGGGTGCGGTCGATGGATCGAGTGGTCTTCACCAAGGCTGGGCGACACGTGCGCCATCATGGAAGGCTTCTGAAGCCACACTTCGGAACAACATCTCCCTATCCTGTCATCAGCTTGCGTCCGACCCCAGAAGCAGAGAACTTCTCCCATCACCTTATACACTCGATCATATGCGCGACATTCCATGGACCGAAGCCTACTAAGAGCCATGAGGTTGCCCACTATGACGGAGATCCACTCAATAACCGCGCAACCAATCTTCGCTGGGCTACACGGACCGAAAACCGAGCCGATCAGCTTCGTCATGGCACACGGCTCTCGGGAAGCAAAAACCACAAAGCCATTCTCTGCGAGCAAGACGTTCGCGCAATCCGAGCGATGTATGAGACAAGGCGATTTACCCACAAGGCTATAGCCGACCTGTTTGGCGTATCGGGCGCCACCGTCACGCTCATTGTTAAGAAAGTGAACTGGAAACATCTGCCCTAAACCCGCGAACAGAGCAGGGTTATCCCGATATCACTCAGGCTGGCGTCCTGACTGCCCGGCGCCACCACCTGCAACACGTCGCCCGCAGCGAGCGAACCACCCGCACCAGAGAAACTATAGCCTCCGGCCGCATTCAGGATGACGGTGCCCAGCGTCGCGTTCGGGCTGCTGAGCTTATTGATCGTGAAAGTGACATTGCCCGTCGTTCGCGTGCCCTGATACGCCACGCTGCCGGTGAGCGACGCCGGGACGGTCATCGCCATGACCATCGGAACATTGACCACGGCACTTGCCGCCGGCTTCCCCGCGAACGGAAAGCTGATCGGCACCGACTGCACTTCGCTTGGCAACTGCGCATAGGTGGCCGTGCCGGTGAGGCCGGAGAAGGAGGACGCTCCAGGCGGCCCCTGCGGCCCAGGCGGTCCCTGCGGCCCGATCGCACCGGCGCCGCTGTTCAGCACGCCACCCGACAGCGTCAGTCCCGAGCCGATGCTATTGACGGTGCCCGCGTTCCACGACTGCACGGTATCCAGCGTGCCGCCGGAGAGTGTCAGGCGGGCGCTGAGGGTGGTCACTGTGCCGGCCTGCCACTGCTGCGTTCCGGACGGGCCGGCCGGCCCAGCAGGCCCCGCAGGGCCGGGAGCGCCGGCATTCTGCGCGATGGCACCATTCAGCGCTTGCGCATACAGCACATCGCCCGGCTTCCACGGATAAGTCGGCATCGTGCTCGTATCGAGCGGCGAGCTACTCAGGGTAATTCCGTCCGGCATCAGCCCAGCACCACATCCTGACCAACTACGAAAGCCCTCCCGAAGCCAGGGCCGACTAGCGAGATATCGCTGCCGCGGTAGCCGTGCGGCACCGGCACCGTCATTTCCGGGATCTGCGCATTGGCCGCCCGCAGCGCGGCGAGCGCCGCATTGCTCATCGCCAACACGTAGGGATTAGGCGTCTGACCGCTCGCGGCGGCAATCCTACAGGCCAGATTGCTCACCATCGCCTCCTGATACTCTGGTGGCAAGTTCAGAGCGTCGCCGACGTTCGTATATGTCGGCAGTTGGGTCACAACGGTGATATAGAGCCCGTACATATTGGCTGGAGGCACGGGCCACCAATATAGGCGACCCACCGGCCAGCCAGTATCGAAGAAGACATATGCCGGCATCGTCTCGATGGTTTTGACAGAGATGTTGGCATATTCTTCCCGGCTTACGAGAATGTTCACCGGGATATCGACGAGGTTCGGTGGCACTCCTGGGATGATGCGGACGTAGGCCGCGGCGATGTGTGATGGGCGCGCACAGTCAAAGTCCTGACCGGGTCCTATGGTGTAGTATTGTGCTCCGGTCGAGGCC
>Ga0126383_10000979_pt1 | contig 17061 bp, 36 predicted proteins | sample PanSoiMetPlot_35_FD_96882 | JGI IMG/M metagenome (GOLD analysis project Ga0126383, IMG submission 96882) | Tropical forest soil microbial communities from Panama - MetaG Plot_35 | ecosystem: Environmental > Terrestrial > Soil > Tropical forest > Bulk soil | place: Panama | collected 2016-02-17
CGGCGGTCATCGTCGGCCCGGACGTCTACAACGACCGGCGCTGGTACGCCAACGTCAAGCGCAAGAAGGACGGCACCATCGTCGTCGCGTGAGCACGGTCACGCTCATCTCGTGGGTCGATTGCAACGACCACGGGGAGCCGCATCGGTGGACCGAGGACCATCGCGTCATCACCGCCGATTCCCGCTGGTTCAAGTGTCAGAGGTGCCCCGTAACCTCCACCTTGTCTCGGGGCCACCTCCGTCAGCACTCGCAACCGGCCACGTTCCTCCGCTGAGAGGACCGTCCCGTACCGTACATCGTCCGGCACGGGGCGGCGTTCCCAGGTGAAGGGAGGTGATAATCATGGGGACGGTTCGCAGCGGTACCATCACGCTCGACATCTCGGGGGCGGAGAACGCCGACTGGACCGACGAGGACGGTGCTGCGGATAGCATCGCACAGGACGTCGCGGGAGTTATCGCGGGGGCGTGCGAGACCTACCGCGATTCCGTCAGCGTCAACGAGGTCATCATCCACGACTTCGAGCCGGGTGTGATGGTTGCATCGGTGGAGTTGACGGCACGGGCGACCGTGACCATCGCCTACTCGCCCGACGAGGTGGACGTTCAGTCCTGGGCTCAGGAGAACGCACACCTCATCCTCTGGGAGTCGGGAGATACCGAGTGGGATGCCTCCGTGGAGGACTCCGACACGGGCGAGCAATCGTCGGACTTCGATGCCGACGACGGCGACCTCGACGACCCGGTGCAGATGGCACAACGGTCGGCGACGATGTACCGCGAACAGGCGGATTCGCAGCGTCGGGAGAAGCGGCGTTACCGCGACATCATCGACCGGTTCCAACGTCTCAACACCGACATCGGTGGGCGTGAGATGGCCCGCAACCTCGTGGGCTACCTCGACGTCGAGGCGGCGCACGACATGGCGCTCGCCGAGAACGCCACCCGATAGGAGGTGAAGTACCATGCGGTACGGTCAAACCTACCGGTGCTCCTACTGCAAAGAGGAGGGCATCGCCGGTGAGGACCTCGTGGAGTTCTACGACCGGTACAACATATACGCGGGCCTCTGGCACGAGAAGTGCTGGGAAGCACACGGTTACGCGGACTTCGTGTTCGACCCGTCTTACGCGGGTGAGTCCCTCGATGAGGACTACTGAGGGAGGTGAACACGATGGACGACGACGAGCGGGTCAACTGCCCCGACTGTGGCGGGTCGGGCGTGCGGAACATCCCCATCACAGATGACTGGGAGACGTCGAGGAGTGGGTCCAGCGGACCTGCTCGATGTGCGGCGGCGGCAAGACCTTCGACGCCATCCAGGCGGCGGAGATGAAGGCCGAGGGCATCTGGTACGACACCTACTGATTCCGAGAGGAGGTGATGTACGGTGGCGTACAAGAAGTTGGACAAGCGCATCGCCGAGGCACTTGGTATCGCCAAGCCTCGGGGACCGGTGCAACTGTCCGCCGAGGCGTCCCTGACGTTCAACATGGACGCGGAGATGCTCGTCGATGAGGTCAAGGCGCACCTCGCCTACGACGCAGACGACGAGGACAACCCGACCGACGAGGAGCTTGCCGAGTCGGTGCAGGGGACCCTCTATGACATCGGCAGCGATGTCGAGGGCATGGACATCGACGGCGTGTACGGACGTGCGTTCCTGGCGTCCGTGGACGAGCCGACGGTCCTGTGACCAAGGCGGGGGACATGCGCAAGTACCTGGCACGCGCCCGACGTGCCGGGGCGACCGTCAAGAAGGGGTCGAAGCACTGGAAGGTGTACGACGCCGACGGGTTGGTCGCCGTCATCCCGTTCAGTCCCGGCGGGTTCGAGGGCAAAGAGGACATGAAGCTCTACGAGCGTGCGTGGAGCGAAAGGGGGTGGTGATGTTCACCCGGAAGGACTACGTGGCGTTCGCACTCATCTTGTCGGACGCACGGGACCTCGCCTTCATGGAGGCGCGGTCCGAGAAGTCACGGGATGCGGTCCTGGCGACCGTGTTCCGCATCGAGAACGACCTGTGCGCCCTGTTCAGGGCGGACAACCCGAGGTTCGACGAGACACGGTTCCGTCGGGCCGCTGCGGGGACGGGGAGGTGAACATGACCACCTACACCCTCTCCGCCACCCTCGACGATGACGAGGAGTTCGTCTACATCGAGGCATCCAACGACGGCGATGCGACGTTCGACGCCATCGCCATCATCCTCGACCGTGCGGCCGAGGAACAGCCCGAAGGCGGCAAGTGGAGCCTCGGGCTCATCGTGCTTACCGGACCGAACGGTGCGGTACTGCACACGATGGAGGAGAAGGGAGGTGATTAGATGCCTACCATCACGTTCCCCCACACGTTCACGTCGGGGTACTTCGCTGGGCAGACGTTCGAGACGCAGGCCGCGTACCAGCGTGCCTTGATGCTCACCAAGAGCGTCCGTCCTACCCGCGCCTACAAGGGGCGGAGAAGTCTGCGGCGGGTCCCGATGGAGGGCGACCATTTCTCGGTCGTCGTCATCATCCACGGGGTCACGTACGAGGTCCACGGACCCATCCTGGGAGACCAGGCCGTAGACACCCTGCTCGACGCAATCGGGCAGGTGACCTCGGCGTTGACCCGCTAACCTGCGGTGCCGTAGAATCGGCACTGAACCGGCAGGTTACGGTCAGGAAGGAGACCATGAGGAAGGCTGAAGCGAGCAAGCTCCTCACGCGCATCCGGCGGGACGGGTTCGACCCGTTCCTCGTGTTCCGTGAGGACGACTTCTCACCCTGGGTCGTCCGTGTGGAGTTCGGCCAGGTCGTCGTGGACGTCGAGTCCCCCCGGCAGTGGACGGACCAGCGAGGTACACTACTGCACCTGCGGGAAGCTACCTCGCAGTAGGACACCCAGGAAGGAGGAAGAACATGCCTACCAAGGCACCGGCGAAGCAACCGGCAAGGCTCCGTGACAACCCCGTCACGGTGTACCTGCGCCCGGAGACGCTCGCCAAGTTGCAGGCCAAGGCGGACAAGGCGGACCGTTCCGTCGCCTACCTCGTCCGTGAGGCCGTCGAGAAGTTGGTCGCCCGATGAAGGACAAGCGGGTGCCATCGGAGTTGATGGCGTCGATGCTCACGAACCTAGAGCACCAAGGCGTCATCATGACGTGGGCAGGCCCGAACCTGTCCTCGAACGGCCGTCGGCGGTGGTTCGTCACCTACGCCGATGGGACCGAGGACAACATGTCCTCGGGGCAGTGCTGGGCGTTCCTGAGGGGAGCCGAAGCGGCGACCCGTGCGCTCATCGGAGCGTGAGGAGGTGAACATGGAGCAGCCCCTTTGTGCCATCTGCCGTCGCCCCGTCGAGGAGTGGGACGGTGGAGGCGGGTACGGTCACAACCCGGACCCGGTGGGCGGGACCTCGGTCCTGTACGCCATCAAGTCTGTGCTCGACACGGACCAGGCACATCTCGTCTCGGACCTCGTGACGACCGCGCTCGACGAACGAGCGTGTAACTGGTGCAACCAGACGGTCGTCATCCCGGTCCGGTTGCGGATGGCCGGGTTCCCGGTCGGCGAACCGGCGGTCTGAAATATGCGCTGGCACGCCGACACGTCGAGCGACTGGTACTGGTGGGGCGAGCGCATCGGGTACTGGCTCGGTCGCTTGCTGCATCCGAGGAGGAGGTGATGGGGCGCAGACGCCCGAAGGGCAAGTGTCAACTCTGTGGGAAGATGATATGGGGCCGTGCCGTACGGTACGACATAGGCTTCCGTCACCCAGAGTGTGTACCCGGAAAGGGAGGGCTACGCTACGGCATAGCCAGGAAGGAGGGTCAGTCTTGACCCCGACCAAGAACAAGGAGGCCGAGGCCACCGTCGTCCCCGAGGACGCCGCGTTGGTCAAGGCCATCGCAGGGTCCGAGGACATCGAGTTGGAGGTCCTCGACCCGGACGCCGCATCTGAGGCCATCGTGCGGCGCATCATGGCGGCACCCGACGAGGACGCACTGTCGGGCATCGCCGAGGCAGGTGCGCTGGACGCTCGGTCCGTGCTGAACACGCCCATGCGAATCCTCGACGTGGCGTTCAGCAAGTCCGCTTTCGACCAGGGGCCGAAGGTGTTCGCACTCATCCGTGCGTTCATCCTCGACACCGGTGCCGAGGAGACCGTCACCTGCGGCTCCCGCAACGTCATGGCGGCGCTCCTGCGGCTGAAGCAACTGGGGAAGTTCCCCACCGAGGACGCTTGGGTCATCGTGGAGGCGGACCGGCCATCGGCGTCGGGCTTCTACCCGATGTGGCTGCGTAAAGCGAGCTAGAGCAAGCGTCACCGGTCGGTAGTACCATGAGGCCCCGACCTCCCCAGGCCGGGGCCTCATGTCGTCAAAGCACCTCGCACGGGAGGCATCGGTATGGTAGCACGAGGGAACCCCGACGGGTTGACCTCAACGCAACGCCGCAACCTTCGTGCCCAGGCCAAGGGCTACCGCAACTACTACGACCAGCGCATCCAAGAGGGACGTGCGCGTGGTCTCACCCAACGTCAGGCGGCGGGCCGCGAGAGCGTCCCTGAGACGCTCCGGTTCCGTCGCCGTGCTGAACCACCGGCGCGTCCGACCCCGACGCCGACGCTCACCGTCTTCAACGACTTCGAGTCGCTCATCCGGGTCATGGAGTTGGAGTGCGACGAGGACTATGACGGTCCGCGCATCGTCCAGATACGGGTGTCGTGGCTCTACCCACCATCGAACGGAACGCCGCCGAAAGGCGGCATCTTCATCTTGGAGTACGACGGTCGGGACGACCTCGTGTATTCCATCCCCGACCTCGACGTGGACATGATGAACCGGTTCGTGGACGCCCGCTCCGAGTGCGGCATCCCCGTCGTGTACGAGCCCTATCAGGTCCTCCTCGCCTTCGAGGGTCCGTCCTCGCCGATGGCGATACGGGTGCTCGAACCGGCGCAGCGTGCGAAGGGCCAGCGTGAGTACCGTGCGGCACAGGCCCGTAAGCGCCGGGAGGCCAAGCGTGTCGCCGAGGGTCGTCCGAAGCGGGTGACCAAGCGCAAGTCCACCAAGCGCAAGTCCACCAAGCGCAAGTCCACGGCCAAGAAGAAGTCCACGGCCAAGAAGCCGACCACGAAGAAGAAGTCCACGGCGCGCAAGCCCACGACGCGGAAGAAGAAGGCGACGTGATAAAGCCGTACAAGCGTAGACCACCACATCGAGAGGTCGCCTTCCTCGGGATGGATGGGAAGGTACTGACCGAGGACGGTAGGAGGCGGCTTCGTCCGTCGTTGGGAAGCGGCGGCGATGTGGTGGTCTACACCGACACGGACCGATGCAAGAACCTGCTCGTGCGTGGGTTCGGGTCCGCCCTGTGCTGGGGTGGCAATCCCATCCGGCTCAAGACGGACCGGTACGAGGCCATCGTGCTTCAGCCCAACGCCCTCGTGCCGAACGACCGCACGTACATGGAGGGTCTCGTCGCGTGGCGACGGTGGGCCGAGGACCTCGGTGCGTCCGTCGCCTCCATCGGCTCGACCGCGTTCTCGGTCCTGCGTGCGACGTTGGAGCGGGAGTTCGCCCTGAACAACGGAGACCTGCCGCCGGTGCGTGTGCTGGTCGGCGCTCGCCAGCACCTCGCCGTACCGGTCGGTACCTACGAGGGCGACCTGCACCACTACGACATCTCCGCCGCCTATCCGACGACGATGGCGCGGATGGTCGTCGGCGACTGGCAGCGGGTCGGCCGGGTCCCGTTCAACCGGTTGGAGACGTGGGTGCGTGCGGGTCACCCGACGTTCGTGCATTGTACGGTACACCACCGAGGCTTCCCCCCAGGACCGTTGCCCCTCAGACCACATCGCCAGCGGCACGCCTGGGAGGCCGTGTTCTATCCCGTCACCTACCCGTACGAGGGACGTCGGCAGGGGACGTGGACCGGACCCGAGGTCCTGGCAGCGGTCGCCGCCGGGGCCTCGGTCACCATCGACTCCGTGTGGGTCATGGCGGGGACACACGCGCCCTTCCGTTCGTTCTACGATGCGACGATGGCGGGACGAACGCTGCCGGGGCTCGCCGGTCACCTCGTCAAGATGACGTCGAACGCCCTGTGGGGGCAGTTCGCCATCGGCCGAGAGGACCGGGCGTACCTGGCGTTCAAGGATGGACGCCGAACGGTGACGCACGTCCCGCCCATCAAAGGTCGGCCGCGTGACATCCCGCTCGCCGAGTCCATCACCGGGTCCGTGCGTGCGAAGCTCTACCACGACCTGCTCGCACCGGCGGGCGACCAACTCCTGTGCGCCCACACCGACGGCGGGTGGGTCCGTGGCGACTTCGTGCCCGACGAGAAGTCGTGGCGGTTGAAGGACGTCGCCGAGGTGATGGACCTCATCTCGCCGCAGGCGTACGCCTTCCGGCCGACCGGCACCAAGGAGGTACGGTACTGTCTCGCAGGGACCCCGCCGCAGCATCGTGAGTTGGCGTTCCGCGAGGTATGGAAGCAGGTCGTTCCCCGGAAGGAGCCGCGCATCGGATGAGCAACACCTTCGCCTTCACCGGTCGGTCCGACGCCAACGGACAGGGCTCCGTCGCCTTCCAGATACCGTACGGGCAGTGGTGGTACATCCAGAACATCTGGTGCTCCGACACCTCACACACCGCCTGGCAGCTTCGTCTCTCGGGGTTCCCCATCGCCCAGGGTCAGGGCGTCGGTTCGTTCACCGGTGTCGGTCTCCTCGAACAGGGCGGCAAGGTCAACGTGGACTTCGCCTCGGGCACCATCTCGGGGACGGTCACCATCATCATCTACGCCGAGATATTCACCCAGGACCCGGAGGGACGAGCGCCCCAGGACGTGTCGTGGGTGGGGTCCTCGCTCGGGTCCAACGCTTCGCCGCCGAACCCGACCGCCGCGTTCCAGACGCAGGCGACCGGCGACCTCGCCGACCACACGATGATTGCCGCACCGGCAGCGGGCTTGCAGATATACCTCTACGGCTACCAGATAGCCAACGACGGCGCGGGTGCGACGACCGGACTGTTGCAACTCTATGCGGGAACATCGTCGTTCGCCACCAACCGACTCGTCACTACCTCGCACATCGCCGCCAACAACGAGTTCTACTTCGACTTCCAAGGTCTCGGGGTGTTCCCCGATGCGAACGGGAACCCACAGGCGCTCATCTATCACCAGACCGTCGCCGGTGACTCGTTCCGTCTGTCCATCTGCTACACCGTTGACGCCGCGCAACAGGGCAACCCGTTCATCGGCGGGTCCGGCGGCGGATAGGAAGGGAGGCAAGGCATATGGCAGGACCCGTACATACCGGGATGCCGCTCACGGACCAACGGTTCAAGGTGGGACCGAACCCCAGCAACGGACGGTGGGGTACAATACGGTGCGGTGGCCCATGCAAGGACGACTACGACCGCATCAACATCCTGCAACAGGGACACGCGGGCGACGGTCGGTACGTGAAGCTCCAACAGGCCGCGCTCAACTCACTCGTCGTGGTGCAGGACAACATCGGGTTCCCGGTGTTCGTCACCGGCCACGGATGGCGTTCGTGCGCCGACCAACGGGACCTCCACGCGCAGGACCCGGCACGGTACGCCTCGGCCGATGAGAGCTTCCACTGCCGGGGGCTCGCTATCGACGTGGACCAGTCGGTGACCTCGCAACACTTGGAGGAGATACACAACGCGCTGCGCACCCACGACTGGTTCCAGTCGCGTCCGACGTCGGAACCGTGGCACTACTCGTTCGGGTGCGAGGGGTGAGCCTGCAAGCACCGCTCGGTCTGGACATCCCGTGTGGGTGGCACCGGTGCGACCTCACGGCGGGTCACGAGCACATCACGTACGGGTGGCACCACCGAGAGCAGTGGGTGTTCCGCCTCGACGACAAGGGCCGTCGGGAGCGCGGGCACCCCGAGTGGATGTTCTACTGCATCGAGCAGGGATGCCAGACCTACGTGTTCGAGCCGGGTGAGGCGGTGTGTCCCGAGTGCAAGGTCAAGGTCATCGAGCGGATGCACGCCGACCTGCGTAAGGTGTGGCGAGACAGTCGGAAGGTACGACCGAGGAGGCTCCGATGAGCGACATCCCCGAGACCCCGGAGGGGTTCGACCCCGAACGGCTCCGCGAGAGCTTCATGGAGGTGTGGAAGGAACCGTGGTTCGTCGGCTTCGCCGCCGGTGTGCTCGGCTACACCCTGTCCGCCCTCGCGTGGGACTACTACAACCGACACGGTACTGTGCGGTGCGTCCACTGCGGCAAGCGCGGTGCCGACCTGTCGCTGGAAACGGGGATGTGGTACGCGAAGTGCTGGTGGTCCACCCAGGGAGACGGACTCCCTGGGTGGCTCACCCAGGTCCCCGTGACGGACGGTGCTACGCCCCCTCGTCGAACGTCGGGGGTTGGGGCGACTCCTCAGGATGCGGACCATCCGCGTCCGGGTCCGCAGCCTCCTGTGGAGCATCTTCGGGAGCCGCAGGTGCTTCCTCCGAAGGCGGCTCCGGAGGCTCAGCGCCAGGTATCTCGGCAGGGACATCCCCAGCCGGGACCCGCTCCTCTACGGGCTGCACCTCAACGTCCCCCGCAGGCACCCGAGGGGTCTCCTCCTCAGGGGTCTCCTCCTCAGGAGCCTCCGCAGGGGTCTCCTCCTCAGGGGTAGGCGTCTCGACGTCAGACATGTGTCCCTCCTTCAGTGTCGATGGAGCCGTCGTTCATCCTCGCGTCCCTTGTCGTAGCTGTTCGCGGCGGCGAGGCCCATCACGAGCATCCCCGCCGCCGCTCCGAAGACGGCCGCGATACCAGCGATGAGCCAGTCATTCATGGAACCTCAGAAGTCGATGGAGATGTGCGCGGACGGGTCTGGGTACTGTGCGGCACTGCCCGAGACCGCATAGAGCAGGCCCGTCGTGTTCGGCGAGATGAGCGCGATGTAGTGCTCGGGATACTTGATGGCCGACGCCGCCCCGGCGTAGAACCGCGAGACGGGGAACGTGAGCGTCTGGGTGTCGTCGATGTATTGCATCCCATTTATCTGTGCGGCGAGCGCACCGGCGGTGCCGGATGCGGTGTAGCCCATCCACGTTCCCGAGAACACCCACCCACGTCCCGACGCTGGCGTGGTGAGCGGCAGGTCGCCCTCGAAGAACGACGCACGCCGTAGCTCCCACACGTAGCCCTGCGCCGGTCCACCGAGGTCGAGCATGAGGATGCCCGACGCCGGTCCGACGCCCGAGGCTTGGAAGTCCGCCGCGATGGGTGCGGTCTCCGACCGGCGTGCGAGCGCCTCGCGGACGTTCTTCATCTCGTGGCACAACAGGTCGATGGACGTCTTCAGTTGCAACTCGTAGCTGCCGACCTCGACGTCGCCTGCGAGGCCCACCCTAGCTCCCATCGTCCGTCTCCTTCGTGATGCGTCGTGCCTCCTCCATCAACGCCGCGACCTCGCTGGCGGTCGGCTCACGACGCCGGATGAAGACCGGCATGGGTGGTGGCGGCACGGCCCGTCGTACGCTGTCGATGATACGCCGCTTGGTCTCCTCGTCCAGCGTCGCCCAGAGCATCGCCATGAGGACGGCTATCCACATGAGGTCGGCGGCGAGTGCCACGGGGTCACGCTTCACTTCTTCGCCGCCTTCTTGGGTGCGGGCTTCCGCTTCGCCTTGGCTGCTTCCTTCTCGCCGAACAGGGCCGACATGAGCGTGTACCGCTGCTTGGTCGTGGCACGTTGGGTCGTGCCGCGCTCCCGTGCCACACGGGTCCGTGACTCGGCGAACGCCTCACCCTTGGCGCGTGCGGTCTCCTGTTGCTGGCGAGCCGCCGCCGCCTGGGTCTGGCGGCGCTGCTCGGCGGTGTACCCCACGGTCTCCCGTCGTGCGGCCTCACGCTGTTCGGCACCGGACACCGACGCCTCTTGGATGATGGAGCGCCGACGGCGGAGCGCCGGTTCGGTGATGCGGGACTGTGCGTTGGACACGACACCCTTCGTGGCGATGCCCAGTGCGGTGTCGGCCGCGCCGGTCATCCCTGCCGCTGCGAGGAGGACGCCGACGAAGATGAGCCCGCCGCCGAACGTCACTTCGAGGACACGTCCCGTCTTGATGGCGATGAGCGAGAACGGTGCGAAGAACCCACCGGGGAGCGGCCCCTGTTGCGGGAACGCCGACTGTTGGTTCGCCTGCCCGTACTGGTCGATGGTCGAGTTGCCACCGGTCGTCGGGGTCCCGGTCCCGCCGGGGGTGTGCGGGCTCACGCCCGGACCTCCTGCACAGGGCGGTACCTGACCGTAGTGGTTCGGGAAGAAGTCCACATGCACGGCGTCCACCGCCGACCCCGGACCGATGATGTTGTCGATGCCGAACGAGTCTTTGTTCCGCTCGGCGAACGCCATGATGTTCGACATCGTTTGGTCCGACCCACCGAAGTCCACGGCGTTGCCCCAGGCGTGCTCGCTCCACTCCGAGGACCCGCCGCCATCGTGCGGGATGATGTGACGGCACGAGTAGATGCCCTCGAAGCGAGCCGACGGGAACCGACCTTGGACGGCGGCACTGAACACGAGCGCACGGGCAGTGGCGATTGCCACATCTACCCCTGCCTCATCGTGAACCGGCCTGCGCCGGTGTCGGGCTCCTTGTCATCCTCCTCGGACGCCGGGTTCCTCAGGGCGTACTCGTACCCGATGAGTTGCACGGCGACCATGATGGCGACCCCGTAGAGCGGCAGGGGCGAGTTGAACATCACCGAGGCACCCCACCCGATTGCGAGCGCCTCCAACGTGGCGACCGCTTCCCCCTGGCGGATGCGCTTGACGTTGCCCGACTTCGACCCCTGGTCGTGGAAGAACGGTGAGGAGATGGTGAACCACGACGGCAGCACCGAGGAGTAGAGGTTCGGCACCTCGGCGACGACGAGGATGGTCCCCGCGATGACCTCGGTGGACTGACCGCCGAGCTTCACTCCGTCCCACGTCATACCGTACCGTCTCCTACTTCGTGGCGAACTTCGTGCCCGTCTTGCCCTTGCTTACCTTCCAGATGACCGAGCCCTTCTGGACGGCGGGGCTCCGCGACGGCATGTAGAGGTTCGGAGGGTTGCCGACGTTGAAGTCGCCGAGGTTCCCGCTCGCGCCGAGGGCGGTGGAGGACATCCCCTTCGTGGCCTTGACCACATCCTCGACCCAGTACCACTTGCCCTTCAGCTTCATCCAGTGGCCCTTGCCGCAGACCTTGACCTTCTTCTTCACACCGGGCGGCGCGGACATGTGGCATATCTTCTTCGCACCGCCACCCTTGCCGCCCTTTCCACCCTTCCCACCGCCGGACCCGCCGCCGCCGGACGTCGGGACCGACGAGCCGGGGAAGACGTCTGAGGTAGCGGACGGTGCGGTACCGGTCCCGAAGAAGTGACCGGTCGTGTAGTAGTGGTACAGGAGGTACAGGCCGATACCGGACGCTGCCCACCCCCAGACGGGCAGCGGTCCGATATGGCGTGTGAACAGGTTGCCTTGCTCCGCCGGTGGGAGCGGCTCGACGTCAGGCATCGGGAGCCTCCCCCGAGAAGGTCGGGTAGTCGGGGAACACCCGAGGCCAGCGGATGACACGACGGCCCAGCACCGGCGGTGGCAGCACCGTCGAGGTCCACCGCTTCCCCGGCGAGCCCGTGTTCGGGTACTGCGCCACCCGTGCCGCTGCGGCCGGTGGCGTGTGGTTCGGCATGAGCCGCACGAACGTCGAAGGGTCACGGCGGAACACGCCGATGCGCGGAGCCATCTCCTGCATCTGGAACGAACCCATCGCCTTGACACCGTTCGCCGGGACGAACCCGCCGGGACCACCGTTGAGCTTCAGCGGCTCGTCGTAGGACGGGTCCACGAAGTCATGGAGCCAGTTGAGCAACCGGCCCGCAGGGTTGGAGATTATGGCGTCCACCATCGGCTCCGCCGAGTCCTGCATACGGATGCCGAACCCGAGGAACGTAGGACGACCCACCGGCGCACCGGTGAGCGCCACGTCGGACGCCTGCCGACGACGGCGTGCCTCGGTCGCGTCGATGGCAGCGGGAGCCTGTCCGCCGCGAACGGTCTCGACCTGAGGGTTGCCGGTCGGAACGGCGAGTTGCTGCGCCATCAGCGCGGCACCCTACCGAGCAGCGCCGAGTAGGTCGAGCGCAGTCCCGTGTTCGCCACGTTCCCCGCCACGGCGGCTCCCCGTGGGTGGATGAGGATGTCGGCGATGATGACGCCGACGATGACCAGCGATGCGATACCTGCGACCTTCGCTCCCATGACTAGTGTCCTTTCGTTCCTCCGCCACCGGACTTCTTACCGCCACCCTTGCCGGTGCCACCTTGACCCGGCGTCGGCGTCAGGTACTTCCCGACGGTCCCGCCCGCCCCGTTGTTGATGAGTTGAGCCGGTCCGCCTGCCTGCAACACGATGGCGATGACGATACCCCACCCGACGAGCGTGGCGACCCGCGCACGGTTCTCGCTCGACCCTGCGAACAGGGCGAGCAACAGGAAGAAGGCGCTCGATGCCACGTACTCCGACGGCAGCGGCGCACGGTGCTGCACCTTGACGTCCCGTATCGTCTGGAACGCCACGAGCGTCAGCCACGCGAGCCCGAACATCTAGTGGTGCCCCTTCCCACCGGCTCCGCTACCGGACTTTCCGCCCTTGGTGTTGTGACCACCCTTGGTTCCACCGGCGACTCCACCGTGCGGTCCCATCGGACGCACGCCGGGGCCGGTGATGGACCCGGTGGACACGATATTGATGGTCACCGACCCGAGCGGGAGGCGACCGGGGATGAACGAGTCGATGAACCCGATGGGCGGGAACCACGTCGGTCCGACACCGCTCGTCACCGCCGGTTGGGCAGCCGCCTGGGAGGTCGCCTGTTGGGCCTGGAAGAACACGCCCACGCCGGGGAGCGAACCGAGGAACCCGTGGACGAAGCCGCCTGAAAGTCGTCCGACGAGTCCCTGTTGCTGAGCCCCCTGCTCCTCGGCGGCATGGATGAGTGCCAGCCACATCATGCCGTTGTAGACGAGGCCGTACCCCAGGATGATTGCGCCACCACCGACGATGACGAGCGGAGCTTTGAGGCTCACTTGGGCGGCTCCTGTTCGGGCGTTGCCTGTGCGGCGGCGATGGCCTGTTGTTGCGCCGCCTGTGCGACCTGTGCGAGCGGCACCGGTGGGTTCGTGACGCCCTCGGCGATGCCGACCGACCGTCCGAAGATGTAGGACAGGATGACGAGGAACACGCTCACGGCCACATCACCGGCGACGTAGTGACCGACCGCGAGGACGGTCACGCCGACGATGATGAGACCTGCGAGCGCACCCTGCCCGAGGCCGAGCGACACCGCCGCTCCGAGCGCGTGGGGGGCGACCGATAGGAACTTCGTGTCCACGTCACCTCCGTACAACCCACAGGGGCTCTCCCCGTTCTTCCGGTGTCAGCCCCTCCGCACCGGAGGTGGTCTCATCGTCACATCACTGCGACTGAGACATCTTGGTGCTGGCGTACTTGTGGTAGGCCCACGTCAGAGCCACACCGGCGAGCACGCCGACCCAGAACCGCTGGTCTGTCAGCATCGTTCCACTCCTTCCTCAGTAGCCCTCGACGGCACGCCACACGAGCACGAGCCAGACGACGGACACGCCCCAGATGACGAGCGCGGCGCGAGCGGTGGTCCCCTTCCCGTAACCTCCCGGTCCGTTCGGGTTCACACCGCCCTCGTCGCCCACACCCAGGTACGCACCCGCCTGCGTGGGGTGGTCCAGTTGACCGAAGATGCGAGCGTTCATGCTCAGCCCTCCAAGCCGTACACGACCTGGCCCTTCGGGACTATCTGCCCGATGATGGCCGTGATGGTCGCGGGTCCGGTGAACGAACCCCACGGCGTCAACTCCACCTCGACCAACGACCCCGGCGAGGTTGCGACCGCGCCTTCGAGCGAGTCGAGGTAGCCGAGGACCGCCTGGGACTCGGCGTTCTTGAACGAGTACGCGATGACCCCGGCCGGACGCACGAACGTACCGTACGTTCCTGTGAAGACCGGGAACTCCACGAACATCTCGTTGAGCCGCTGGTCGATGGACTCGTCCTTGACCGGCACGCCGTCGATGTAGAGACGGATGCGGTTGTTCAGGCCCAACGTACCGGCGTTGAAGATGGTGTCCTGACGCACGCCGTTGGCGTCACGGCCTTCGAGGATGAGGGTCGTGAGGTAGCCACCGAGACGCGGTAGCTGGACCCGCTGCGAGGACGCCGAACCGACCGTCGGGTTGCACACCATCTGCAACCACTGAAGGGTCGTGCCGAGCGCCGGTGGCTCCAACGTCGGGATGTCCACCGGGATTGCGTAGTACGCCTCGTCCACGAAGATTGCGAACGTCGGCTGCGTGGTGCCTGGGTTGGTCGAGAAGATACCGTTGGTCGAACCCGAGGAGTTGACGTTCCAGTGCAGCGCCGGTTGCAACGCGGCGTTGCCGACCGCGAGGGTGCCGTACCCACCCACGCCCCCGATTTCGAACGGGATGCGGAAGTAGTAGCGCCCCGCGCCCAGCGTGGTCAGCGCCGAGGCACCCGGCCACAGGTTCGGGTTCGCGGCGTTCATGATGCCGACCTGTCCCGAGAACAGCGGGACCAGGAAGCCCATCTCGAAGCCGTTCCCCGAGAACACCACGGTCCCGTAGGCGTCCTTCATCTGCACGAACCCGATGACGTTCGCCATCGAGACCGTCGTGTCGGCCGACACCGTACCGGCCGCGCCGGAACCGGCCGTGCCGACGATGCTGACGTCGAGGAACCGGAGGTACCCCGGTGCCTGCGAGAGCGGCTGGTCAACCGTCGCCGAGTACGCGAGGCCCGAGACCGCGTACCCCGGTCGGACCGACTGGCGAGAGTGCCGGATGAACGGACCGACGGTATCCGGCTGGCCCGTCGTCTGTGGGTTCGGCCGTCCTGCCTGGGTACCGGCCTGGCCTTGCGCTGCGATTGCCATGTGCCCGCTCCTCCTATCCGACGAGCTTCAACGTCGCGTCCGCGTATCGGGACTCGGTGTGGGTGCTGGCCCAGGCTCGCAACAGCCCGTTCCAGAAGATGACCCAGGCGAGGATGGTCACTCCGCCGAGGACGAAGGCAGTGGTTCGGGTTGACATCCTGCTCCTCCTTTGGAGCAGGTCCCCAGGACGCGAAAGGGGTCTGGTCCCTTCACGCCCAAGGGACCAGACCCCTTCGGTACACCACTAACCCGGACAGGGGGAGGGAGGGTGTTCCCCCCGGTTCCTGTTCGCGGAGATGGTAACCCTCACAACGAGGGTCGGCAAGACGCTTACGAAACCCTTGGGCCGGAAGGAACCACCTTGGTCACGACCATCTTGCGGGTCCGTCCATTGACGTACAGGAGACTGCGGCCCCGCAAGGCACGCACCCGGTCGGCGACCTCCTTGCGGTCCATGCCGCCTGCTATCTCGGCCAGGCGCTTGACCACCTGCTCGTCACGGTTGGAGAAGAAGAAGGTGTGGACGGACTGGTCGTACATGGCGTGCGGTATCCAACGTGGTGCCTGTGACGCACCCACGATGCTCACGCCCTCGAACCGCTTGATGAGGATGAGGTTCTCGACCTCGCGGTTGAGACCCATCCCCGATACCGGGTCGGTGATGAGACGAAGCTCGTCGGCGTAGACCGACCACCCACCACGGATGTAGATGTCACGCAGGCACGCACGGAAGATGTTCGCCATCTGGAACAGGTCCTCGGGACGACCGTTCGGTGGCGAGAGCACGACACGGATGGGTGCGACGTTGCCGTTCTGGTCGGGCTTCAGCCGCTTGCCCTCATCCGGCAGCGGCCAGGTGGAGACGGGCTCGAACCCCTTCTCCTCCACGAGCCGGAACACGCTGGGGTCACGCAAGCCTTTGATGTCGAGCACGACGATGAACTTGCGGATGTCCAGTAGCTCAGAGGCGAGGAACGTCTTGCCGCCGCCCGCCGGTCCGAGGATGGCAACGTGGTCGCCCGCTTTCCACGAGCGGCGGAAGAACTTCAGGAACCGGTCCCACTCCCACGTCTCAGGCACCGGCACGTCATAGCACCTCTGACGGCACCGGGCCGTCTACCGTCATGGTCGGCTCGTCGGGGTAGGGGCCTTCGTCTACCGGAGAGGAAGCGACGTCGGCCCCCGCCCCGAAGATGGTACTCAGGATGGAGTCCAACTCCGCCTCGACCTCGGCAGCCTCCTCGCCCGTCAGCGCCTTCAACGCCTCCCGCTCCTTCTTCATGTCGGCCGCGAGGTCCCGTAGTGCAGGGCGCAGCATCGACCGGAGCATCGGCATGAGCGTCGGGTACAACTCGGGTCGGCGCTCGATGGCACCGACCAACAGCGGCGGCAGGATGACCGACGTCAAGTCGCCGACGGTCTCGGCACGGCCGAAGATGGGCGAGAGCCACCGGTACAGGGTCTCGTTCGCCGTCACGACCTTGTTCAGTTGCTTGCCCGCATGGGGAGCCTGTATCTGCATCACCATGCCGACTGGCGGGTCCGCCTTGGCGGCGATGGCGGTACCGAGGCCACCCCACGCCAAGGCGAACCCGTCGCTCATGTTCTTCTTGCGGGCCGCACGCGGGCGTGGAGGCAGCGGTTCAGCGGGCGGTGCGGTAGGGCGCAGTACGTTACGAGGCTTCCGCTTCGGCTTGGGCGTCTCCTCGGCAGGTGCGGCGGGGTCCTCCTTGAACGGGTTGACCCGAGTGTCGCCGGTCGTCTCGGGCTCGGAGGCCATCACTCACCCCAGATGAGCTTGGCGAGCCCCTTGCGGAGCTTGCGCGGTGCCTGGGTCGTCTGCGTCTTCAGACGGGCGTGCTCCTCGGAGTGCTCCTTCTCGGCGAGCACCTTGCCGACCATGTGCTCGATGAGCCCGCCGTCGGGACCACCGGCGGTCGGAGGCGGCTGGGACTTCGTATCGACCTTGCCGAGTGCCTCCTTCACCTTGTCCTCCACAACCTTGTCGATGTTGGGACCCGAGTCACGATGACCCTTCTTCCCCA
>Ga0126383_10000980_pt1 | contig 17061 bp, 13 predicted proteins | sample PanSoiMetPlot_35_FD_96882 | JGI IMG/M metagenome (GOLD analysis project Ga0126383, IMG submission 96882) | Tropical forest soil microbial communities from Panama - MetaG Plot_35 | ecosystem: Environmental > Terrestrial > Soil > Tropical forest > Bulk soil | place: Panama | collected 2016-02-17
CGGGCGACGTGCAATGGATGACCGCCGGCGCCGGAGTCGTTCATTCAGAGATGCCGAGCCAGGCGTTCCAGCGCACAGGTGGACGGATGCATGGATTCCAACTTTGGGTGAACCTGCCGCGCGCCGAAAAGATGACGAAGCCGCGCTACCAGGAAATCTCGAGCGAACAAATTCCTAAAGCAACATCGGCTGATGGCCTCGTGACGGTCAACGTCATTGCCGGGGAAGCCCTGGGCCGGAAGGCCGTGATCGAGACGCACACGCCGATCATGTATTTGCATTACACGGTAAAGCCCGGCGGTGTAGTCAACCAGCCGGTGCCGTCTGCCTACAACGTGTTCGCCTACGTCGTCGAGGGAGCAGGATTGTTTGGTGAAGAACGAGAACGGGCAGTCGACGGACAGATGGTGATGTTCGCTCCGGATGGCAACTTAGTGAGGATTGCGAATGCGCCAGACGCAGATACGACCCTTGATGTGTTGCTCATCGCAGGTGTGCCCTTGAACGAACCCATCGCCCGTTATGGTCCATTCGTGATGAATACGCAGGAGGAGATCTACCGGGCGTTTGAGGACTATCGCATGGGCCGGATGGGTGAGATTGGTTAAGGGGTTACCTGGTGTTAGGGGAAAGAACAAGGGCAATAATATATTTGACTCCTCAGATATTGTTCTTCCTTCTCCCCCTGGGAGAAGGGCCGGGGATGAGGGCTTAGCACCGGCCGTCCATTATTGAGACTGCGCGAGACGATCTCGCTCAAGGAGCGAGATCGTCTCGCGCATTGAGAAGTATAAGGCTGGTATTCGTTCAAGCCCTCACCCAACCTCTCCCAAAGGGAGGGGGCAATCGGAACTTCATGTCGTGTTTGATGAGTCAAGTATGTTAATGCCAGAACAAGGAGGGTAATACCAATCATGGAAATGATTCGGGAACTGGAACTGCTGAACCACGAGGAACTCTCACGCGCGGATGCTGGTGCGAGCAGAGACCGCCCCACAAACTCGCAAACTGATGAGGAGTTGCTCGATGCCTATTCGCGCGCTGTTATTACAGCCGCCGAGCGAGTCAGCCCTTCGGTTGTATTTATCGAAGTCGTGCAGGCAGCGAGAACCAGAAGTCGCGGGCCCGCGCGGGGACCGCGGGAAGCGCGCGGCAGCGGATCAGGTTTCATCTTTACGCCGGATGGGTTCATTCTCACCAACAGTCACGTGGTGCACGACGCTACGCGAATCGAGGTAACCCTGCTGGACGGACACAAGTACCAGGCGGATTTGATCGGAGACGATCCCGACACGGATCTGGCAGTCATCAGGATCAACGCGCCAAATCTCGTGCCCGCACATCTCGGCGACGCGCAAAACATTCGCGTTGGCCAGTTGGTTTTGGCGATTGGCAATCCTTACGGTTTCCAGTACAGCGTTACCGCGGGGGTAGTCAGCGCGTTGGGCCGGTCGCTGCGATCGCAGTCCGGCCGTTTGATGGACGCGGTGATTCAAACCGACGCGGCCCTGAATCCCGGCAACTCCGGCGGTCCGCTCGTCAATTCACGCGGTGAAGTGATCGGCGTGAACACGGCGATGATTCTGCCGGCGCAGGGAATTTGTTTTGCCACCTCAATCGACACGGCAAAGTTCGTTGCCAGTCGCCTGATTCGCGACGGCAAAGTCAGTCGTAGCTACATCGGTCTTGCCGGACAGAATGTTCCGCTGCCGCGACGCATCGTGCGCTATTACGACCTGCCGCTTGAAAGCGGAATCCTGGTGGTTTCGTTTGAGGACGACAGCCCGGCAAAACACGGCGGGGTGCTCGAAGGCGACATTATCATCGGCTTCGACGATCGTCCGGTGAATGGTATCGACGATCTTCACAAGTTGCTGACTGAGGAGCGAATCGGACAGCGATCCTCTCTAGTGGTTATTAGAGGCACGCAGAAACTGAGCATCGTCGTTGTTCCCGGGGAGTCGCAGAGACCGATAAGCGGTTAGCGATTGAGCCGAGTTGGCGGAGCGTCCGGAGTTTGTCGGGCTCTATCCAACCATTGACATTTCTGGCTTACTTCAAATTAACATCATGGACAGAATCTCATCTCATTTAACTGCCGAAGAACTTCAAGCAGGTCTGGATCACATCCGCCGTTCACCAAAGGACGAAGGCGTGCTGGATTTGATCGTGAGAAGGCAGGCCGTTAACGAGCGGGAAGTGCTTGAACAAGCCGAGCTCGATCTCCTCCAGGGCCTGATCGGCGATACCTGGAACCGCCGCCGCAGCAAGAGCACGCCGGATGGTTAGGCGGATATCGAAATGCAAATCACCGTGATCAATTCGCGCGCGGCTGCTCTGGTGGCGCGCGAGAAGAACCGCTGGCAACTGGCAGGCGATCAGCTCTATGTCGATTTGGATTTGAGTGCAGAGAATCTTACGGCCGGCACGCAACTGGCCGTAGGCTCAGCAGTGATTGAAGTCACCGCGCCACCCCACCTGGGCTGCCAAAAGTTCGTAGCGCGTTTTGGCGTGGAGGCGATGAAGTTTTTCAATTCTCCGCTGGGCCGGGAACTGCGCCTGCGCGGGATACATGCCCGAGTCGTTCAAGCCGGCCAAATTCGCACCCGCGATCTCGCTCGAAAAATCTGACGGCATCATCTCGGCACAAAGTTACTGAAGATGATCAGGGAGCCTGGCACATGCAATTAGCAACCAACGAAATCTTTCGTCGTGGTTAAGGGGAAGCTCGAAGTTTTTGGCGCAACTGATCACGCGCAAGAAGTCTTTGCCGTTGTTGGACCGGGAATGTTCACGGGCGAATTGACCGGTAAGATTTTGACTCTAAAGAATGATGATCTCTCGACTACTGTATTCAAGGTCTGTTGGGGTGCCGGGCGCGTGGGCGAAATCGACCGAGGAGGAAAAATTATCAGTGAGTACCGCACGCATTTTCACCTGCCCATACAACACTTCCAGGTAGCATTGGAAGCGATGCAGTAACGGCGGTGAGTAAAGGTCATTCTCGATTGCGGTAATGACTTCTAGTGCCAGGCTTTCGTAACCCTGCCAATCTTTGTACATCAGATACCCCATGGCGCCGTCTCGAAACTCCAAAATGCGTCCGACGACTTTCCGCAGCACATCGGGCTCGGTTTGCGTTTCGGCCCGCCGCACGAGATTGATCAGCGATGATAAGTCTCGACAAAGAACGAGTGATTGTTGCAGCCTCAGTTCGGAGTCATTGAAAAGTGTAGTGGCCTCCAGATCGGGCTTAAAAAATTGTAAGAGCGTTATAACTGACTGTTGGAAGGAGTTAGTCAACAGCCCGTGGGCACGACGAATCTTGCCGTACACAACGGGCATTGATTGTTGTGATACACCCCCTACAAATTCCTCTTCAAAAATCCTTCTTAGATCATGATTAATTCCATAGCTAATTCCATCGAGAACCTCGCGTATTCTGTCGTTGACAGCTCCAGGTTTCAAAGCTCTTGTATCGATGAAGTCGGTCAAAGAACGCGCTTCGAAATGCAGGACTTCGAGAATGGAAAGATTCTCAAGCAGAGTGTCTAGCTGATTCAGGTTACTATCAATCTGAGCTAGCCAGTCGAAGAATCGAAGCAAATCTCCAAGGATTTCTTGCGCGATCTTCCGCAGTTCAGGGTCATTAATCTGCTCCACCACCGAAGCGATTCTGTTTTGCAGATTAGCGTAAAGCTCTCGTTGAACTCCGCTCTTCGGATCCTCTTGCCCCTCACGGCGCAACGGAACCACTAAGTGCTCAGCTTCCGCTAGCACCTCATCACATACTAAGAATGGCTGGGCCTTAGGTTTCTTCGAAATAAAGTGCGTGGGAGTCGACATGGCCTGAATTTTAGCGGGGCGAGGAACAGAGATCTGACGTCATTAGGAATGGCGGCCCAACCCGAGTTAACCGCTGGATAAATTCCGCTCCACAGACCCGCTTAGTGAGGACTCTCTGCTCTGGCATGGAACCACAGGCACTGAGAATGGAGAGAGCTCATATCCATGAATTTCAGTAACGGTCGAAGCCAGGTTGCTGCTTGTCGACGACTGGTCAGCAGCGATCCCCCTGGGCCCCGTGGTAGCAGAGTAGCTGGCGCATTCACTGAGTATTTTCGCAATATGCATTTGTTTCCGGAATGGGCGACTCTCGAGCTGAACTCACATTCACGATGCGAGCTCAGCCCTTCCTGAGTAATCCGGCGAGCACGCAGCGTGCCTTACCGGTGGAATGAGCTCGCATCGATGAAAAGCGGTGCAGATCTATAGCTGTTCCGCCGGTACGTAGAATGCGTTGCGGAAGATGAACAACTGCAAGTAGCGGCCAAATTGACGAATCAAATTGACTTCTCCGGTCACATTTTGAGTCGCAGACCTAGATCCGGATTTGTGAGAAACCAGTCTAAGAATTGAGTGTCACCTGAGCCGGAACAATCTTGCGGCGGCGATCATTGACGCAACCGGCAAAATCAGCGATAAGAATTGCCACCGCGATGGTTCGCGGGTGAGTTTGGCAGGATTTCTGCAACCAGCAATAATCCCTGTTTCGTGCAATTAGCAGTGAAGATCGATCTCTGAAGAGAAGCTTCAGTGCGGTGAGGGTAGCCGCGGACGACGTTGAGAATCCCACCCTGCCCTGGATGCTTAGAGTAAACATTAGGTCGAGAAAGTGCTATCCAGTTCTCGTAAAGTAGGGGGATCAGTTGACGGCGGCTTTTTCTGAATCGCGGACTTGTCGTCGCTCCTAACCTCAGCATCATATCGTGTGATATCTCGCGACGAGCTACGCTGCGTCTCAACCAGCAACGACGCGCGTCCGTGAGAATTTGCGACTCACAACCATCACTGGCCCAACCGCGATAGGAGATGAACCATGACCAAAGGGAGCAAACATACAGTTAAGCCCCGGAGCGGCAATGGCGAAGTGGCAGTAGAAGAAGAAGCCGAAAAGACCGTTGAAGTGCGTGCCGAGAAGAAGGCCGAGGTAGATGCCGAAGAAGAGGCTGAGGAATGCGCCGAGCCTTGGAACTGCTAGCATTTTTCAACTCTTGAGTCGAGGTTGCTGACCTAACGATTCTTATCATCGTTGAATTCTAAACTTTTTCCTATCGACTAAGGCTGGCTCTCGCGGGCTTCGGGCGAAAGCTATAGCTTTTTTATACATGGCGGATCAGATTTTTCGTTGACACGCCGCTGAGACGGTTCTAGTCTTAGCGCCGCAAAGGGTTTGGCCGGCCACTGATAATTTATCTGGTTCTGAGCGGTCTTCTTTCCGTTGTTCATTTGCGGATGAAATCGACATAGAAGGAGCGAAGCTACAGTGGAATCAGAAAACTACTTGAATCCGAGGCAAGGTGCGCGAGAGATAGCTGCACTGCGACACACGCTGCTGATCGACGATCGCCTGAGACTTGAGTTTCTTTCAAACCTGTCGAGGTTATTTCGCGAATATGAGGTTCCGATTAGCAACGAAGTCCTGAGCGCTCTAGTGATAGCCCTACCGAATGAGCTCAGTGACGGCGGCGATGAATACGAAAATGGTTGGAAGGCGGCGAGGAAATCAGGTGCTCGTTCAAGGAATGGCCGTGGGGGATCGAAGAAATCCAAACGCGGATCGAAGCGTCTGGCAAGAACATCCGCAAAACTAATATCCAAGGGCCACCGTCATCCCGGACATCCGCATCCCCCGCGACCACCGCGTCCACCTCGTCCACTTCGCCCGCCGAGACCGCCGCGGCCTCCACGCCCGCCCCGTCCTCCGAGACCACCAGACGATCGGTATCAGGGCACGCGAACACCATCCCGACCTCCAAGAGCACCGCGACCTCTGAGGCCACCACGACCTCCGAGGCCACCACGACCTCCGAGGCCGCCACGTCCGCCGCGCCCTTCGCAAGGAACCAAGACGCGGCGCCGGGTGAGACCAGCGCGGCGTCCGCCCAGACCGCCACGTCCGCCGCGCCCACGATAAGAGACGCGGCGCCGGGTGAGACTAGTGCCATGATCATCCTGGAAGAAGAAGTTAGCTGTAATGCGGACGATCAACGTGAACTGACGGGCAGGGCCTCATAAGCCTGACAATCCCAGAATCAGTCCGGCAGTCAAGAGATGTCGATGTATTTTGAGGAGATAAGAGGAGTAATCTCGTTGGAGCTATTTGACGTAGCGACCTGTAAACGCATGGTCAAATTCGTTAACGCTCGCAAGGCTTGGTCACCGGCGGCTATCGGTGAACAGTCCGGTGAGAGCTACGGGTCCGCCGTGCGTAGTGAATACAGGTCAGCCTTCGCCTATACTCCCGCCCTGGGATCGGAGATCCGAAAACAATTCGATCACAAGATCCGCACAGTAATTCGACCGATAATGCGTGAGGTATGGCGGCGTGATTTCAAACGACACGACGGCCTGCATCTGGTCCGGTATTCCCCCGGCGGTTTTTATGTATCGCATGTCGACGCCGGCCTCGACATGAAGGATCGTTATTTTTCGATAGTCTGTTATCTCAACGACGGTTTCAGCGGAGGACTGACCGGTTTCCCTACGCTGGACTACGCGTTCTCTCCTCAGATTGGAAAGGCTTTGATATTTCCCGCCACCTATGTACATCGGGCCGAGCCGGTGTTGCACGGACGAAAATACATCTTAGTATCCTGGCTGATAGGCGCGGATCGGATTCACTGGATCTAACTGTCTACCTCATCAACGAGTATTACGTTGAAACGCCGAGTGAAAAGTCGCCAGCACATTGTAGTATCGGCTGAGAACAATGCTTACCTGGCCTGGCAATGTAAATTGTTTCACTATTCCTGCGTCTCACGCCTCAAGCAAACACCCTTGTTTGTGGTCCATCAGAATGGACGAGATTGGCCGCCAGATTTTAACGAGATAGCGGATCGAGGCGGAAGAGTTCGCGGCGCCCCCAGTTATCGCAGCGTCGCCGCGCCCAACTACTCCCCACGAAATACAGCTGGCACGCTTTATCACGCGGCTATGATCGGCTATCAGCGCGACGACTTCATAGTGCTTTGCGATCCCGACATGATATTCGTGAGGAAACCGACTTTTCCAAACCGGTTAGCTGCCGAGCATTATTCCTACCTGGACCTTCGTCCTGAAGTCCGCGAGGCGGCTCAGAGACTTGGCATCAATGATGAATCTCTGAAAAAGCGCAGCAGAGAAATCTCGTGCGGCGTTCCATACGTCGTGCCTGTTGGGCAGGCACGAGAGTTGGCTGAGGTTTGGCTCGAGGCAATTGACTCTTTTACTCCCAGCGCGCTGGAGATTAGTATGTACTCATTCGGCTTGGCAGTCATTAGACTCGGACTGAAACTGGCTGTGTCAAGACTGGTCATCTCAAATTATCGGAGACTCGACAAGATAAACGCAGCCGACATAATTCACTATTGCTACGGCGACGACGTCTGGGATAAACGGCATTATTACTCCGGCCGAACAGCTTCGAAAGTGTGGAATCCGTCCGCACGCATTCGTTCGGGAACAGTCTTTGGAGAGATTGTTTCTCAACTCCGCGAAGCAAGAGAATATTATTCTAAAGAAAGTGTCGGGGCATTGGTCTGACAAGGGCGATTCGTGAGAGTCAGCCGCGGCACTTCATACAGCGACGTTCGGGATGCCAATTCCTCCAGGCACAGCGTTTGGCCACTATGAGATTGTTTCCCTCCTGGGTAAGGGCGGAATGGGCGAAGTGTATCTGGCCCGCGATACGAAACTGCCCCGAATTGTAGCGCTAAAAATTCTGGCTAGCTCTGACCCAAACGATCGGGACGTGCGCCGATTTGTTCAGGAAGCACGAACTGCTGCCACCCTCCGGCATCCCAACATCGCTCACATATACGACATTGGTGAATCCGAAAGCGTCAGTTTCATTGCGATGGAATACGTTGACGGCGTCACGCTGCGCAAGCGCCCGGGAATGACACTAACGGAAGTCTTAAAGGTGTCGCGCGATGTGGCCAGTGCACTGGCGGCAGCCCATGCGGCCGGAATCGTTCATCGGGACATCAAGCCTGAGAACATCATGTTGAGCGATGAGGGCTATGTGAAGGTGCTCGACTTCGGGCTGGCGAAACACATCGACACGGCATCCAATAGCGATTCTGAGATCGTCACCGCCCCACTCGTCTTTACGGACCCCGGCACAGTCGTAGGCACTGCATACTACATGTCACCAGAACAAGCTCGCGGCTTGGAAGTTGACGCCCGCACTGACTTGTGGAGCCTCGGCGCCGTTATGTACGAGTTAATAACCGGGCACCCTCCCTTTGACGCGACTACCACCAGCGATGTCGTGTCAATGATCTTGAAAACCGAACCGCAACCGATCGCTCGTTTTGCCCGCGGGGTTCCTGACTCGCTTGAGTGGTTGGTAATGAAAGCGTTGGTGAAGAATCGCGACGCGAGATATCAAACCGCGCGAGAATTGTTGTTTGACATTGAGAGGATGGAACGTCAGTTGGCACTCGAGGCTGAACTAGGTGACCGCGACGCCAGCATATCAGATGGTCTGGTTCGTGGACGGCCTAGTCGTACCAGCGCAAAAGAGATCGAGTCACAAATGATGCGCTCGATGAATCGCTCTTCAAGTCTTGAATACCTGGTTACAGAAATTCGCGCCCATAAGAAAGGGACTGCAATTGCGTTGGCGATGATTGCTTCTATCCTGGTCACAGGCGCGTATTTCTTTTGGCGAATAATCCGATCGCCCAAATCTCCCGTTTCACCTCAACGGGTGCTGGCGCGATTAACTTTTGGTCCCGGGTTGCAAACTGATCCGGCGTGGTCGCCTGACGGAAGATTCATCGCCTACGCCTCAGATCGCGCAGGCAATTTCGATATCTGGGTACAACCGGTCGGCGGCGGCGATCCGGTGCAAGTAACGCGTTCGCCGTCACCCGAGTGGCAACCCGACTGGTCACCTGATGGCAACAATATCGTTTTCCGGGCAGAAGGTGAGGGCGGCGGCTTGTTCGTTGTCCCCGCGTTTGGAGGCAGAGAGAGAAAGATCTCGTCATTTGGCTATCGCCCGCGCTGGTCACCAGATGGCCGAAAGATTCTCTTTCTTACTCCTGGCGAGAAAGTGAATGAATATCCGAATGTCTATGTCAGCAATCTCGATGAGACCTCGCCTGCAGAGATTTCTACTTCCGTAAGCACGAACCCGTCAGACGCAAAAATGATAGTCGAATGGCATCCTGACGGGCAGCGAGTCTCATTTCTTTCCGATGACGCTGGATTTTGGACTACGTCAATCTCGGGGGGCAAGCCAGTCAGATCGGAAGTTGCAACCAGGGTGGCTAACGAACTAAAAGATCTCGACATTACCCTCGGCAATTTTCGTTGGGCACCCGACGCCAGCGCCCTGTTCTTTGAAGGACAATCCCGCGGCGTCACGAATATCTGGAGAATCACAGTCGAACCGCAAAGTCTGGCCTGGATTGACGGTCCAGTTCGCTTGACGACCGGCTCGGGTTCTGATGTGGACATCGCTCTTTCGCATGACGGTAAGCACCTGGCTTTCGCGACCACGACCGCGAGCACGCGAATCTGGTCCCTTCCCTTTGATCCGGTCAGCGGCAAGCTCAAGGGAAACGGGGAGCCGATAACTTCTGCCGATCTTGATGCGTGGGAACCTGCGGTGTCCCCGGATGGTAGCGCGCTCGTCTTTGACGCGCGGCGTCATGGGGCGAATCGTGAGGAGCTGTGGCAGATGAGTTTGAAAGACAGATCCGTACGCGTGCTAACCGGAGACGATTATTCCCGTTTTGCCCCACAGTGGAGCCCGGATGGAAAACAGATCGTCTACACGCGTTATAGGCCTAGTGAGCCGGAATCGCAAAGAGCCTATCCCATTGTCCTGATGCCGGCCGGTGGGGGTGAAGAACAACTTCTGACCACACCCGGCCGATCGCGCGATTATGTCTCCGACTGGTCGCCGGATGGGCAATCGATATTAGCCAGTACAAACCGCAGCAGTAAGAACCTTTATCAGGTGGGCATCTTTCCTTTGAACACTGCCCCGCATGCTGAAACTTCAGTCCGTATTATCGCGGCGGATGACCATCACGATCTTTGGGGCTCTCGCTTCTCGCCGGACGGACAATGGATCTGTTACCTGGCCCAGCAGGAAGACAATCGAGGAGCATCTTTCCTGAATGTTCTCTCCCTCGCGAGCGGCACATCGTGGCGGATTACCGGCGAGAAATCATGGTGTGACAAGCCGAGATGGGCGCCGGATGGAAAGACGATTTACTTCATTACGAATCACGACTCGATCTTCCTTAATGTCTGGGGGATCCATTTTGATCCCGCAAACGGCAGGGTCGTGGGCGAGCCGTTCCGTGTTACCTCATTCGAGAGTCCAAGTCTGGCCTTGCTCACTTCCATTCGTCATCTCCGCATCACGTTCGATCCAACCCATCTCTACTTTCCACTAACCGAAGTCGCTGGCAGCGTATGGACACTCAGCGACGTCAATCGTTAGGCGGCCCTGATTCAGCCTAAGCTATCCAGACGTCGGCAGCAGCTAAATTGAAGAAGATATTGTAGCGCGCCTCAACCTTCACGCGAGCATTGCCGACTGGAACATTGGAAGGGATAAAAACCCTGGCGAATCCTCTATTGCGAACACGTGCGGCGAGGACGATTAGATTATTACCATTTGCTGAGTCGAGCAGGGAGATGCTCACGAAACGACAACTCACGGGCGCCGCCTCTGTGTTCGCGACGCTCCAGCGGACCGTTTGCCACGTGCCCTTTGGCCAAACTGCAGTTTGCGCGGGCTCCGTCACGACAAAGGGCCCGACAGGCTCTTCGGCGTAGACGCGTGACCCGCCGGGGCGGACCTTACGGAAAGCGACAACGCGGATTTGTGAATCTGCGTAACCATAACGCCCTCGCTGGTCACGTACCGTCGCTCGAAAAACCATCGTGCGGTTGTTCATGGGTAACGATTCAGCCGTGTAAGTTCCGGCGGGAGGTCTGTTGAGCAGGTCTACCAGTTGCGGGAAAGTGCGCGATGCAGCCGGCCATTTTCGAGACCGAAACAATGGGCGAATCTTCTTGACGTCGTTAGGGTCGCCAGGCATCGGTGGATCCGGATCCCCCAGGTCGAATTCTTCCCAGTTATAAACCAGCGTGTCGCCGTCGCTATCCCAGCCATTTTTGACGGCCAGGGTAAATGGCGTTCCGGCTGGAACCACAAAATCACCGGGACCAACAACAACTGGCTTGGCAAGGTCGTAGCCGGAAACCTTTCGGGCGCAAGAGTCGCCCATTTGGGGAGTGGTGTTACTGATAAAAGAACTTATCTCGCTCAGACTCACGGCGTGGAAATAATCGTCGGTGTGATCCTGCACGCTTTCACTTCCGCAAAGAGGAGGATTACCGCCTGCATACCCCATAATCGTCGAGCCACTGCCAGGCTCATAGGACGAGCCGTTACTTCTGGAATGGCAACTTAATGTGGTTCCATTGAATGAATGACGCGCGCCGAATTGGTGGCCAAGCTCATGGGCCACATAGTCAATGTCAAACAAGTCACCTTGGGGATTGTGACGTCCCGTTAGTCCTTGCGCTTTATACCAGTAGTTACAGGCGCATGGCTCGTCTGCTACGCCGCCCCCATGCGCAAGAAATAGATGCCCAACATCGTAGTTATTCCAGCCGATAACGTTATCAATGTTGTCTTGATTCTTATCAAGAAAATCGCCCAAGTCCGTGAGTCCCGCATAGGGATCGTTGCTCGTATTCACATAAATAAGGCTCACCTCATCACCGATCAATTCGAAACGCATAGCCAATTCTGATTCGTAGACTGCATTGACCCTGTCGATCGTCTGTAGGATCGCACTCATCGCCTGATCCAGAGGATCACCGCTTGGATTCAACTGGTGTATCGCATTTACATATTCGCTGGAAGCGGCAACGGCAATTCGATAGATACGCAGGTTACTATCACCTGCGGCCGGCAATGCGTGGTGTAGCTTAGGCTTAAGTGTTGAGATCGGACGCGGTTTCAGTGGCGGCGGCCTTGGATGGTCTACGTTGCAGACGAATCCGCTGGGATCACCAGGCAGACTCGTCTTAAAATAACTAATGTAACGACGAGCATCCTTTCTGGTCGCCGGATCTATAGCAAACGTCCCCGACGCTGAGATGACCAACCCATGAAATCCTGCGGGAGTGAATTCGAGTCTCCCCGTCGCGGTACGATCTTCCAAACCTTTCACCGAATAGGACTTGAGCGACTGAAACCGGGTGGCGAGCTTCGGCGCCATTATTGGCGATTCCTCCACCCGAAAGAGGCCAATACCGCCGCCAGGCAACGGCAACGGAATTATCACGGTGCGAGCGCGCGCATCGGACGTGAACTCGGTGGGCGCGCTGCGAAGAATCTGTTGCAACTTTGAAACGTCCAGCTCAAATGCAGCGAATTTGAGCGGCTTTATGTTTAAGGCGTCAATATCGAATGCCTTATCGTCGATTCTCGTCCAGACATCGTCTTTACCTTTGTTCTGAGCGTTGGATGGTTGACGAACGCCGAAAGAAAACGAAAGCGTAGCTGCGATCAAAGAAATAAGGATTGCCTGAGTGTGCTTTAGTGAAGACATTTGGGGGATTCCTGACTCGCCGTTCTTTTGAACCTAAGCGACAAAGACAGCACGACGGGGGTTAAGTTATACACAGAGAGCGCTACTGTCAAAGATTTCCGCGCCAAGATCATCTCTGGAGCAGTTTGAAAAACGGTCTGCCGGTAAGTCGATGCAGGTTGGTTTGCGCTTCGATAGATCTCGAACTGGCCGTGGCACTCAACAGCTTGTTGAGTTTTTCAACTGACTTGACGGGCTTACGACGGGCTTACATTGGGCCGAGGCCTGGAGGACCGCCCATGCCGCCTGGCAAAGCCATGCCGCCAATAGGTGTTCCGGGGAGTGGCGTTGGACCATTTCCGCCGCGCGATCGCAGTAATAACGGGTCGACATTTTTCAAGTCGTAGAGAGTCTTGTACAAACCTTCGCGCTGAATCAATTCTTCGTGCGTCCCCTGATCAGCTAAATGACCTTTATCGAGCACGAGGATACGATCGGAAACTGCGGCGACAAAGTTCAGATCGTGACTGATCACTATGCACGTTCTTTCTTTGGCATACTCGCGGATTACCTGAATCAGGCGGTTGCGCTGATCGGCGTCGAGATTTTCAGTTGGCTCATCTAGCAGCAACACCTCGGGTCTGCGCAAAAGGCACCGAGCCAGGGCAATCAGGCGCTTTTGTCCACCGGAAGGAATTTGCACGTCAACCACCGTGTCATAGCCCTTCGGCATTCGTTGGCGATCGACGATGACATCATGAATGTGGGCGAGGCGGCAGGCCTCTTCCACTTCCGCGTCCGTCGCCGTCGCGCGCCCCAGCCGCACGTTTTCGCGAATCGTGTCTTTGAGAAAGAACGGAAACTGCGAGAGCTTAGAGACCTGTTCGCGCAAAGAACTGAGCGTAACGTCTGAAATATCCCGACCTTCGATCAGAATCCGCCCCTGCTGCGGATCGAGAAATCTAAGAATCAGATTCATGATTGTTGATTTCCCGCATCCGATGCCGCCCACGAGCGCGATGGTTTCACCTTCTTTGATTTCAAAGGAGATGCCCTTTAAAACGGTTTGCGCCGGCGTATAACCAAAGACGACATTTTCAAAACCGATGTCGCCGTGTACTTCGCCGAGGTCTTTGGCGCCCGGCTTCTCCACGACGCTCGGCCTCGTATCGATCAGCTCATAGGTTGAAACAATTCCCGGCACGAGGGATTGATACATGGTGAATGAGCCCACGAGCCGCTGCACCGGCGTGAAAAGGTTAGGCGCCATTTGCATGAAAACAATGGCGGAGGAAAATGTCAGTCCCCACTTCGCTCCGAGCAGGATCGCGACCAGCATAACCAGCGCGGTTGTCAATGAGATGAAGATTTGCGCGCCGCTGTTGCTGAGACTCATCCAGGCCGTCGTGGAAGCTGTGCTCCTGGCCGCGACTTTTGAGGCTTCCCGGAAGCGTTCGCTGCGTTTCTTTTGTGCGTTGAAAACCTGTATATCAGAAATGCCGCTGATGGTTTCTTCCAGCTCTGCGCCCAGTTCGCGCGCACTCAGGTTGATGCCCATCGCGCCTTGCTGCAGTTTTCCGCTGGTATAGCGAAACATCAGGAGCGTCGCCGGCGCGAGCACGAAAAGCACCAACGTCATCTGCCAACTGAGCGCCAGCAGATAAGCTACGACGATCACCATTACCAGCACGTCAACCACAGGCGTCAACAACACCTGTGTCAACAATCGCTGGACCGTGCCCGTCTCGGAAAGAATTCTTTGCATCAGGGCGCCGGTCTGCCCGCCCAGGAAAAAATCGAGCGACAGTGATTGAATGTGATCATAGACGTGCTGACGCAGCGACGACAAAAGTCGCTGCTCGAGGTTGGCATCGACCCACGCACGCAGGATGTCGAGAACGTTGCGGAAGACGATCGAGAATGTCCAGATGATAAAGATCGTGGTGAACGTAAGCTGCGTCGAAAGCCAATTGCGGATAAATGCAGGCGGAAATCCCGCGACACTGCCTCCGTCGCTCGTGTCGTAAAACGACGAGGTCATGTGCCAGACTTTGCTCCAATCCCCGCCCTGCGCTGCCTGTCCAAATAGTTTGAAAATGGGACCAATCGCCGCCGCGGCCACAAACGGCAGCAGCGACATGACCAGCGACAGCACAAACGAGATCGCGACAATGCCCAGGTGTCCGCGCAACAGCTTGATTGCGCGCTTGAGGTATGGACCCGCTTTCATGCGAGGCATTTCTTTGAAACGGATCTCGCCGGTTGGCGGCGGCGGCACTCCGTCAGCCGGAAGTTCAGGCAGTCCTTCGGCGGGGATTGCGTCAGCCGGTAGATTTTGAATCGGTTCGCCGACCCGTATTCCGTCGGGTATATCAGCTTGCTGTCCAGGAAGAGGTTTGCCTTCGCGCATTTGATTTCCTGTTAATTGCGGACTCTTGATAATTCAGAATCTGATAAAAAGCAATCGGCGAGCAGGCACCCGCGCGCCCACCCGCCGCCTTTGTTGGTTCGCGAAGAAAAATGTTTAGCAGTAGCAGTAGTAATAATGCCACCAGCAGCGCCAGGCATTGCAGACCAGTTCGCGGCAGATACAAACATGAGCGTACGCCTGCACCTCACCGAGGCTTTCCGTATTCTCAACCCTGGTTGGGTTCATAGAAGCTGTCGCCTGCGAAATGTCGGACGCCGAGGATTTCTCGGGGAAGGGGAACATTTGCGAGGCTTTAGCTCCTGAGATCTCATACTGCTTTAACACATCATCAGGTACATCAAAAACCTTTACTTCGTTGTCAGCACCGGGAGACGAAGTCAGAATCGCCATCGTATCTTCTACTCTGTGAGAGCTAAATCAGTCGCGCAGGTCTGAGGAGTGGGACTGGGTCTCACGCTACTTCATTTGAGGATCTTTCAGCTTCCTCAAACCGCCGTCAGACCCAGGGCCCACTTCCAGTTTTGACTGTTAGCAGTAGCAATAGTAGTAGTGCCACCAACAGCCATAGGCGTTACAAAGTAATTGCCGACAAACGCAGATGTCGGAGTAGGCCTGGACTTCGCCCAAACTCTCGGCGTTGTCGACCTTGACTGCGCTAGCGCTACCGCTCTGCGGAATTTCAGCGCCGCCATGCTTGCCGCTCTCTGGAAACATATTTGCTGCTTTGTCACCAGCGACGGCATACTGCGAGAGTACGCTATCGGGAATGTCATAAACTGCAACTTTATTGCCCTCACCGGGCATTGAAGTCAAAATCATAGTCAGTTCTCCTTGTGATGAAAGTACGTTGAGGAAGATCCCTCTAATTACGAAACGATTCGGTCATTGGGCGACGGGAAATTCACAACGCCGTATCGTTTCCCCCTACTGCTTCGCGCTATGCGAGCAGACTTTTGAAACAGCAAACGGCGCTTGCTTCAATAACCATTAAGACAAAGCAGTTTGCCGGAAGACACACAACTACGTGTTAACCGGGCGCGTCCACTGGGACCATTACTTTAAAGCGGCCGCATCCTATCAACCATGACGGAATCAGGCAAGGATTTTGCGCTTCCTGGCGCCGACTTTTTAGGGAGTATCTGCCAGGCATTGCTCGAGTGCTTTTTGAAAAATTGGATCTTCGCCTCCCGGCCCTGCATACTTGACTATACCCCGGCGATCGATAAGAACGACGGTCGGCAAACCGTTTGCGCCATAGAGTGTCTGCCAGCGCTCGTCCTCAGCGACCGCGACACGGAACCGAACACCGTGTTCGTTAACCGTCTTGCGCATCAGATCGAGCTCTTCGTTTCGCGCCTCTAGCGGCCCCTTATAAGCCATGTAATGGCGAGTGAGGGCAATGATTTCAAGCCCGCTTCCCGCTTGTCGATCGTAGAGCGCCGTCAATTTGGGAAACATCTCCTGGCAGGGCTTGCACCAGGTTGCCCAGAATTCAAGCAGGACCACCTTACCCCTAAGTTCCTCGAGCGTGATGGGCGCGCCAACCAGCCAAATATTAAGCTCGAGATCGACCGCAGGCTGTCCCAGCAGCCCAATCTGAGCGCCGCGATCGCGGATTTGCAGATAGCCGCTCATCGCCGAACGCTTTTGATGCGGCGTGCCGGTTGCTTGCATTATCTGCGCAATTTTATCGGCAAAGGCCGCTTCCTCAGACAGGAAGGCGGCAGCGTCGCAGGCGCGGTTTAAGGCCAGATAAACATCTGCCAGCGTCATTCCAAGCCGAATGCGGGTCGCAAATTCAATCTCGTAAGGCGTGGAGCGCGCGGCCTGCACGCCCTTCTCTAATGTCTGCGCTGCTGCCTGCAGTTCGCCTCGCAACCGAAGTTGATCTGCAAGATCAATACCGGCTGAGACAAGAGCCTGTGGCGTCGCTGCTGCGCTGGTCGTTTCTGCACTCATTTTTGATTGACTCTTTTCAGGGTCACGGAATATATCCGCTCGCAAGCCTAACAGCAA
>Ga0126383_10000981_pt1 | contig 17056 bp, 16 predicted proteins | sample PanSoiMetPlot_35_FD_96882 | JGI IMG/M metagenome (GOLD analysis project Ga0126383, IMG submission 96882) | Tropical forest soil microbial communities from Panama - MetaG Plot_35 | ecosystem: Environmental > Terrestrial > Soil > Tropical forest > Bulk soil | place: Panama | collected 2016-02-17
TCGAACTCGTAGGTGCGCCACGCTCCCGCCACCTCCTCCTGGTTCGCGATCAGCCTGCCGTTCAGCCAAATATTGGCGCGGTAGTTGATGCCATTGAATTTCAGCCAGACCGTTTTTCCCTGGTAGGCGGCGGGCAGGGTGAACTCCTTGCGATACCACCACGGGACCGCAAAGGGACTGTCGGGCTGCATGGGGAAATTCGAAAAGTTCCCGCCGATGGGGTAGGTGACACCGGGCAGCGATCGAAGGTTCATCCCGAACAACGGGTCGGGATAGACTTTCGCTTTGACCAGGGCCGCGAATACAGTGGTTGGAACACTGACCGTGTACCAGTCCTGCGGCAGGTATTTTGGGGTGGAGATTTGTTCTCCGGCTTCGTTGATTTTGGCCGAAGACTGCAAGGTCCAACCCTCACGAAGCACCGTGTCGGGAGACTTCGCTTGCGCTGAACTCGGCTGGGCGAATAGAAGAAGGGAGGAGGAAAGCAGGAGGCACAGGCACGCTGGAGAGCGCTTTTTCATGGAGAAGACCTGACTGATTTCTCAACAGAGAAACGTTTGAATAGCCGATTCTACGCTCATTTCAACCGGGCTCAAGAGAATCTCCCAAGTGACACGGGCAGCAGCTGAGTAGTTTATAATAAATAATTCCCCTGAGTACTCCGGAGCGATAAGAACATGATTCGATTTTTGCAAACCCCTGGGCCGATCAAGAAGGTGATCCTGAGCACCATCCTTCTGGTGTTTTGCGGAGCCATGGTCATTACCCTGATCCCCGGCGGGCTGGGCACCGAATTCGGTTTGGGCGGCGGGCCCGGCGCGGGCGTAGTGGCAAGCGTGAGCGGCGAAGAGGTCACCCGCGTGGAAGTGGACAAGACGGCGCGGCAGATGATGCAGCAGCAGTTTCCGCGGGGCAGCGCCATGGCTCCGCAACTGATGCCCTACTTCGCCAGCCAGGCCGTGCAGCAACTGATCATGCAGAAGGCAGTTCTGGCCGAGGCACGGCGCATGGGCCTGCGGGCTAGCGACGAGGAAGTGCGCGACGAACTGCAGCACGGCCACTACGCTCCGATCTTTTTCCCCGGCGGCAACTTCATCGGACAGGACGCCTACGAAGAGCGTCTCCAGCAAGCCAATCTAACAGTGCCGCAGTTTGAAGCGAGCGTCAAGGAACAGATCCTGATCGACAAGTTACATGGCCTGGTCGGGGGAGCAGCCACGGTTTCCGACGCCGAAGTTCGGGCGGAGTTCGAGAAGCGCAACACCAAAGTGAAGTTTGATTACGCGGTGCTCAAGAAAGACGATTTGCTGAAGACCATCAATCCCACGGAAGCGGAATTGAAGGCCTTCTATGATCGCAATCAGAAGAACTACGCCAACGCCATCCCGGAGAAGCGGCAAGTCAGCTTTGTGCTGATCGAGACCTCGAAGCTCGCGAGCGAAGCCACCGTTTCCGAGCAGGATTTTCAGTCTTACTTCGATCAGCATCGCGACGAGTTCCGCGTTCCCGAGCAGGTCAATGTCCGCCAGATCCTGATCAAGACTCCGCTGCCGAGCCCCGACGGGCAGGTGGATCCCAAGGGGTTGGATGAAGCTCGCAAAAAGGCGGATGACGTCCTCAGGCAGCTCAAGGCGGGCGGGAACTTCGAAGAGCTCGCCAAGAAGTATTCCGAAGATCCGAGCGGCAAGAGCGGCGGATCGGTGGGATGGGTGAAGCGCGGAGGATTTCCCGTGCCCGATGTCGAGAAGGCAGCCTTCTCGTTGCCCAAGGGCGGGACCAGCGATGTCATCAATGCCGGGTACGCTTTTGTCATCCTCCATGTCGACGATAAGCAGGAGGCTCACGCCAAGAGGCTGGCCGAAGTCAAGGGCGACATCGAGCCGATCCTCAGACAGCAGAGAGCGGCCGGCCTGGCTGACGCCCAGGCCAGCGCGCTGCTGAACCTGGCGCGGAGCGGCGGGCTCGAAAAGGCGGCAGCCTCCAAAGGGCTGCAGGTGGTGAAGACCGATTTTATCGCCCGCACCGACGCTCTTCCCGGCATTGGCGCCTCGCAACAGTTCACGGAGGCGGTGTTCGCAGCCCGAGAGAAAGCTCCTGCCGATGTAGTGCAGTTGCCCCAGGGGTACGCCATCTTCCAGGTGAACGCGATTAGACCTCCGCAGACACCGACCTTCGAGGAGATTCGCAGCCGCGTGGAAACCGAGTTCAAGAACGAACGCGTTGCCAGCCTGCTGACGCAGAAGACACAGGAACTCTCGGATCGCGCCAAAGCCGGGCACGATTTGAAAAAGGCAGCCAAGGAATTGGGCGCCACGATCAAGACCAGCGACTTTGTCCTCCCGGATGGACAGGTACCGGACATCGGTTCCATGACGGGGGGCGCTTCGGTCGCCTTTACCATGAAGCCGGGCGAGATCAGCGGGCCGATCGTCAACGGCAATACCGGTGTGGTTCTGGCCCTCATCGACCGGCAGGCACCCACGGATGAGGATTTCGCCGCCAAGAAAGACCAGATCCGCGATTCGCTGCTGGCAAGGAGGCAGCAGGACTTGTTCGCACTCTTTGTGGCTAACCTTCGCGATCAGATGGAGAAGTCCGGCAAGATCAAAATCAATCAGGAAGAGATGAAACAGCTCACCCGCGGCGCGCCTGGCAGCGATGAGGGCGAATAGGGCGTCTGTTTTTTAATCCGGAAACTGAGCCGGCATGTCTTTCCCTCGCGCCACTGGAATTCTGCTCCATCCCAGTTCTCTGCCTTCGCGCGGGGGGATCGGCGATTTCGGTCCCGCAGCTTACGAGTTTGTGAATTTCCTCGCAGCCGGCAGGCAGGGGCTGTGGCAGGTTCTCCCGCTGGGTCCGCCCGCCATTGGCAACTCACCGTATTCTTCGGTTTCTGCCTTTGCCGGAAATCCTTTGTTTATCAGCCTGGAACGCCTGGCCGAACACGGCTGGCTCGACCCATCTTCACTGGGATCATTCAACGGGAGCGCCGAATCCGTCGAATATGAAGACGTTAAGGCCTATAAAATCCCTCTCCTGCGCACAGCTGCGCAACGGTTGCTGTCAAGCGCCAGTGGCAATGGCCGCGCCCGGTACGAGAAATTCTGTGCCGACAATGATTGGTGGCTTGAGGATTATGCGTTGTTCGACGCTCTGCGTTCCCGCCATCAAAAGAAGGCGTGGAACGAGTGGCCGAGTGAACTCGCACGACGCCAGCCCGCGGCATTACAGGAGGCCCGGGTTGACCTGGCCGCGGAAATCGAAGCCTGCCGCGCCATCCAATTTTTTTTCTACGAGCAGTGGTTCAGCTTGCGGCGGGCGTGCGCGCAAAAGGGGATTCGCGCGGTAGGCGATATCGCAATTTTCGTGGCCTACGACAGCGCCGATGTCTGGGGCAACCGCCATCTCTTCCGATTGCGCGAAAGTCTGGACCCTGAAGTAGTTTCGGGTGTGCCTCCGGATGCGTTCAGTGCAACCGGGCAGCGCTGGGGCAATCCTCTGTACGACTGGGAGGCAATGCGCTCTGACGGATACGAGTGGTGGATTCGTCGAATGCGTTGGGCGACGCAGATTTTTGACTACGTCCGGCTCGATCACTTTCGAGGATTCGACCAGTTCTGGGAGATTCCGGCTGAGGAACTTACTGCGATCAACGGGCGATGGGTCGACGGTCCGAAAGATGAGTTTTTCAACCGTCTCCGCGAGGCGCTGGGAGGATTGCCGTTCTTTGCCGAAGACTTGGGATTTATCACTCCCGAGGTGCATGCGCTCCGCGACCGGCAGAAGATTCCACGGCTCGCGGTTCTGCAATTTGCTTTCAGTGATCCGGGAGCACACATTTACCTCCCGCACCGGCTCAACACCGACTGCGTGGTCTATACCGGTACGCATGACAACAACACCACGCTGGGGTGGTGGGCGTCAGCGCCCGAATATGATCGCCGCGCGCTGGACGCTTACGTGGGATCGTTCCCCGATGGCGTGAATTGGGCGCTGATTCGCCTGGCCCAGGCCTCGGTCGCGGATCTGTCGGTGATCCCGTTGCAGGACGTGCTGGGACTCGGCGGCGAAGCGCGGCTTAACACACCCAGCGTGCCCGGCGGCAATTACCTGTGGCGTTACCGCGCCGCCGCTCTGACCGCTGAGTTGAGCGAGCGGCTGGCGCGCCTGGCGGAAGTCACCGACCGCGTTCCGCAAGCCTTACCCACTCCGCCTGTCGAGAATTTTGTCGCCTAGACTAGTCCAGCGCATCTCGCTCATTGCTTGTTCCTTTGAAGAAACTGTTTTTCAAGGTACGCAGTCAAAACGAGTGTGTTCCGTGACAATCTCAAGGCGCTCCTGAGGCTTGGCCTCCAAATATAGCGTATTCATGCTCTTAATTATCTGTAATGAGATACACGCCACTCTGTAAGCCTGCTCCGGCGAAACCGCGGGCCTTCGAGTTTGAAAAACGTTGGCGAGTCGCGCACGTATCCGGTTCCCTGTTTCCTGATCGCGCTTGGAGTCGGTAGGAGCGTCAAGAATCATGGCATTGCTGGTGTTCCACCATGAAGCTTGCTACTGCGGGCTTGTCTGGGCGGAAACGCCGGTATCCCGGCGGCTTGCGGGTTGGGTCAACTATTTCTGCCTGGGCCCCCGAACCGGTTTGGGCTGGTTCGTTTCACTGCACGAACCGCCAGCTTTCCGTGGACAGTGCACCTTTCTCCGAGAGCTGCATGCCCGAAATGTGCCCGTCCACCGGGAAGAGGAAACAGAACCATGCCAAACCGGACTGAGGCGGCCAGGTGAAAACCCGACCAGTTGCCACCGAGAGGCTAAAGTCACTGCGCCTCTTCTCGACTCCACCCAACGGCCTTATTTGGTAGAGCTCGGCAGTCGCCCTTACTCCTCCGTGTTCAATAAGCGCCAAATTTGTAAAACGGCTTCGAGAGCAGTTCTTTCATAATCACCCCGAGATCAAGCAGCGACTGGCTGCAGTCTCCGCAGAAGCAGGAGCCGTGCATGGCGGCGACTGTTTTGGGCTTCAAAGACGCAAGTCCTTGCAGAATCAATTCCGTGTTAGGTGTGTAGGGAACGTATCCAGCCAGAGGCCCGGCCTGGTAATTCGCCAGCGTCTCTCGGCAGCGGTCGATCACACTTGAGTGCGAAAGCGGCACGCACTCGCCGTCCTGATGAAAGAGATCAGAGCTAAAGAGCGTCCGCTCGGTTTCCTCAAACAGCACTCCCGCATCCCATCCGTGCGGCAGTTGCGGTGTCGGATAGTACCGAAAGCGATACTTGCCAGTAGTGAACGGCCCTTGAGGGCCGAGGATCCGGACCTCCTGGCCCACAAAGTCGTTTACGCTGACCAGCGCTCCAACCGCCCCACACGCCGGCTGTGCATTGGGGGCAACAGCCATCCACTCTTTCAACGCTCCACACTCGTCCGATTCAAAATGGCTCCAACTAATCCACCGCAGCAGCGCTGGATCGATCACCTTGCTCAAACCCTCTTTGACTTCCGGGAACATTCCACGCAGCCCGGTATGAAAAAGCAGCGGCTCATTGTCCTTGACTAGGAAATGATTGAACTGGAGATTAATCGCTGAAAAGAAGACGGTGATTCGATAGACGTCGGGCGCAATTTCGGTGACAGTAGGCAAGGAACACCTCCTCGGAGCAAAATCATATGAAGGCCAACGTCGCTACGAACCAGAAGTTCACATGTGCCTGCGATGCCTGAAACTTGCCCGAATCTAGGCCAAGTCCAAGGACGAGGGCCCTCCCACTGGTCCGTCATGTCCGCACCACAATCTGGGCAGTGGAAGCGCCCATGCAAAGTCATGTTTCCGGGAACGAATCTTCCTCACTGCAGGAATGTACACCAAAACTCGGCCCGCGATGTTTGATAACAGGCGTCTCTGACATTGCCGGCTGGGAGCCGACATTGTCATGAATCAATTACACTCAGGACCGCAAGAAGGGCCTTTCGGCCCACACCGCGCACAAACGCAGGAGACGCGATGATTCTCCGAGACGCAAAAGAGCCCCGGGCAAGAACACCGGGACTGTTGTTTGCTTCCTAAGATTACGCCGCTTTGCCTAACAATTCGCTTTCGGCTTTAATCCAATCTTCTACATTGTGCCCCTCCTCGCGGCCACGTTCCTCGTAAATCTCGAACGCGCGGAGGCGAATCGAATCTTCAGAGGGTGGTTGCGGGTTTGCGGTTGGGAGGATTTTCTTTAGTTCCGGCATGTGAACAACAACTCCTTTCACAGGTCTTTTTTTTTGTTTGATGCTTCAGCTTCGTCCTCGGGAGTCGCTTTAATCTGTGACGCCGATTACCAGTCGGTGTGACGTGGGAAGTCACAGAAACCTGGATTGCCGCGATCAGCCATTTCGTTGCACAGGTGGGACATGGGCATAGCTCGTCCAGGCAACAATGACTTCCTCGTCGCTGGCATTCATGGATTCGGTACGACCGCAAGAAAGGTCTTGCACACAGAAGAACCACCTCAGCGGGCTAACCCGATTCTCGCTTTTGCCCAAGCGCTGATCGCAACGGGCGAAGCGGGTAGCAGCAAGCAGCGATGAAGAGGCAGGCGGGACTGCCACACCCGGACGGGATGGACGAGCCGTGCAATTGCAACCGATACGATCCTCGGCCTCAATGAATGTGATCGAGATTTATCGTCAGTTAACCGGGAGAGATAATACTCGGAGCCTCTGTGAGTCGGTGAACGGGATGCGACTCCCTCGGAACATAAATTTAGTTAGCGTTTGAAGGGAATGAGATTCCCCAGAAATTGTTTGCCTTATCATCCTGCTCGATAAACTCAATTCCGTAGGTAGAGACTCGGCCTGAAGCCCGCAACTGTGCGACGATCCTGGCGGAAACCTGAACACCGCGCTTACTCCGTACCAGGATGACCGAGCCAACTACAAGATCACGACTTACTTGAACGGCACCTCCGTGCTTGTTCAGGTTGCTGGCTCTTGCCGGCATCGTGAAGGAACACTTGAGACGGTCTTCGCCCGATATTCCTAATTCCTACCGACGCCTGAAGAGACATTCGGTTACTGCGGCGCCGTCCAATCAGACCGCGAGTTGAGTTTGAAGTGCGCGTTGGACCTGCCGCGGAGAGGTCGAGATGTTTCAGGTCATGCTCTGGGACAATAGACGCAGCAGGCCGGAGCTGCAATTTACATCAGTCACCCAGGACTGATTACGCCACAGAATTCATTGGTTCTATTAGCGGCACGTGCCGAGATGATGATTCCCAAGTAGCGCTATGGCGCGGATCTGCCGCCTGCCATGGGAACGGGCAAGAACATGAATTTATGTGATTCTCAGCTTTACTGAACAGCACTTTCCACCGGCAGGTGACTTGTATGGCAATTGCACCATGGTGTACTTCCGTACACCGGGCGATACGATTGCGGTCCGTGCAGCAGTGTCCAGCAGACCCAGTACTGTGGCCACCTTTACGAACCCTCAATTGGTGCGCAGAATGGCCCCAGTTGTCCCATAGGGGTTAACACGTTACCTTGCGACACCAGATCGGTGTTTGATCCTTCGACCCCGGAAGGAATACACGACATGGTGAATCTGCACAGAACCATGGGCCCTTCGCCAAACCTCTAGGAGAGCCCCAGGAGTGCTCAATAAGTATGAGAACAATCGCGACCATGTTTTCCATACTGATTCTTGCGTCGACCATGGCGGTGGCACAAAGCAGCGGGAGTTTCAACTTCAACTCCGCTCAGACGGCGTGCACTGACACAAGCGGGATGTTGGGTACTGGCGTCAGCGTCCCAGCCCTGAAGACCACTCTGAAAGTATCCAGCGGAAACGGCAACGTCCTGGTAATCCGGCCTTCGGCCGTGGTTGGACTTCTAACGGACGTCACCGTCAACTCGAAGAACGCTACGAGTTCATCGCAGGCAGGAGTAAATTTCAACGTCACAGTCACACCACTGAGTGGTCAAGCAACTCCAACCGTGACGCCGAATATGCCGGTCACATACGAGGATCGGTACATTCAGATCAGCACGAACCTGTTCCAGGCGATCTCTGCAGCCTGCACGGCAGTGGATCCGACCAATGGATGCTACTTTACGTTCAATGAGACAACCTTGGGCGCACACAGCTTCGACTGGGTGGTATCGGGCCTGAGCTCAGGCAATTATGGCATTGAGGTGGACTGGACCCCATACACTACTGCCAGTGCCCCCAGCACTGCACAAACCTGCGTGGGGCCCGTAGTGTTCACCGCGGAACAGGCCAAAATCTTCAATCAGAGCACTGGAATCTCGTTCTAAACGCGCTGATCGGATCAGGTCTCAGCTTTGTTGCGGCTGAGGCCTGACCCCGACCGCTCATGTTGACTCTTCGGAGAGACTCATGATCCAGTCCATCTGCGCTACATCGACTGAGGGCCAAATACGGTTAAATTTGCGCCGATTGTTCCTTCTGATTTTCGGCCTTGTGCTTTTCTCGCCATGCCTCTACAGTGCAGATCTTCAAGTCGGAAAGGATGACTACGACAGAAAAGATTATGCGAAAGCGGCGAAAGAGTTGGCGCCACTTGCACAACAGGGGAACATTGATGCGCAGGTACTCCTAGGCAAGATGTACATGCTAGGCGAGGGCCTGCCCAAGGATACAGATCTGGCGTTGAAATGGTTTCGGGCTGCGTCGGATCAGGGAAATGCGGAAGCCGAGTTTTTCTTGGGTGCGATGTGCTTGCTTCCGCGCAGGGACATTCCTCAGGGATTGAAATGGTTGAGGCTTTCTGCTCAACAAGGAACGGCGGACGCCCAACTCTTGCTCGGGATGGCATACCTCAAAGGCGACGATCTTCCTCATGATCTTGTACAAGCCGACATGTGGCTTCATCTGTCTGCTACACAGGGCGATAGACTTGCAACTGCTCAATATGAGCAAGCGGAACGACATATGACCCCGGACCAGATCGAGAAGGCACGAGCGCTGGCGCAGGCGTGGAGCCCAAGAACTGCAGCCAATAACAATAACAACTGACGATGTTCGTTGATTGTTTCGAGTGGTGGTTGAGACGTTTTACTTTCGCTCGGTCCGAGTAGTTGATGTAATCCGAGTAGTTAATGTAACCGATGACAGTGCGCCGTGAAAAGGCGCTGGTCCACAGCGGGAATAGCCCCGCCCGGGAACCGGATCGCTCCACCCGGTAGCAGCGACGAGGGACATGGGGATTGACCATGAGTCTAGCAGCCCCAGGTTGTTGTTCAGAAGTTGCAGACGGCGTTGCATACCTCGTCATTTGAGGTGTGCGTCATTTCCGAGAGCCGGATGCGGTAACTCCGCCTGTCCGGTTCGATAAGCGGGGGTGTGGAAACGTGGCATCGTGAGACTATTGAGGCACCGGCAAAACGAAAGGGCCGGTCTCGGCTAGGTCGCACTTAACCGTCGCGCCATTCCTCGACTTCACTTCAAGATCCTTTGGCGGGATTCTGAGTGCAATCTGGAAAGATTCATCGTCAACTGATATTTTGGACGCCGCCAACTCCCGGCGCTTTCATTGAGCGGGACGGCCATAGAGGAGCGTGGGCAAATACCGTATGTACGGTATAGATTGTCCAAGGGCACTTGGTCTAGGGTAGCAACATCCAAAACAATTCGTGAGGGCAGATGGCTGCTTGATCGATCGAATCGCGGCTTCTCGCAGGCTGGCAACGAGCACTTCAAGCCACTGACCCGGGCACCCCAGCGGCATAGGTCCCGTCAAGAATCGGCAGGGGTTCTCCCTTAGCCGGTACAAAAGACAGCGATGGCTTCGAAAGTGCCTCGGTCAAGCACGTAAGGAGACAATTATGAAAATCGTAGTGGTCGGCGGTACTGGACTCATCGGATCAATGCTTGTCAACAAGCTTCGGGAGCAGGGACACGAAGCAGTAGCGGCAGCGCCCAACACCGGCGTCAACACTGTCACCGGCGAGGGACTGGCCGATGTGCTAAAAGGTGCCTTGGTAGTCGTTGACGTAACAAACGCTCCCGACTGGGAGGGCGCAGCAGTGCTGAAGTTCTTTGAGACATCAACCCGTAACCTCCTCACCCATGAAGCAGCCGCAGGTGTGAAACATCACGTTGCGTTATCAATCGTAGGAACAGAACGCATGCTCGAAAGCGGCTACTTCCGTGCAAAAATGGCCCAGGAGAATTTGATCAAGGCGTCTTCGATCCCGCACTCAATCGTGCGCGCGACTCAGTTCTACGAATTCTTCAAGGGCATCGCTGATTTTTCCACCGACGGCAACAAGGTCCGTTTGCCACATGTGCTTTTCCAGCCGATGGCTGCCGACGATGTCGCGAGTGCCGTGGGCAGGGTCGCAGTAGGTCCGCCGGTAAACGGCATCGTCGAAATCGGTGGTCCGGAAAAGCTTCGCCTCGATGAGTTCATTCGGCAGGGTCTCGCCGCGCGCATGGACCCACGCGAGGTTGTCGCTGACCCGCACGCGCGCTACTACGGCATCGAGGTGAAGGAGCGAACACTCATTCCCGAAGACGACGCGAAACTCGGAAAGATCCGGTTCGAAGACTGGCTTGCTCAATCCGCAGCACAAATTCCGAGCGCGCAGCCTCAGCCCACTGGCGGCACAGCGGTGACTAAGAAGAAAGAGAGTCATAGGAAGGCCAGCTGATATCGCCACCGCGTACGCCAGTGGTGAGCGGGGTATGGCACAGCTCAAGGCGCCGAGGTTCTTCCAGTCGAGATTGCACAAGCTGCCCACAAGTTGTCTTCAGTTTGTACGGGTCACGTGGAGTGGGAGAGCTGTCAAGGGTCAAGATGAACGCCCACAAAACCGGGCGCACTTGACAGCCCTCCTACTCCTAAAGGAGAAGTGTTTTCACTTCGCGCTTGACAACGCCGATGTTGTAATAGAGGGGAAGTTACGCCAAACATCAGGCGTTCACTTCGACGGGCGCCTGTCGTACGCGATTCTTAAGTCGTTTTGAGGCTTGGTTTCGCCGTCAGAATGAACGTTTCACCGCGTTAGTAGCCTGCCCGGCGATGAGCGCGTTCATTCACACAGGTATTTGCAAAGGTTCATAACAAAGGATGACGCATCCCGAAGACAACCGGCGCGTCTCGATGAGCTTCATCCTCAACTCCTTCAGATCTCGCCCGAACAGCGTCTTGCCGCGACCTATCACCACTGGGGCGAGGCCGATACGGTATTCATCAAATAGCCCTTCTTTCATAAGACATGCCGACAGATCGGCGCTGCCGAAGACGAAAATGTTTCCGTCTCCTTGGCGCTTGAGATCCTGGATCGTAGCGACCATGTTGTCTTTCACCAGCCGCGTGTTCTTCCAATCGGCACGATCGAGGGTTTGCGAGCAGACGACTTTTGGCAGCTTGTTCATGAACTCTGCGACATCCCCTGTCGCCTTTTGCCAATACGCTGCCATCCCTTCATATGTCACTCTGCCAAACAAGAGCATGTCCGCCGAGCGCAGCTGTTCAATAGAAAAGCGCTGAAGCTCGTCGTCCCACAGCCACTGGTGCCAATCGAGCGCCCAGGATTGAGCGCCCTCGAAAAAGCCGTCCAACGTCATGGTGTTCCACATAATCAGACTGCTCATGATTTCTCGTTAGCCTCATTTTGCCCAAATTCCAATCCGCATCCCATGCACTCAACTGAATCGTCGGCGCAATCAGGCGAAAGCACAACCATGCGCTTTTCCTTCGTCTTTTTCCTTGTTGACGAGCGCCATAGCGATGTTACGCCAACCGGCAGCGGTTTCCTAAAATGGGGATTGCACTCGGGGTAAGCCGCCTCTTCGCAAATTCAATCACTTAAATCGTAGCGAGTAGGCCTCATTCGGGGCCAAATGCTCCCATTCGGCAGTTATTGTGCGCTGATTTGTGCGCCAGCACACTGATTCTTTGTCCACCCTCCCTACTAAACGTAACAACCGTCACAACCCGCATATTTATTGGCGATTCTGCGAGTTTTCAAACTTCACAAGGCGTAACAGAAACGTCACAGCGTCACACCTCATCGAGGAAACGCTCGACCACTGCGCCGGGTGCTGATGGTGGTGCTGGGCCTTTTCGAGCGCAGCCGCAGCCTGTAGGCGTAGCTCGGGAACATGCCTAATCTAGCGGCGGCCTGCTCGATAACCTGGTATTCCCCGAGGACCTTACCTCGGGACGATTTCCCAATTTTCGACATCTCACTCTCTAAGCGCGCTAATGCCTGCTGATCAGCAAAGTTCATAGCGAAGGGCGTCCTTTTTTCAGTTGCAGCCAATCAGAGAGGGCAATTTTCTGGCGGTTGATCTCGGCCTCGACCGATGCGGAACGAATCGGCTTGCGGTCCATCGCGCGGGCCTCGGCTAACTGGGCACGAGCTTGGGTGCTAAACACAAAGGCTCCGAACTCCCCCTCGGAACCTACTTGGGCGGAGCGCGGAGTAGCGCGCTTCATTCATTGGGGTAAGACAACACTCTAGGGGACGTGGCAACCCTCTGTCATTGCCCAAGCGCAACTCCCGGGCGACGCTCCCGGAGGCCTTTGTATGGGCCAAGACCCAGCCCTGCCTTCTGGGTTTACGCCAAGTCCGAACTTTCGCGTAAACAGGAGCGCGTCAGAGTGCCAACCAACTTCTTACGCGAACGTTCGACCATTGCGCCAAGTGCCAGTTGACATTGAAATGTGCGTCGAGCCACCGGGGCCCAGGAGCGCCTTTCCGCCTCCTCGTACTTCCAGCTGTACTGGCGCGGGGCGTTAGCTTCTTCACTTCCTCAAGCGGGTTTCTGTCCCGCTGATAACCGTGCCCGCGTCGGTCCGGATCCATGTCGTGCTATTGCCATCCGGCGAAGCTACGAGGTTGTAGTGGGACCCGTCGGATTCGGCGTTAGACCCGGTACAGTCGGAGTTTACGGAGTATGTGCCCGTCACCGTGACGCCAGTGAAAATGTTGCCGTTCACGCTTGCGGTATAGGTCGCAACCGTGTTTCCCTGTCCATCCCATGTGTGCACACCCACCACAGTCACCGGACCGACGCCGACGATTGTTCCGGTTCCAAACACGGTGTAACTGCCATGCAGGGTTGCGTTCCCGAGCGGACACTGTGCGCTAAACGCTTGTGGCGCCAGGGCAAAGGTGATCATCGCCAGCGCCAAGAATGCGAAAGGTTTCCTCATGACTCCCCTTCCTCCTCGTTCAAAGGTTTGAGCCGATCCAAAGCGGTGCTAGAATCAGCCCCTGATCGGCCTTGCGGGGTGTTGTATCGCTGTGGGCGGTCCCGCAAGTCTTCTCGGCAGGCTCACAGAATTCTCTAAGAATTTTCTACGAATTCTCACAATGACTTGGGAGACGGCCATGAGTAATGGCGACGGCCGGACAGGCGGTTCCAAAGGCAGCGGCGCCGCGTTTTCCCGAGACACCACGCTTGGCCAGACGCCCGAATTTTATGAATTTGGACCGTTCCGCCTCGAACCCAACGAGCGCAGGCTGCTACGTGGCGATGAGATTGTGGCCCTCACTCCGAAGGCATTCGACACACTTCACCTCTTGGTCCAAAACAGCGGACATCTGATGGAGAAGGACCAACTTATCAGGATGCTCTGGCCGGACACGTTCGTCGAGGAGGGCAGTCTCTCCAATAACGTATTCCTCTTGCGGAAGGCCCTCGGCGACAATTCCGAATATATTGAGACCGTTCCAGGGCGTGGTTATCGGTTCATTGGCTCGGTGCGGCAGTTGACGAAAACAGTTTCGATGAGTCTGAAGGGGGTCCTCGAGGCAGGATCGCAATCCGGCCCACCGATGACGCTAGCCGTGCCGCTGAGGCTGCGTGAGCGAAGCGCATGGATCGCGGCGGCAGTCCTGGCGGTTGTCGCTTTTGGGCTCGGAATCCGATATGTACAGAGAGCGCCGACGCCGCTGTTGCCCATTCAGTTCACCGTTGAATCGCCGACGAAGGAACCTTTCGGATACAGAATCCCGTTGTCGGTTTCGCCCGACGGCAAGAAAATAGCGTTCGTTCAGAATGATGAAACACAGCTGCCGTGGGTGTGGGTGCGCGGAATCGGTTTGAGCGAACCGGTGAAGCTGGAAGCCACGGCGGGAGTGGCAGGGCTGACGGCATGGGCTGCGGACAGCAACTCGCTGTTTTTCAGCATGCATGACCCGGTGCGGAATGTGGACAGGCTCAAGCGAGTGCCAATCTCAGGAGGCTCGGCGGAGATTTTATGTGACCTCCCGTTAAACACGCGGGTTATGTCTGCGAACCAGAATGATCAGTTGCTGCTCGCTTCGCCGGACGACACCCTCAAACAGATTTCGATCTCGGATTGTGCAATAACACCGACAGCGCCATTGGACCAGACAAAATACGATGTCGGCGAAGGCTGGCCGAAGTTCCTTCCCGATGGCCAACACTTCGTGTATGTAGCACTGCGTGGCGACAAGCGTCATGATATTTATGCAGGGTCCCTCGATGGCAGGCCCGGAAAGCTGTTGCTGCACAACTCCGCAGCGCCGTCCTTTGCAGGCGGCAAATTATTTTTCGCGCGCGACGGATACCTCTACGCACAGCCATTCGATCCAGACCGGCTGGCGCTAAGCGGCGAGCCTGTGCATGTCCTGCGCAGCCAACTGGCTTTTGCGGGAGTGTACGGCTTCGCCAATTATGCGGTTGCCCAAAATGTGCTCGCCTATCATGAGCAGTTGTATCCACAGATGGAGCTTGCCTGGTGGGACCTCAACGGGACGCGGTTATCCGCGATTGTCGAGCCTTCTCATTGGGAGGAGCCGAGAGTCTCGCCGGACGGCAGGAAAATCCTGTCCTCTGATTTCGACCCGCTCACCCACACCGGAAACCTTTGGGTGATCGATCCAGCCCAGAAAACCACAACTGCCATAACTCACGACAGCCCGTTTGGAGGCGTGGACGGCGTGTGGTCGCCGGACGGAGAGCGTGTTGCTCTGGCCGGCGCTATTGGGAGAGCGTCTCAGTCCATTTTCATCCAGGCGAGCGACTCTTCGCGTACACCACTTGGTTCGCCGGATCTGAGGAACAATTACGTTCCGATGGACTGGTCTCCAGACGGCGCCGCGCTGCTTTATTGGGAATTTGATAACCAGAATCAGATCGGCCGTTACGGCATATATCCACTTGCCGCAAATGTTGAGCCATACCCGCTCTTTGGAACCTTAACGAGCAATGTTCGAGATGCACGCTTCTCGCCGGATGGAAAATGGATTGCGTTCAGCTCGGATCAATCAGGACGTTCGGAGGTGTACGTTGCGCCCTTTGGAACCTCGGGCAGGGCGGTCCAAGTTTCTCCCAAAGGCGGCCAAAATGTGCGGTGGATGCCGGACGGAAAACACTTGCTGTACTTGGCAGCAGACTATCGGGTGGTAAGCACCACTCTGAAACTTGGAGAAAACGCGCCGGCAGTAGAGCAACACTCACTGTTCCAGCTTCCGCTGTCTCGAAACGAAAACGGCGCACTCTGTTTCGAGATCGCGCCCGACGGGAAACGGCTCCTCCTCGCGACGCCCGTGGGGCGAGCCAGCGTTCCGATCACGGTTCTCGTGAATTGGCAATCGGAGCTCGGCAAAGAAGGCCGTTGAACCTCAGACACCGCTACCGTTGGGATTAACATGACCAGATGGCGGCTCGTGCTAGAACCGCGCGTCATGACTCTACAATCGTTCGCCAGAGAAGATCAATGAAGATCATCCCCCTTTTCGCTTCCACCGTGTTGTCGATTGTCGGCGTCGGCACGGCCGCGTCAGGCCAGCACCTCGCCTTCGATCACGCCTCGATCATGGTGTCACCTGGCGCTCCTGAGCGGGCCGCGCTTGAGCAGGCTGGGTTGCAAATTTCTCCCGACGTCAATCGCAACGCAGGCCAAGGTACCGCCTCCATAGCTGTGGAATTTCAGAATTCCTACCTGGAGCTGGTGTGGGTAGATGCGTCAGTCCCCGTCAAGCCCTCGCTTGAGCGCGCCGCTCAGAAGTTCCGCAATCGTATGGCTTGGCGCACCAGCGGCTGGTGCCCTTTCGGCATCGCATCGCGTCGCACCACGGATCAGGAGCTGACTCTGCCTTTCCCCACTTGGTCCTGGACTGCCGATTGGATGCCCAAGGGTGCCGAAATGGTCATGCTCACCCCGCGCGAGGATACTCGCAGCCCTGCGCTCTACATCGAGCCCCGCGCGGTTACGGACCAGAATAAGCAGGCCGCCCTGGCCGCCAGGTTTCATCATCCGCTGGGTGTGCATCGCATCACCTCGGTTCGCCTCGTTTGGCCGAAAACTTATCAGCCGATCGAATCGCTGGAGTACTTGCAGAAGGAGAAGATCGTGGGCCTTAGGCAAGGCCAAGAATGGCTGCTGGAACTCACCTTTGACGACGGCAAACAGCAAAGATCCAAAGACCTGCAGCCCACGCTACCGCTCCTCTTGCGTTACTAATCCCCCAAAGGTCGATGAGCGTTATTGATTCCATGACAATGTCGGCTCCCGCCCCGAGTAAACTTTGGTGGTGCCAACAAATTGCGTTTGTGGACACACAGACAGGTGAGTTCCAAGAACAGCGACTGGCGCATCGCGAGGAAGCGGAAAAGTTTTGTCGCGATCTTGCGACGCCGCCGAGATCCGGGCGAAGCGGGTACGCAAGAAGCAAGAAGAAGACCGATCGCGAGGACGCTCGGCAGCTTGAGTGTCCGACGGGCATCCAAAATCCTGCAACGACCCAAACCCGCGCGCATCGAATTTGACTAGGAGGAAGTGTTATGCAAGCTGCGGTGGTTCCCGTTGTGAACAGTTCGTGGCAGGTCAAAGAAGTCCCGCAACCGCAGCCCGGACCTAATCAAGTGCTCGTGAAGATGCATGCTAGCGGCATCTGTTACACCGACGTGCATCAAACGCTCGGACACTTGCCCGGACCGTTTCCCCGAATCCTCGGCCACGAGCCGGTCGGGGAGATCATTGCGGTGGCTTCCGACGTCACCACGCGAAAGGTCGGCGACCGTGTGGGTACTGCTTGGATTCAATCTACCTGCGGGCGTTGCGA
>Ga0126383_10000982_pt1 | contig 17054 bp, 10 predicted proteins | sample PanSoiMetPlot_35_FD_96882 | JGI IMG/M metagenome (GOLD analysis project Ga0126383, IMG submission 96882) | Tropical forest soil microbial communities from Panama - MetaG Plot_35 | ecosystem: Environmental > Terrestrial > Soil > Tropical forest > Bulk soil | place: Panama | collected 2016-02-17
TCCAGTGGCTCACCGCTCCCATCGCGTACGGCCCGACAAAGCCCCCGAGGTTGCCAATGGAGTTGACCAGCGCGATGCCGGCTGCGGCGGACGATCCCGACAGAAACTCCGTGGGCAGGCTAAAAAAAGGTCCAGTCCAGCTATAAAGGCCGATTGCCAGTAGCGTCATGAGGGCAATCACCACAGCAGGAGATTGAAATCTGTCCATCAGTGTCAGCGCAGCTGCTGCCAGCAGGGCCGGAATTCCAGCGTGATACGATCGTTCCTGCTTCCGATCCGAGCTGCGCGATACCAGGATCATCGCAATGGCGCCCGCCAGGTTGGGCACCATGACCAAAAGCCCGATCGTAGTGTTCGAGTACTGACCTGTGAGTGATTTGAGTAGTTGTGGCGTCCAAAAGCTGAATGTGTACGTGCCGATCACAATCCCGAATTCAATCAAGCCGAGAGACAGCACACGCCAGTTCAGCAAGGCCTGAGGAACAGAGTAATGGTGCTGATCGAGTTTCTTGCTCTCTTCGCTCAACAGGTCCGCCCGCAGCCATTCCTTCTCCGCGGCGGTCAGGAATTTTGCGTCCCCCGGACGATTGGGAAGCACAAAGTAGGTGAGGATACCGCAAGCGATTGCCGGCAATCCCTGGATTATCAGAAGCCAGCGCCAACTACTCAGGCCGACCCAGCTGACGTGGTCGAGAATCAAACCCGAGATCGGACCGCCGACTACACTCGTGATGGGCAGGCCAGTAAGGAAAAGCGCCACAGCCTGAGCCCGTTCCCGCTGCCGGAACCAGTAGGTTAGATATAGGACTATGCCTGGGAAATAACCTGCCTCAGCCAGGCCCAGCAGGAATCGCAGCAAATAGAGTTGACGGATTGTGTGCACAAACCCCGTCAGAACGGCAAGAATTCCCCACGTGATCAGGATGCGCGCGATCCAGAAGCGAGCACCGATTTTGTGCAAGAGGAGGTTGCTTGGGACTTCGAAAAGGCAGTAACCGAAAAAGAAGATTCCGGCCGCGAATCCGAACTGTTGGCTCGTGATGGCCAATTCTTGATTCATCGTCAACGCGGCAAAGCCGATGTTGATACGATCCACGAACGCGATGACATAGAGAACGAACAAGAAGGGAAGAAGTCTGAGTTGTATTTTTCGGATTGTCCGGCTTTCGGCCGAGGCCTCACCAGCAGGCACCGCTGTGCCACGTATCTCGCTGGCCGCGCTCATCGCCATGGTGAACCCTCGAGCCTGGTTTCCAGAGGTGTCGAGGCGAACAGGCTACTTTCACTCGCGCGGTCCTCGGTGAAATCGGTCGCTTGCCTGCGCCAGTAACAAAAGATGGGCAGGCCGATCAAAATGATCCCCAGGGCGATGGGGGGCATCACCGGACGCACACACAACGGGTTGGCAATAGCCAGCGCCACAATCCCGAAGAGCAGCCGCGTCCACGGATATCCCCAGGTACGAAATGGTCGTGGCAGAGACGGTTCCTTGTGGCGCAATAACACTGATTGACCAACCATAGAACCAACAACGACCGCTAGAGGACCCCAAAATTTAAGACCTCGGACCAGTTCCGGCTTTTCAGAGCGTGAGGTTGTTTGCCCCATGGCCGTCTTCCTCAAATCACAAACGGAATCCACCTCGCTCGCACTCGCCGCATGTATGCCGCATAATCCGGATCAGCGCGCAGGAAATCTTCCTCCACGAGGCTCTTGATGGGGATGAACCAGAGAATGCGGAGGCCCATGAGGATCGCATTCTGTGGGCTGTAAGCACGCAGCAGGAAAGCGAGGGTCGTGAGCAGGCCTCCGGTGTACACCGGATGTCGCATGTAGGCGTAAGCGCCAGTGTGGACGAGTTCTCGCTGAGCGGGAACAAAACCGATGTTGCGTCCCAGACTCAGGCGCGCCCAGATAACGATCAGCAAGCCAGCCACGGCGATTACATCCGTGACCCAGTTGCTGACCAACGGATGGCCCTGCTGCAAAAAGCCGAGAACCAATAGATCCCAGTAGGTCGCGACAAACGCCAGCAACCAATACCAGGGATTGGGGGTCACGCGTGTGGGCGGTCTGCGGATGACCATCGTGACGACCATGATCAGAACGTTAAGCGCGGACGCGATGAGCGGAAATCCGTGGTGCCAGTGTTCGTAACGGTAGTACGCCAAGTACACCAGCGGCACGCAGGCGATGGCGGCGATCGTGCGGTCCAGCCATGGCAGTGAAAGCATGCGCATCAGGCTGAAAGAAAGGTTCGGCGCCGTCGAGGGCGCCACCGCTTGATTCATAGCCACAGAGATTCCTCCCATAGCGGTGCCAGCCGCTAAATCAGTACTGTTGACGAAACGGTTTGGAGAGCGGCGGGCCTATCAACTCCATCCCATACCTCGCCATTACCTCTTTCATCTTTGCGTAGGTGCCGGCGGCGTCAACTTTGGCCATTTCACTTCCCATTTCTTCAAAGAACTTCTCAAATCCACCGGGCTGGCAAACCAGAAGGAGTTTTCCCTCTGTATCGCAGGTGTTCATCCAGACGTGGGCAATGTTACGCGGAAGCCAGATGCTGGAATTGGCCTCCAGAATATGGGTCTCACCGCCAACTCTGAAAAGAAAAGTGCCGGAAAGCACGTAGTACCACTCGTCTTCGCGATAATGAATATGTAGAGCAGGACCTCCCTGGGAAGCTACATGGAGCTCAATTGCCGAGAGAGCTCCGCTGCTGTCCTCGGCGGTAAGTTTGCAGGACGAGAGCGCCGCCTGCTGCGACGACGAGAAGGCGAATCGACTGTCGCCTGGCTTCGAGACCGCGACTTTCCCGCGTGTGATCGAGACTTGCGCGGGAAGCATCGAACGTACTGACACGATCCCCAGTGCGCATAACAACGTGCGGCGGTTCATCGAATGCTTGACTCCCATTACGTCACCTCAGTCCACAATTCCTGTTTGAAGATCTTCACATCACCTTCATCGCGCATTTGGAGCCGCGCTCCTCGCCGAGCACGTGAAGTAGGCGCCGATTAGGTGCGCATCGTTCTTGATGCGATTGACGCCAGTTCCCGTGGTGCGCGCGAGATGGATCTAGCTGTATACGTGGCCGCTCAGAAGAAACTCGTGAGTGATGTAATTGAGCTCCTTGGTCATCAATTACAAGTGGGGCCGTGTACCCGTCGTTTCGAGCAACCGCACGAGCGCCTTCAGACCCATCACCACTCTGGATCTGGCCCCCCACAGGTGTCCTTGCTCCGCGGCACCCGGAAACTCCTGCTGCAACCTCGCCGGCGTTCGCGACACCGGCGTCCCCACTTCTCGACCGCAGCGCTCGCACCACCCTCGCAAGGAATCGTGACAGGCAAAAATCGAAATTCGCTCGGTTTCTATCGTGGTTCGGGTGCGGCTTTCTCTTTCCATGGATCGGCTCCTTGAAACCAGACCACTCGCGCGAGCACTTTGCAGGAATCGCTCTCCAGGGTCAACGGATCTAATTCCAGTCCACGGCTGAACAGGTAAGGCTTTCCAGCGAAAGGAATTAGTTAGAGTTCTGTATTCGCGTGGTAGAATCTCGAACCAGCTTTGGGGTAAGGTCGGGAATGGATCTTTTCCCGCCAAAGACGAAACCCGCTCAATTTGGGCTGTTTGCGGCCGACCTTGAGCAGCGCGTCCTTACAAAAGCGGGTCTGCGCGTCAAGTTACAGGACCAGCCATTCCAGGTGCTTGCCCTGCTCTTGGAGCGGCAGGGTGAACTTGTCACTCGCGAGGAAATCCGCCAGAAGCTGTGGCCAGCCAACACTTTCGTGGAATTCGATGACGGTCTGAATACCGCCATCAAGAAGATTCGTACGGCGCTGGGCGATTCCGCCGAGAATCCTCGCTTCGTTGAAACAGTGCCGCGCCGGGGATATCGATTTCTGGCGCCAGTAAGCTTCCCGCCTCCCCCTGCCGAGGTTTCTGCGCCGAGCGAAACCAGGAACATCCCTGCCGACATCGTCATCGCCTCGAGGGAAAAATCCCGCGTGGTCATAGAAACGACTTCATCAAAATCAACTCTTCTGCGGATGAGTCTTGCGGTTGTGTTGGCGGCTATCGCGGCCTTTGGGGGATACGTCTACCGCGGTCGCACGCCCGGATCATCGTCGCAAGAAGGGAACAGCGCCAACGTTTCCGTCCGGTTAAGGCCGTCGGTTGCGGTTCTCGGATTTCGAAATCTCTCCGGACAGCACGAGTCGGACTGGCTCTCCACCGCTATGGCGGAAATGCTTAGCACGGAACTTTCCGCTGGCAGACGGCTACGCCTGGTTGCCAGCGAGAATATCGCCCGCACCAAACGGGAGCTGCCGTTGGCCGACGCCGACACACTGGCCGCCGACACGTTGCAGCGTCTGCACACCAACCTGGATGCTGACTATGTGGTCTTGGGCTCGTATACAGATCTTGGCCGGCCAGGGAAGGGACGCATCCGCCTGGATCTGCGGCTGCAGGATGCGCGGACCGGGGAAACCCTGAGCGAAGAAGCCGTGACTGGGCAAGAAAATGAGATCTTCGAACTTGTCGGCCAAGCCGGCGGTCATCTTCGGGACCGCCTTGGCGCCGGAGGTCTTTCCACCACGCAAAGCGCGACGATCCGCGCGACTCTCCCTGCAAATCCGGATGCCGCCCGCTTATATGCCGAAGGCCTGGTGAAACTGCGCTCCTATGAACATTTGGCGGCGCGCGATCTACTGCTCGAAGCAGTAAAACTCGAGCCATCGCACGCCATGGCACATTCAGCACTGGCGGCGGCGTGGAAGGGTCTTGGGTACGATATGAAGGCTCAAGAGGAAGCTCGCAAAGCATGGGAACTGTCACCGGGGCTGGAGCGGGAAAACCAGCTGTGGGTCGAGGGCAGCTACCGCGAAAGCGCGGCCGACTGGAACCGAGCCATCGAGGTTTACCGCACTCTCGTCGAATTTTTCCGAGATGACATCGAGTACGGGCTGCGCCTCGCCAATACTCAAATCCTAGCAGGTAAAGGACAGGACGCTCTCGCGACCATCGCTCGCTTGCGGCAACTCCCGGCACCGATCTGCGACGATCCTCGCATCGACCTGGAGGAGGGAGACGCCGCTGGCCAACTGTCGGACTATAAGCGAGTTCAGATCGTGTCCGACAACGCCGCGCGAAAATCCGAACAACGTGACGCTCGCCTGTTGCTGGCACAGGCAAAACTCTTTCAAAGCACTGCCGCCAGGAACCTGCAGGATCTGGACGGAGCCAAACGACTCGACGACGAAGCCGAGCGCATTTATGAAAGCGTGGGCGATCGCTATGGAGCCGCGCGAGCGCGTACTCGTATGGAGGACGTTTTGTGGCGCAAAGGTGAAGTCGCGCAATCGAACGACATTGCCGAAGAATGCATGCAGGTCTTTCGCGCGCTGGGCAACAAGAAAGACTACGCCAACGCTCTGGATGATATTGGAGGCGGGCTGATCCAACTGGGACAATTGGACAAAGCCAAAACTACCTACGAGCAGGCTCTGGCGGTACAGAGAGAAATCGGCAATAAGATCGGCATCGCCAACGAGTTAAACAATATCGGCCTCATTCTCCAACAAAAGGGAGACTTCGCGGCGGCTTTGAAAACTGATGAAGAGACGCGCGACGCGTATTTCGAGATTGGTAATAAAGACGGGGTTGCGAGCGCCTTGAACAACATGGCCGTCATCTACCAGATGCAGGGTGATCTCGCCCCGGCCGAGGATCTCTTCCGGAAGTCTCTCGCGCTTCGCCAGCAAATAGAAAACGAGAGCGACGTTGCCGAGTCTTTGAACAATCTGGCCGAGTTGCTGTCCCTTCGCGGAAATACCGCCGAGGCGCAAAAAGACTATGACGCCGCAATCGCCATCCGCACGCGCCGCGGGGAAGATGGAACGGTTGCTGAGAGCCGGCTTAGCAATGCGCTGCTCATGTTTGGTACGGGTAATCTCGCGCAAGCGGAAACCTTATCGCGGGCCGCAGCCGCCCAATTTCAAAAAGAGCACGAGGCTCAGGAAGCATTGGCACGCGCGACTCTATCAGAAACCTTGTTCCAGGAAGGCAGATGGCAAGATGCCCTGGCGGAGAGTGCCAAGGCGACTGCAATTCTGAAGAAGGACACAGACACGGATATCCGGCTCAAGACACGGACGGCTGCGGCCGAGGTAACATCGATCAGCCATCCGCAGGAGTCCGTCCGTCAGTTGCAGACAATCGTCCAGGAGTCCGAGAAGTCCGGCTTGTTCATACGCAGGCTGGAAGCCACATTGGTCCTGGCGCAGGTCGAAACCAAGTCTGGGAACCAGGCCAGCGGACGCTCGCACTTGCAACTTGTGAAGCATGAGGCCGAGGAAAAGGGCTTCAACCTGATCCTCCGTCAGGCTTCATTGGTGCAGGCCGGACATTAGACGAAAAGTGCCGGTCGAGACGCAACTGGTAGTTGCCAATAAAGGACACCCTGCCTGCGGTTTGCCCGCTCCGGTGGGGGCGGCGGATGACTCTGACTTGTTCATACGACACGCAAACCAAGCCGCGGTATAGCTCAGCAGGCCAGCTGTTCGCGGGTGAGCTTGACCCCGTTCAGGTTGCCCAGAATCGTGACGGCGATCGAATCGGTCTGAAAAAACTGGTTAGCAAGATCTTTCAATTCTTCTGCAGTCACGCTCTCGATTTTCTGAATCAGTTCGTCGAGGGTGTAGAAATGATCAAAGTACATCTCCTGGCGAGCCAGGTTTGACATCCGGGCGGTCGAAGATTCGAGCGAGAGCATGAGGCTGCCCTTAAGCTGATCCTTGGCGCGTCGCAGTTCTTCCTCCGAAACCATTTCGCTTTTGAGCTGGCGGAATTCGGCCACAATCGACTGCACGACTTTGGCCGCCGATTCCCGCGAAGTGCCGGCATAGACCGAGAGGCATCCGGTGTCGCGGTAGGGGCTCAAGTCGCTGTAAATGGCATAGGCCAGGCCCTGGCGCTCGCGAATGTTCTGGAACAGCCGGGAGCTCATGCCCCCGCCAAGCAGCGTATTCAGAATGTAAGAAGCGTGCCGACGGGCATGGGCGATGGGATGGGAAGGAACGCCAACGCAGATCTGTACCTGCTCCAGAGCTTTCTTGTTGCGCATGACGATGCGGGAAACGATGTTGGGTTGCGAGCTGTGAAAACCGTTCTTGACCGGTTTCATCTGCTCGAAGTGCCTGGCGACCAACTGGACGAATTCCGCGTGCTTCAGATTTCCGGCAGCGCAGATCACCAAATTGCCGGGAGAAAATCTCTGTCCGTAGAAGCTTAGCACCGGATCGCGATCGAACTTCTTCACCGTCTCCTTGGTTCCAAGGATGGGTTTGCCTAATGGATGATCCTTCCAGAAGTTCTGGGTAAAGATCTCATGGACGAGGTAGTCGGGATTGTCCTCGTCCATCTTGATCTCTTCGAGAATCACACCCCGTTCGCGGGCAATGTCGTTTTCGGCGAAAGTCGGGTGCAGCACCAAGTCGCTCAGCACATCGAGCGCGATGGGAACGTGTTCGTCGAGCACCTTCATGTTGAAGCAGACGCACTCCTTGGCAGTGAAAGCGTCCATGTTGCCGCCGATGGAGTCGACCTGGCGGGCGATATCTTCCGCGGTGCGGTGCTTGGTCCCCTTGAAGACCATGTGCTCGATAAAATGCGAGATGCCATTCCACTGCGGGTCTTCGTCGCGGGAGCCGGTCTTGATCCACACACCGATCGAGACCGAGCGGATATGTTGCATCTCCTCAGTGATGATGGCTAGCCCGTTGGGCAGCACCTCGCGACGGATGTTGCGCACTTCTTCAACCATGATTTTGCTTTCAAGGAGCGCGAAGAAACCAGGAGCCCGAGAGCTTTTCAGTATTACACAGCCCGACACGGGTGCGCTAACCGGGACACTAAACGTTCAGAATCAAGTAGATAGAAGATTGTTCTGTGCCGAGAATCCACAGCTTCTCGCGCGGACGACCGGAGCCTGTGAAATCCTCTACAATCTGTCGAACGATTACTTAGATGTTTCATGCAGCCAAAAGACACCACACTTTTAGGCCTTACGCTTCAAGAACTTACGCATTTCGCGGAGGAGGCCGGGGAACCCTCCTACCGGGGACGGCAGATTTTTGAGGCGGTTTATGGGCAACGCGTCGACTCGCCGGGCCAGATCTCTACCTTACCCCAGGATTTTCGCCGCAGGCTGACGGATTGGGGAGTTCTCGTCGGGTTACCGAGGATCGAGAAGAAATTTGTGTCTAGCGACGGAACGGTGCGGTACTTGATGGGGCTCGATGACGGACAGACCGTCGAGACGGTGTGGATGCCGGAAGGGGATGGAGGCGAAGCCGGAGACGGGAGCGAAGCCGGCGATCAACTGGAAAAGTCGAGCCGGGGATGGGACCGCGCAACGATTTGCGTCTCCAGCCAGGTGGGGTGTGCGGTTGATTGCCAGTTCTGTCTGACAGCGCTACTCGGAATGAAGCGGAATCTCTCGGCGGGCGAAATCGCGGGACAGGTCTGCGCCGTGCTGCGCGACCAGAAGGTATCCCCCCCCGAGGAGCGGGTGAACCTGGTCTTCATGGGAATGGGCGAGCCTTTCCTCAACTACGACAATTTCATCAAAGCGGTGCGGTTACTGGTGGAGGGTGTTGGCATTCCGGAATCGCGCATGACGGTTTCTACGGCTGGTATTGTGCCGAGAATTTCGGATCTTGGCGCAGAAGCCGTACGGCCGAAGCTGGCGATTTCGCTGAATGCACCGAATGACGAAGTGCGTTCGCGGCTGATGCCGCTTAACCGCAAATGGAACATCGGCAAGCTGATCGCGGCGGCGCGAGAGTTTCCTTTGCGCCCGCGCGAGATGCTGACCTTTGAATATGTGCTGTTGAATGGCGTCAACGACACTCCGGTGAATGCACGTGAGCTGGTGGAACGCATTCGCGGGCTGCGCGCCAAGGTCAACCTGATCGCACTCAACCCGGGGCCGGGAATCGAATTTCAAACCCCGGCGGAAAACCGCGTGCAGGCTTTTCAGAAAGTTCTGATCGCAGCGGGAGTTCCGGCATTTGTGCGGAGACCCCGCGGTCGCGATATCTACGCTGCCTGCGGACAACTGAAGCGGACGGTGGAACAATCGGTTTAGCCGGGATCATACGAATCCCCGCGAGCCCAGCCAGGATCTCACGCCACGGAGAACGGGGCGTCCCGGCCTGCTGCCGGCGTCAGTTTCCTTTTTCCAACAGGGCCGCTGCCGAGTCGATGAGACTCGCTTCATCCTGGAGCGCGGCTGCGACCCGCAGCATTTGCTCGTCCGCCTCCTTCCAGCGCTTCTGCTCGATGGCCTCGCGGATGCCGGGCATGGTTTTCACGCCGTATCCGGTGTACTGCCCGGGCGCGTAGATCAGGTGTTTGAACCACGGGCGTCCCGGCAATCCCTGTTCCGATGTCAGCTTGCGTTCGCACTCTAGCAGCATCCCGTTCAAAGAGTCGAGCGTGGACGGGCTAAGTGCGGAGGCGTTCACGGTTTTGTCGAAGGCCTTCCGGTAACGCTGTGCGCTGCGCATGAGAGCGTCGTTCGCGTTCTGTAGTGGAGCGAAGTTCAGGAAAGGGGGGACCGTTTCCTTACTGGGAGGCACGAAGGTCTTTCGGGGATCCCCGACCGCCGCAAATACGCCTTCGTCAACTTGCCGGTTGCGCTCGGTGATTTCGTCCTGCTTGCTTTTCAGGAGCTTCTGCAATTCGTCCTGGTACTGGTGCATGGTATCGGCGAAGTCGCTGAAGTCGTAGGGCAGGAGGTCGGCGTCGGCAAGCCGCATTGCCGCAGTGCCAACCGTTTGCGCCAGGGCTTTTCCATAGCTGAAGTCGGTGTCGGCAAAGTGCGTGTACCAGTAGAAGTCATCGTAAATGGAGTGATAAATGCCACTGCCACCCGAGTCGGGGTCCTCGCCGCCATAGCCCAGGTTCAGCGACGCGATTCCGAGGTGATCAAGAAACACGGTCCAGTCAGAGCCGGAGCCGATGGCGGGAATACGCAGGTCGGTGCGCTGCCGTGCTTCTGCGCGTTCCTCGGGGGTCTTGGCCTCGGCGATTGTAGCCAACTGGCTGCGCTTCCACACGCTGATCTTCTTTTCGGGATCCTGGATGTCTTGGGCCACATCGTTGATGAACTTCTCCAGCACGTGGGAACCGCCGGCGTTCAGATAGCCACGCGTGTTGGAGTCGGTATTCAGGTAAGCGACGGCATGCTGACGCAGTTCGTCGGCGTGCGCCTCGCCCCATTCGGTCGAGCCGAGCAGACCGGGTTCCTCCCCGTCCCAGACGCAGTAGATGATGGTGCGCTTCGGCTTCCAACCCTGCTTCAGCAGTTCCGCCAGCGAGCGAGCTTCCTCCATGAGCGCGTTGGCTCCGGAGATCGGATCCTCGGCTCCGTTGACCCATGCATCGTGATGGTTCCCACGGACGATCCATTCGTCCGGATGGCTTGCTCCCGGAATCTTGACAATCACGTCGTAAAGGGTCTTGATGTCCCAGTTCGCCTTCACCCGAAGATGAATCTTCGCCGGACCCGGGCCCAGCTTGTAGGTCTGCCCTAACCCACCGCGCCATTCCTCAGGCGCCACCGGGCCCTTCAAGGCGCCGAGCAAGGGTTGCGCATCGCCGAAGGAAATCGGAAGCACGGGAATCCGCGTGATGGTCCTGGCATCTTTGATGTCAAGCCGCTTGGCGTCCCTGGTGGCGCCGATGCCGGGGGTCAGGGGATCTCCCGGATAGAGCGGCATATCCATAACGCTGCCACGCTGCACGCCGTCGCGCGGACGCCACGGTCCTTCCGGAAACGAGTCACCCTGGAAATATCCGTCGTCGTTGGGATCGGAATAGATGATGCACCCCACCGCGCCGTGTTCGGCGGCGACTTTGGGCTTGATGCCGCGCCAGGAGTGCCAGTAGCGGGCGATCACAATTGCGCCTTTCACCGAAACTCCCAGACGCTCGAGCTTTTCGTAATCCTCTGGAACTCCATAGTTGACGTACACCAGCGGCGCAGTCACGTCGCCATCAGCCGAGTAAGCGTTGTAGGTGGGGAGTTGTTCGGCTTGCTGGTTCGATGTCGGGTCAAGCTTGAGCGCCGGTTCCTCGAGCGCGGCCTTGAAAGAAGTGGGCTCGATCATCTCCACCAGGCGCTCTTTGGGGGTGGGAAAGAGAACGTCGAAATTCTCAATGTGGGCGTCCAGTCCCCACTCCTTGAACCGGGCGAGAATCCACTCGGCATTGTCTTTGTCGTAAGGAGAGCCCACATGATGCGGACGTGCAGAAAGACGCTGCATGTAATCGCGCAGGTTCTGCTGGCTGGGGAGAGCGCGAAACTTCGCTTCCCAATCGCGCTCCGAGCGGGAAGCTTGGGCAGAGTAGCCGCTCAGCACCGGGGGCTCATCCGGTGTTGCTCCCAGAACAAGCAGTGCTGCCAGCAAGACGAGAAGCAGTTTTGCGCCTGCGCGCATGAGTCCCTCCACTTGGATTGATTGTCGCGCCACCAGCTCGGCACGAACGATGACAACTGTTTCCAAAAGCTGGTTTGTCAGTGCAGTGCATTATCATTATAGTGCGTCTCGCTCCCTCGACAAGCGCAAACCGATTTCCGGCTTGGCAATGACTCCTGCGCTGGAGTAGATTGTGCGTTCTATGACGATCCCCAAGGTTGCGTTGCGTCACACTCCAGTATGGGTGTTGATATTCGCCTGCTTTTGCTCCCTGGGTCCGCAGTTGTTCGCCGGAACCTTTACCATCGAACAAGTGTTGAGTTCTCCCTTCCCGGCCAACCTGGTTGCGGCCTCGCACACTGGCCGGATCGCGTGGGTCTTCGATTCGAAGGGAGCGCGCAACATTTGGGTTGCCGACCCTCCCAATTACGCAGCACGGCAAGTCACGCAATATAGCGGAGACGACGGCCAGCCGATCGCCAGCCTGCGCATCACGCCGGACGGGCGCACCCTGGTCTACGTGCGTGGCAGTGAGACCAACGACGCAGGGCAGGTGGCGAATCCGACCAGCGAAGTCTGGTCACGCAAGCAACAGGTCTGGGCCGCGGACGTCGACGGCGGTGGTCCGCGTCTCTTGGGTGAGATGGGATGCAGTGAAGAGGGTTGTGAAGACATCCAACTATCCCCTGACGGCCAGTTTGCCGTGTGGGCGGCCCGCAAGCAACTCTGGATTGCTCCGGTTTCAGGAGCCACTCCCGGGCATCAACTCACCGATGTGCGGGGAAATAATTCCAGTCCCCGATGGTCGCCCGACGGCCGGCGGATCGCATTCGTCAGCGAACGCGGCGATCACAACCTTATTTCGATTTACGATTTTGGCCGCGAAAACGTGCGCTACCTGTCGCCCAGTGTCGACCGCGATATGAGTCCGCGCTGGTCTGCCGACGGCATGCGAGTGGCATTTCTGCGCATTCCGGGAGTCGAACAAAGATTGCCGCTCATCCCGGTGCGTACTGTGCCCTGGAGTATCTGGGTGGCGAACGCCGAAACGGGGCAGGCGAACGAGATATGGAAGAGTGGCGATCAGCCAAACGATTCATTCCCTGAACTGACCGCAGATGTCTCCTTTGCCTTCCTGGCCAACGATCGCGTTCTCTTCGCGTCCGAGCAGGACGGGTGGAATCATCTCTATTCCGTTCCTGCCGCTGGCGGCACGGCGACCCTGCTCACCCCGGGACAGTTCGAGGTCGAGGATGTGGCCGCGAGCGTGGACCGAAAGTCAGTTCTGTATTCGTCAAATCAGGATGACATCGAGCGCCGCCATATCTGGCGGGTTTCGGCGGACGGCGGACTGCCAGCAGCTTTGACCAAGGGCGAGACTATCGAATGGGGTCCTGTCGCAGCTGGATCGAGTGGTCAGGTGTTTTGCCTGGGCTCGAGCGCCACGACACCCGCAATGCCCTACCGCGTCGCACAGCATGGAAGGGAGATGCTGGCGGCCAGCGCTCTGCCGGCGGATTTCCCGTCGAAAGACCTGGTGGTTCCGAAAGTAGTGATCTTCAAGAGTGAGGATGGGCTCGAGATTCATGGCCAGCTCTTCGTTCCCGCCGGCCGCTCCAGGCCGGGTCCTGCCCTGATCTTTACTCATGGTGGTCCCATCCGCCAGATGATGCCGGGCTTTCACTACATGGACTACTACCACAACGCATATGCCATGAATCAGTACCTGGCGAACCAGGGGTATGTCGTGCTGTCGGTCAATTACCGTCTGGGAATCATGTACGGAAGAGCGTTCCGCGAAGCCCCGAATACGGTCTGGCGCGGAGCCGCCGAATACAAGGACGTAGTGGCGGGCGCAAACTATCTGCGAAGTCTGCCGGTGGTTGATCCCACGAAGATCGGACTGTGGGGTGGATCTTACGGCGGATTTCTGACGGCCATGGGCCTGGCCCGCAATTCCGATCTGTTTGCCGCAGGCGTGGATTTTCATGGAGTCCATGACTGGTCGGTTTTCCTGCCTCACTGGGAGAACCGTCCCGCTGCGCCCGATCAGAAGGAAGCGGAAAAGCTGGCGTTCCAATCTTCCCCGAATTCCTCCATCGCGACCTGGAAGTCTCCGGTACTGCTGATTCAAGGAGATGATGATCGGAATGTTCCCTTCGAGCAGACGGTCGACCTGGCGCAACGTCTGCGCGCGTACCACGTTCCTTTCGAACAATTGGTCTTTCCCGATGAAATTCATGGTTTTCTGATGTTCAAGAGCTGGGTGCGCGCTTACCAAGCGACGGCAGCGTTTTTCGATCGCACCTTGAAGCAGGGAAGCCGCGAAGTCGGGAGGGCTAATTGATGCCAGGTGTCGGGCCAAGGGTGAGTGTGGCGTTTCCTGCTACCAATGACGCCGACGAATCGGTTGCATCCGCAGTCTGCGCATTGGCGATCGGCAACTCGATGCGGAAAACCGCGCCGCCTTGCGGGTGATTTGTGCATATAACCCGCCCGCGATGTTCTTGAACGATTCCATAACAGGTGCTCAGTCCGTGGCCCTTGCCTTTGTGCGACGCAGTCATGGCCTGGAAGGGGTCAAAGGTGCGCTCGGCATCTCCTGCGCCCGGACGGTTATCAGAGAACTCGAGGACTGCGATCTTCCCCTGCCTGGAGGTCGTTATACTGAGTCTCGCCGCCGTGCCGGAAAGCGTGTGCGCCGCATTATTGATGACGTGGAGGCAGACCTGCAGCAACTGATTGGCGTCCCCGAGAACCTGCGCGGCGTGCTCCACAAAACTGGTCTCGACCGGGATGCTCGAAGCCTGCAACTGGGATCGTGCCAACTTTAAGGCCGTCTGCACCAGAGCGTTCACGTCCACCAGAGTTTTTTGCACGGGCGTCTGTTTGGTGAAACTCAGCAGGCTGGCCACCAGGGTTCGCGTCCGCCGTATCTGGTGTGCCATTTTGTCGGACAAGGTTCGCTGCCGGTCGCTCAGGGTGCTTCCAGAGAGCAGGTCAGAGTATCCGAGCATAGCCGTCAGGGGATTGTTGAGTTCGTGCGCGGCGCCGCCCAGCAATTGACCAAGTGATGCCATTTTCTCGGATTGCACGAGTTGGGCCTGCAGTTTCTGCAGATTTTCAAAGGAATCCTGCGAACTCCGCAGCAAACGTACCAGTTCGTGATCCAGAAGGTGCTGCTTCAGAAAAACCAGGACTCCCATCACCAACATGGTGCCCAGTGTGACGAACAGGCGGAAGGTGCGGACTTTCGAGGGAATCGTAGTATCGAATAAGGAACGGGCGGCGAACAAGGGCAGCGAGAAAACGGCAATCATTCCCAACCGCGCGACCCAGACGCCGTGGCTGACGGAGTTGCTGGCGGGCTGCTGCCTTGGCGCGAGATGGAACGCAATCAGGCCCACCGCCGTTACCCACGCCATGGAGGCGGCCAGAGGAACGTCATATAAGCTGCCGGTGTAGTAGATACTTTTTTCGATCGCCCAGTTCGCGAGGTAGGAAAACAGTGCGTAAGTAAGGCTGGCGCCGAACCAGTGCGCATAAATCCTGCGCCATGAACCCCGGGAACGCGACCATACCAGCAGCAAGCCAGCCAGCAAAACCATTTTCTCGGTCAGGTAGAGCACATTCAGGTTGTGTTCATAGACCGTCTCGTCCATGTAGGCGTATTGCCACGGAATCACCGCGTACAGGTACAAATAGATCCACCAGATCAGCAGCAGAGCGAAATCGAGCGACCCGAGACGAGTGGTGCGGTCGTCCTTTTGCGTGTGAGGTTGCATCGCCAGTGCTGCCATCATAGGGACGATGTGGAGAAACAGGATGATGTCTCCCACAAACGGGTTGGGAACGTCGCGGCGCAGCAATACCTCGAAGTAGATCCATAGAAGTTGATAGCTAAACCAGAATGCCATGCCCAGCAGAGTAAGCATCCAGAACAGCCGTGTGCGTCCTCGCGTCGCCCACACGTTCGGCAAGAAGGCGAGAGCACCCGAGAGCAGGAGCGCACCTTGCGTGATATCGCTCAATGCGATCAGCGCGAAGCTGGGGTGCAAAAGGAGAGATGTCAGAGCCTGAAGGACGACCAGGGCAAAAGCGAACCCTATCCAGATTTTCGAGGCTCTCGACATAAAACGCCGTCGCGGCAATTCTAGACGGCATTCGCCGGGAGCATGCGTTACCAACGTAATCAGGGTGCCAGGTTTGCTACCATGTTCCCACAGGATAAGTTATGGAAGTGGAACGGAAGTGTCACTTGCCGTTGGTGGCCGAAGTTCATACCATGACTAGCATTCCCTGAGGGCTTGATCCGATTCCCTTGCCATTCCAAACGATGCGGCACCGATTCCTGTGGAGGTTGCGGGCTCCCATCGGTCCCGGCGAGATCCGCCGGATTGAACGGTGGCTGGCCAGTGCGCGGGTCTTTCTGGCGCTGTCGGCGTGGGTGGCCATCTGGCGAGATCCGGGCGCAGTGGGCAATTCGGTATGGGCATCGGGCCTGCTGGCCTTCTATATCGCGCAAGGTGTCTTTATTATTTTTCTGCTGCGCCGACGGCAGGAGTCGACGCCCTCGTTCCGCCTGCTGGTGCACAGTGCCGACGTAGTCTGGCCTGCGCTGATCCTCACTTTCACCACCGGACAGAGCAATACCTTCTTCCTTTTTTTTGTATTCGTCCTGGCTGCAGCTGCCTACCGTTGGGGATTGTGGGAAACGGTCGGTACTGCGGCTGCTGCGGTGGCCCTGCTCTGGATTGAAAGCTTCGTGCTCTATCTCGGCTTTGCTGACTGGATAAACCGTATTCTCCAGGCGCATCACTGGCCGATGATGCGTATTGATGCCGCCGATTTCGAGCCGCAACACCTTTTCGTGCGCTCGATTTATCTGCTGGTCATGGGATTGCTCCTGGGTTATCTGGCGGAACAGCAAAAGCAATTGCGCGCAGAGAAGGCCGTGATCGCGCGCATTCTGGGGCGTGCCCGGGTGGAAACCGGCCTTACGGGAACCTTGCAGGAAATCGCTGCCGAGCTGTTGTCGATGTATGGTGCGACCAGCGCCGTGCTGGCCTCGCAGGAAGCCAACAATTACCGGGTGTTCCTGGGAGAAATTCAGGCCGCAGACAGAGTGGCGCCAGTCTTCCGCTGGCTGGATTCCGCACCCTCCGACCGCGACACCTATCTCGCCGAGTCGCCGGCGCACGCGTTATTTGCCTGGCGGCGCAGTGGCCCTGCAGATCCCTTTCGGGTGGTGGCGCTGGACGAGAACGGCGATCGATTACGAAGCCCTTCCAGCCAAAGTGTGGTCCGCCTGGCCGAGCGGAGAAAGTTTTCCCGTGTCATGTCCGTGTCTTTTATCTTCGGACGCGAATGGTGGGGAAGGCTTTTTCTGTTCGATCCTACTTTGACCGGCGACATGGAAGAAGAACTCCGCTTCCTCGAGGAGTTGGTGCGCCAGGTCGGGCCGGCAGTGTATAACGTTTATCTCCTGCGACGTCTGCGGATGCGGGCCGGTGCCCTGGAGAGGGCCCGCTTTGCCCGCGAATTGCACGATGGAGCGGTTCA
>Ga0126383_10000983_pt1 | contig 17053 bp, 27 predicted proteins | sample PanSoiMetPlot_35_FD_96882 | JGI IMG/M metagenome (GOLD analysis project Ga0126383, IMG submission 96882) | Tropical forest soil microbial communities from Panama - MetaG Plot_35 | ecosystem: Environmental > Terrestrial > Soil > Tropical forest > Bulk soil | place: Panama | collected 2016-02-17
CGCGTGCCGTGACCTTTTTGATTTCCCCGCGCTGGTCGGTAACACCAAGCAGGGGAACCATTGCATCCGTTCCGGCCTTTTCCATTTCCTCAAACGTCATGACTCGCGGCAGAATGTCACGGTCGTTAACGTCCTTAATGAACCCCGCTGCCGTGGTTGACGTGGCATCGAAACTCATAACGGAATCCTCGCCCAATGCCCGCTGTAGGGAAAGGGCAATGTCGGACTTGCCACAACCGGGCGGGCCGACTAGAACGACGTTGAACCGGTTACGGAAACCGGAGCGGATTGCCGCTTTAAGAGCGGACTTGACGCGGGCGATTTGTGCATCCAGCCCGTAAAGGTGCGCGAAATACGAATCGAAATCGTCGGGAATCACGCAATCGGCGTAACCGATCATTTCCTTATCGATCTTGTCCGTAACGGCATCCTCGCTATCCGGCACCGCGTATTCGTTGCCGTCAACGGTAAGCAGAGTCCATTGCCCGAAAGCAACGGTCATTGCCCGCCCGTAAAGCGTGTAAAGGATGGACGCGAATTCCGTCTTACCCGGCTTGTTCGTCGGGTGCTGGAATTCGATGCGAACCGTAGCGGTGTACCGGTGCCCGTCATCGCTGAAATCGTCATCCTCGGCGTAACCCAAGGAATCGAACGACCATCCCTTAGAAGTGATGGACTTGGTTGCGATGGAATCGATAAGCGCACCCATCTTCAAGTCAAACGACTTGGGCTGTAGGGCTCGGATCATGGTGCGCTCAAAAACAAGCGTGTGAATCTCGGTGTGTGCGGTCATTGTGTGCCTCCGTGTAAGGGGTCTTGCGAGAGTGTGCGTTAGGGGTCTTGCTGTCTAGTCCGCCTCTTAGCGTGTGACCGCTCCGCGTTCCGGGGCCGTTCCAGACCTTGCCCGGTTCCTACCTTGCTGCTCCGTCTCCCGACGGGGCCTTACAACAACCACAATACCCTACGGAGGCTAGAACGCAAACTAGAACGGGTATCTAAACGGTGACAGTAACCTTACCTTAGTATTGCTGCTCTCTTGTGGCTGTTGTTACGTCTGTTGTTAGCCCGCGTGATTAGGTATGCGCGGCCCACCATGGCGTTACGTGCCGTCCGTGGTGCGGAAGATGATGCCTTCCGTACCTTGCTCCGCTTCGGTCTGGTCAAGGGTTGAGCGGGCATCGCGCCATGAGTGCGCCAACCGTCGCCACCATGGCATACCTTGCCAAACCAAGACCGCTTGGTTTGATTCGATCATTTCCAGCGTTGACGCCATGCCGTCAAGGATTCCTTCGATACCGTGCATGACGCCGATTAGTTCGGACAGTCCGTCGTTGACTTGCCCTAGTAGTTCCACTTCGTCAGACATGGTGCCTCACCTGCCAAGCGTGATTGCGAACGATGACGGTATCGAGTGATGCCGTCCGTTCGATGCGCCGGAAATCCCCGCCCGCTAGGGCTAGGGCTAGGGTCATTGCTTCGGGGTTGACTCGCGTTGTGACTACCCGCCCGCTGTACTTGCGCCGCTTCCGAACGACTGTCTTTTGTGCGGCCCGCTCATGTACGTTCATCGTGCCTCCTGAATTGTCACGCTCTGTAACTTGCCCCTGTACGGCCCTGTAAGCGATTCTGCGGACTTGGACCCCCAAACCCACCTAACCATACCACCCCCAAGATCAAAAGAGTTTTCGCAGGTCAGGACCGCTATTTAGAACCGGCCCGCACCCATCGCCGGAAGACGGGTGCGGGCCGGTTGCCTAGCGGCGGTTGCCGTCAGTCATCGCCGTTTGCGGTGCCGGAAACGTGCCGCTTGTCGATAGCGGCCCACGTAAGAACCGTTTTGCCCGCGTGCTCGGGCTTGCCGATCTTCGTTGCCCCGTCTTCGGTGAGCGGGAATTCCTTGCCGAACCGCACGCGGACCCCGGACGGTTCCACCGTTGCCCCGTCCTTTTCGTACGACTCGGCGGGGATGATTTGGACAGCGGCCCGAATCCACTTGCGGTAGTCCGCAAGCGAACCCTTGCCGTCTTCGGTGGCCGGGTCCACAAAGTACGTGATAACCGGCATCCGACTCCAAGTTGTCGGGCGGCCCGCCGCGATCCAATCGGCGTAGGCTCGGGCGGCAACCTTGTCCATCGCAAGCTGTACCGGCTTGCGGTTCCGAACCGGGGTTGTGGACTTGGCGAACGAATCACCCTCGCCAAGCGAACCGGCCAGGGCGAACCCTTCCACCGCTGCCACTTCGCGCAACTCCGCGAGCGTTGACCGCTGCTTGTCCGTGAGTGCGCCGAACGCGGCGCGGTCTTCGTCGGACAGGTCTTCGGCGGATTCGTCCAGTGTCGCCAACCGGGCAAGGTCGGGCTCGGTGGGCTCGGTGGGCTCGCTGCCGCTGCCATCCTGGCCCGCTGCCGCTGCCGCCTCTGCCGCCTCACGCTGCCGCCTCTGACGTGCCGTCTCGGTAGGGACTTCGGTGATTTGCTCGGACATTGTGTGCCTCCTTGGCTTGTTGTGATGTCCTACGGACATCGTATCACAGAACCTACTGCAATTGACCCCTAACCGGTGCTTCGTCGCCAAGCTCCGTATGCCTAACGATGTTGTTAACGGCACCTTCGTAATCGGCTCTCATTAGCTGTAGATGCCAATAGGTGCCGCAATGCCCGGACTTCTGCCCTAGGCCACGCGGACGGCCCGCTTCGGTTGCCTTTCGGCATTGGTCGCAATCAACAAGGTGCATATTGATTGCGTCATCGATTGACATTCCGCCCGTAAGAATGAGCGGTTGCTCTCTCGCTTCGTCTGTCATGCTGATTTCCTCACTTGCCATTCACGGAACTTTCGTGCCGTATCCATGGCGGTTGGATTGCGCCGGTATTCAAGTACGACGGCATGAGCCGGGCTATGCCGGGTATGACCGGTTGCGAATACCCCGGCATTGTGTTTCGACAATCCGGCATACCGGACGAATGTGCAGTTGCGGCAAACTGCGGTCCATTCGTATTCGATGACTCCCGCGATGATTTGCCTATCCTGGCACCATGCGCAAATAAGCGAACCGCTTACTAGGGTGGCCGGGCCGGGTGCCGCGTGCCCGCATTCTAGGGCATATAGAACCTGCCTACTATTACCGCTCACATATCCTCATCTCTAACGATGACGTTAACCTCATCCCTAAACAGCGGGTGAAGGTCCGGCTGTTCTTCCAGCCATGGCAACCGGTGCGGACTCGATTGCCAGGCATCGGGCGAAGTACCCGTTATTGTGTGCATTCCCCTAACGTCCTCGGGCGGGTATGGCGTGCCGCGTTCCGCCGCTTTACAAGAGCGGCAATAGAAGAATAGATGCGAAGCCTTACCCGTTGGCTTTCCGCCCATGTAGACCTTGACGGATTCGGTGATCCATTTGCGCCACTTGTTGTATTGGTTCCGAAGCCCCAGACCGTAACCAATGAAACGGGTACGAACAACGGTGAATTCAGGGTGTACGAACGGACGACGCGAAAAGTCCATAGCTTCGTACGCTTTGATTGCGGTGGAAAAAGGAATAGAACCCTTCGGGATACCGCGAGACTTCGGGTCTTTCCAGTTGCCGTCACTATCGCGTAGCCAATAGATACCGTTCTGCCATTGGAGGATACCCGTGAATTCTTCGAGCTTCCATTGTCCAAGACCTTCGCCCACGCCATTAGGTAGGTCGTGTGGATCGAATGGAACCGTGGCACATACGCCGTCAGTATCAATTGAGATTAGACCCCTTCCCTTGCCTTGTTGAAACGCTTTGATTCCTGCCTTATAGACTTGCGCCCGGCACCATGACGTAATAAACCCCGCCCAAGCCAATTCGTGAGACGGTGGCGCTTTCCGCGTTTTCTTGTTCCATCCAACGCGGCGGGCAAACGCTCCGTACATTGCTGCCAATGCCCACTTGTAAGCCTTTTCGGCGGGGTTACCTTGGTGCTGTAGTTCTACACGTCTATCGTAAGCGTCATTGACGAACCCGAAAGGCCGAGAACCATCACCATTCCAAACCCAGGCTTCCAGAATGCGGGCGCTTTTATGACCCGCGACCAATTCAGCTTCCGGTGTCCAGTACCACCCAACGCACTTTTTAGGCCATCGTAGGACTCCATTCTTAGACCTATGAAATAGAGGGTAGGGCGGTTCGGGAATACCAAGCTTGCGGGCGAAATCTTGTTGTTCCGATCCAATGTCAAATTCGATACGATATAGGCCGAACTTTGCGAGGTTTCCGGGGTCAACATCGTTGGGCATTTGACGTTGCCAGGTGCCTCTGTCCATTCGGGGAAGCAATGAACATGCGTACACGTAAGCCGAATTGATATCGGCAGTATAAACAGGACCAAGGTACAGCCCGCAGAGTTGGTTGGTGAATCGCCCGCCCGCATAGGCAAATCGGATTGCACTTTTTACCTCCGGTGGTACGTCCTTAGAATGCCATTTTACAGCGCCACGATCACGAAGCAGATAAGCAGCCAACGCTCCTGGCCCGTGCCATTCAGATATGCGATACCCGCCGCCATAAGCCGCCTCCCGAATTCGCTCCATGAGAGGCGGCAAAAGCGATATCTCATCCAGCCAATAAGACTTGACAGCTTCGATATCCGCATAGGTGAAGCGGGTTCGGGCAGCCTTTCCGCTCTCGATATGCTCACGCTTCGCTGAATTACCAACGCCGTATTTCTTGAGTGCAGCAAGATATCCAGTATGAAAGAAGCCAAAACAATCATAGATAGTGCAGGAAAGACCTTCCGAAGAAACCCGGAACCATTTGTGCGGTACATGCTCAATCCTGAATCGCTGGTTTGTTTTGGAGTCGGCCCAACGGCAATGTCCGTCTTCGTGCAAAAGGGCCAGGACTCGCCACGGCAAATCACGGAGAATCATGTTAACGTCGTACTCAAATGCGAATCCAACATTGTAAGCGTTGGGATTCTCGCGTCTCACTTGCAACATTAGGTTGAGGCATTGCGTTGTGCCTAGGTCTTCGCCGGTTATGCAATCACCGGTAGAGGCTCCAAATAGCATGTAATGATGGCTACCGTCCGGGGTTGAATAACCCTCGCCGTCCCAGCCGATGAATTCCCGCTCATCAAACTGACGTTCACGGTAAGCTTTTTGGACCTTCTGATTCTGTGCCTTATTGCGATGGTAACGGGCGAGCGAGGATTTCCGATCCCGCTCAATGGCGGCATCAGATATCCTCGGCATCGCCCGTCCTAATCGTTGTATCCCATGGCTTCGCGCCAACCGTCCCAATCGAATTGGTCCCATTCCATGCCCATGTAATCGAAGTACCGTTCTCGCATTTCATGGACTAGTTCGGGGTCAATTCCCATAGCGTCGTATTCTTCAGCGGTAAAGCCGAACCCTACGGCGTAATCGTATTGGGTTTGACGCAAATCTTCGGCGGGAATGTACTCCGCTCCGGTAGCCTCCCAGAAGTGCGCTTGTTGCTCCGCTGAGAGGCTACCGAAGGGGTCATCCGGTATGTACGCCATAGTTCCGGCCTATGGCAGTACGGGGTTAAAACGGCGGTTCGGCAGTACCGGCCATTACTGGCGCGTCAAGTGCCTTGAGCTTTTCGACGCTCTTTCCGCCACCCAGGTCGGTTCCCTGAATTCGGAGTTTGACGCTGCCGCCATTGTCGAACCGTCCGTGAACGGCGTACCAATACAGCTTCGCCACGACGAACCGGGCCGACGTGTTCCACTTGAATTCCTCGCCAACCTCGGGCAGCTTGTAAACCTTTGTCTGCCCGGAGTTGTTGAGACGTGCCGACCGAACGAGCATAAACATCTTGCGCCGCGTGCCGGGGCCGATAAGACCCGAAACGATTTCCGGGTCATCCGAGAACTTCACTTCGATTCCGTAAATGTCGAGTTCGCACCCCGACAGAACCTTGGCGTTGTACCTCGGCAATTCGTCCGCGTCCAGCATGGTCGCTTCGTCCGGTGCCGTCAGAATGGCGGCGATGTCGTCTCCGAAGAATCCGCCCGTTCCCTCGGTGTCTTCGGTGGCGATGTTTTCGAGCCAGGAAAGCAGCTCTAGGACGGCCCTTTGTGAAGGGCGGAGAGTTGACACGTCGGCAGTGATGATTTCTTCGACTTCTGCCATTGTCGCGTCGGTTTGCTCGGGCTCGGTCTGCTTGTCTTTTGCAGCCATTTCGTGATACCCTTTCAGGGTAGGGCAGTACCGGCCGGACTCTCGCGGGTCAGAACCGATAAGAGAGGCGGTACTACAGGTGAATTGCCACGCGGATAACGTGACCCATCCAGCCTATCACAATGGGCCGGGTGGGTCACGTTTCGCTTGTGTGTTCGAGAATTACACGCATGTAATTACACCTGTGAAATTACAAGTACCGGGCCGAATTACACGGTTGTCATTTAGGAGGCGGCATGGCTCGGACGGAAGGACTTATCCATAGCAAGCTGCCGCATGATGCCTTGATACATACAAGGCAACCGGTCGAGCCCATTACGGGCGGCAAGGAACAAGAGTCGGCGGGATACGACGAACTAGGGCTTGCCGAATTCGCGGAAGCTATCGGCATCCTCGCCCGGCAAATCGAGAACCGGTCAAACATCGTTGACGAATACAACACGGCAGCGGTTACCGGTGCGGGGTCTTCGGCGTCCGTCGTTGTGCAACCCACGTACGAATACATGCCGGAAAAGATCGAATCCATCATCATTACCGGGCCGACCGGATCGGTGCAATTGCAGCTTGGTGATCGGATATGGCAACTCACGATTCCGGCGACGGGCATCCTCACGATTGGGTACTGTGCGATCCTGCTTAGTCGCACCGATGCCCGCATCCTTACTCCGGGCACGCCGGGGGTTTACACGTTGGAGCTATGCGGCATCGCGGATCGCCGGTTCAAAGTATGACTACTAATAACACGTTCCAAGGGCACTCAGTACGAGAGCCAGTAACTAACGCCAGAACTAACGACCGGTACTGAGAGGCGATATTAGTAGTGAGTACCGACGCGGGCGAGACGGCAGCGGCAGCGGCAGCAGGAGCGGCGGCAGCGGTTGACGCGGTACAAGATGCCCAAGCAGAGGAAGACCGTACCGACGCCATGCAAGCCGCTACAGCGGACGCGGAAGCGGCAGCGGTACAAGCGGAGGGTTCCGCCGAGACAGCGGCGCAGATTGCCGCAGAGAGCGTTACAGCGGCAGTAGCGGCGGGCGAGGAAGCACAGCAAGCAGAAGCGGAAGCAACTACGGCGGTAGCGGAAGCTACGGAGGCACGTTCGGAAGTTGCGGAGTTGCGAGCGGATTTGGGTTCGCGCCTTGACGGAATGATGGCGCTACTCTCAGAGCGTTTGCCGCAACGGGCCGAATCCGGTACGGAACCGGAGGAAGTTACCGTTGGCGATCACAAGTCCAATCCGCCCGCCGAATCAGGGGTTGACGGAGGAAGCGAAAGCGGCCCTGAATCTGGCCCCGGACGAACCGATAGACCTAGAAGACATCGATTCGGCAGCCGTAGAAGCTGAGACAACTCTCCCGCAATGGACCGAAACCGGGGACTATATCGATGAACCCCGGCTAAGGACCAAGGCACTCCCGACCCCGCCACCGCGAGACGCAAGCAAGAACATTCCATCCATCGACGAATGGATGGACTTCTTTTCACGCATCTTCCTTCGCGTGATTTGTGATTGGTATATCTCCTTCGCGTTCCGGGGCATTGACGAAAACGTGCTCACGGATCGGGAAGTTGAGAGGCTAAGTCTGACCGACGATGAACGGCAGCGAATCTCCGTACCACTAGCGGAACTTTCCAACAAGTCCAAGGTGATGCGGAAATACGGCCGAACTATTGTCGCGTCGGGCGGGGCATTCGATGCCCTTATCACCCTCGGCACTTGGGCAAGCCGGGTAAACCGAATCGCCCGAAAGCATCGCCCGCGTGTGATGCAAGGAAGGGTAACGAATGAGCGTTCTCGATCGGGTACACAAGAGGCAAACGGAGCAGCGGGCTCTAACGGCGGGTACGTCGGGGACGGATTCACAATCATCAACCCTGGCGGTTAAGCCTGCCGTTATTGAGCGCTTGGAATTCGTCGTCGGCGCGCTCCATTCGTACATCGAAGAAAACGACGACAGCGGCACCATGGCCCGATTCTCGTTCGTCGTACGGGCCATGATTGAGGAAATAGGCGACGAACTAGCCGAACGCGACGAAGAAACCTTGCAGCTATTCATGGCGCAAATCGGGGAAGTCATCGCATGGATAGGCCATGGCGACCCGTCCAAGCTGCCGGATAACTTGCGCGCATTTGTAGAGACACCGGGGCCAGCAATTGAGCAAGCCGCTAGTTGACCTGATACCCGAACCGGGCGAGCGGGTAGGCACGTTCGGCGGTTCACGCTCGGGCAAGTCCGCATTGCAAGAATGGGAAGCACGAACCATCCAAGCGGTACGGCCCAATTGCGCACAACTTCTACTAGACAGCAAACCCCGGTATCGTGCCGAAAAGCAGAAGCACCCATGGTTCCCGAAGCAACGTCGGCCCGCTGAAAAGCTTTACCGAGATTGGGCAAGCGGCCCAACCGTCCCTAACTCCGTAACTGCGGACATATGGTCCGATCACCCGTTCCGGGGTCTATGGCAGCAAGACGGAGAACACCGGGGCGAAATCGTAATCTTGCAAGGGGAAACCCGACAGGATCACATTCGCATGTTGCAGCTTGCGATGGCGTTCGTGAAAGCGCAATGGCAGAACCGCGAACGTCGGTTGATCTTCGATGAAACCCTCGATTTCTACGCTCGTAATGGTTACAGCATCGATGGGAGGAACGATGCGCTATACCTTGCGGCAAGAGCAGGAGGCGAACGCGGGATCGGAACGGAATTCGGCGCGCACCGGGTATTTGGCATTCCGCATTTGATCCTTATGCAGCTATCGCGGGTAAACCTGTTCCACCTAGTAAGCGATTCGGATATGAAACACCTTCGCTCAACGGTGGGCGTAAAAGACGCGGAATCTCCGCATGGAGATTTCGTCTTCCGGCAATGGGTGAAAAGACCCGGAGGCACGCTGTCGGAACCGTTTACCGGTAGGGCAACTTACCCGAAGTCCTACCTTGACCAGCTATCGGCCACGTAGGGAGGTATAGAATGGCTGATCTTGGTCAGTACGATCAACCGTTGGTATTCGCATTCGCGATTACCTTTACGGTGATCGGAATGATGGCGCTTCTCTCATGGGTCTTTACATCACTCGGATGGACAGGCCCGCTCGGACTCGTGAAGGGCGGTGTAATGTGAAACTCAAATCCCTTGTGTTTCTCGCCGTGTTTGCCATTGGTGCGCTGTACCTCTGGCATAACTACGCGGCGCACGGAGGAATTGCCGGGCTCAAGTCAGGGGTAGGGCTTACATGACAACTCCACAAGCAGAAGCGGCGACCGTTCCGGTTGGTGCCCTTTATGGGTTGCCAGGATTCACGGAACGATTCGAGCAATACGAGAACTTGAATGGAGTTGTAACAGCCGGCCAGGCTTCGGCGCAAACTCCGTTCGCCCCGCCCGCGTCATTCCAGAAGACCGATATCGTGTTCTTCTGGGAACTGGAAACGTATTGGTCACAAGCCCTTACGTTCTCCGCTGGCACAATCGCCTATTCACCGGAAGCACCATACAACCTCCTGCAAGGGCCGAAGCTGAAACTGCAAGGGCAGTATTCACCGGTCGAATGTGACTCCGGTTTCCATATGGCGCTGTGGCAATTCATGCGCCCAAGCCGGGGACGCGGACAACGCAACGTCCAAGACCTGATGAATACCAACCCGGTTCCATCATCGGGCTTCGCCAACCCCGGCATTCCGCAAGCGAACCTTTGCGGCGCGGTTCTGCCCGCAACGATGACTTCGCCCTACTCGCTCACCAACTACCCATTCGTTCTCGAAATCCCCGCCGGGCTTTTCTTGGACGAATACTGGGACTTGGCAATTGACGGTTCCCTTCTGCCGAATGCGGCGGGAGTCGTTGCGCCAAGTGCGGCGTTCGTTTCCCCGCAATACATGGGAGGCGGCGAGCGGGTAGTGGTGCCGCAATTCAACTTCGCGGCAGTCGTGGCACCGACATACGACCAGGGACCAATTGCCGCAACCGGCGCACTCACGGCAACGGTACAAACCCAATCGACCACCATTAGCGCACGCCGAACCGGCGTCTTCGCTTCCGAGAACCCCGCCGAACTTCCGCCCGTTTTCAACTGGCAATACCGGCGCGCAACCAAGCGCTATCCAATCGGCGCGGCATCCAAGGTCGATATTCCGCTCACCGAATACGGCCAGGTACTTTCAACGTACGTGACCATTTTCGATCCGGCACTAGGCACCAACAACGTCGGCGGTTTCTACAACATCGCCAACATGACGAAATGCCAACTGCTTTACGGGTCGAACCTTCCCCGGTTCGATGACGACCCCGCAATGATGCAAAACCGATTCATCGAACAACACGGATTCCTGCCGCCGCAAGGAACGGTCATTTACGACCTTGCCGCAACGGGGTTCAACGACAACATATCCAACGCAAGGGCTCTCAACACCCTTACCAACTCCAACACACACTTCCATCTCGAAATGACCGCTCCGGGTGCCGCAGCATACGCCGAAGTTGGCGTTGAACTTTTGGTGCCGGTTTCGGTCCAGTAGGGAGACGGCAATGCCAATCGGTTACGGTTCCGCTGCCGTTAACTCACAACTCGTTCCGGTGCCGGTCAAGTCGGCATTCGATCCGCTCACATTCGGGCAGGCATATACCGGCCCGTCATACTGGCCGAGGCAAGGGGTTTACAACGTGCCTCCGGTTCTGCCGTCGGGCCAACTGCAATCCAGCATGGCACCGGCCAGCTATGGCGGAATTGGCAACCCGCCGCCTACCGCGAGTAGCGCAACCGGCAACCCGTTCCACCCTACGAAGTCGCCGTTGATCTTCGCGCTAGTCTTCCTATTCGCGGGAATCCTCATGCTCCAACACATCCACTACAAGGGCTGAGGTACTAACGCCAGTACTAACGCCCGGTACAGACAACCGATATTAGTAAGGGGTTCCCATGGCGGAACAAGCGCAAGCAGGTAGGCCAGCGGCACCGAAGGACACGCGGACGGTAGAACAACGTCTTGCCGATTTGGAGTTGGCTAACGCTCAACTCCGGGCAGGCGCACCGGGCGGAACGCTGCCATCCCATAGCGCCGGGGTCGATGACGAAATCGCTGAAACCTGGTCACAGCACGATCAGGAAATGGCGATGCGCGGCGAACACCCGGACCAATGAACCCGGTTGGGATTCTCGTTATTGCACTGGGAATCCTTATCGTCATTGTCGGCGTCAAGGGGTCACAACACAACCTAGCGTCGGCACTCACGAATAAGCCGCACAAATGAACGGGCCACAAAAAGCCGTTCTATGGATCGGGCTTATCCTGGTCGGGCTAAACCTAGTCCGACACTGGAAAGACGTTGCCGCTGTCATCTTCTCGGGCTCGGGTGGATTCGGCATTCCATCGCCTAGCGGTGGAGGCGGTTTCCACTTGCCCGGTATCCCCGGCATCGGTTTCCCGCCCGGCATCGGCATTCTGAGCCAACCGACGCATTCAACCAAGAAATCGAATGTGCAGATAATGTGATGGCTACGACAGCGAAGAAAAAGCAGCAGCAACCGGGAGCGGATATCGTCGTTACCTTGACGGTGGAACTTCTCGGCGTCGGGCTACTCACAATCCTAGCCGGGGTTAACCCGCAACTAGGGAAGGTGGTTGTCATCGTAATGGTGGGCTTCCTTCTCGGGTGGCTTATGATAAACGCTCAGACTCTCCAAGGATGGATCGGGAAAGCATGAACAACTTTTGGCGAGTCCTGACCTTGTTCTTCCTCGGCGCGATATTCGTTGCCGTGATGACTCACGCAAAGGGGTTCTCTACTGCGGCGGGTACTCTGTTCACCGGAGTTAACACGCTTGGCACGACCCTAGAAGCGGGGAAGATCAAGGCGGGATCGTGACACGTCCGAATCACTCAAATACCGATACCGGCCAACGGGACGCCGGAAACTACGCGACCGGGCTTCACACGCATCCGGCACCAATGCGGAGTTACAACGGCGGTTTGCGTCTGAAAATGAATCGGCTACCGCCGACGACAGACGCCGACCTTTTGCCGCACCAAACGCGAAGCTACGTGAACGCAAGCGGCGCGCAAGACGTACAACTCCACAACGGACTACACAACGGAATTGCAGCCGGTTGGCGTATCCCGTATTTCGGTGCGGGATGGCTTTTCATGGCGGCACCGCGCATTCCGGGTCAGACTCGCGGAGACGTTGCGGGGTTCCATGCACGCGGCCCGTCTCCGCTCAACTACCAAAACATGTGGGAAAAGGGGCCGGGCTCGCAACCGGATAATCCGGGCGGGCCGGGTCGCATTGCCGCTCCGCGATTCGTCAATCCCATGACGGGGTGACCTATGGCCGAAAATCCAGCGCACGATCCAGCGGGCAACGAAAAGGTGCCGAAGAAAGGAATGCTCACCGGTAAAAACAAGTGGTACGTTATCGGCGGGCTCGGCGTTCTCGCGGTACTGGTGTTCTTTTTCGTCTCGCGTTCCAACGCCAACGCACCGGCCGGTTCTGGCGGCACGGCAACCACGTCCCTAGACCCCGCCACCCAAGCGGCCCTACAAAGCGCGCTACAGGCGCAAGCCGGTTCGGGGTACTCCGGTGCCGGGTCAACCGGCGCAACCGGTCCAGCGGGTGCTACAGGCCCGCCAGGACCGCGCGGGAGACGGGGCAAGCCTGGCAAGCCGGGTACTGGCGGGCATCCAGGGCCACGCGGCCCACGCGGGCGACCGGGGCACACACAGTTTTACCACGTTCGCCCGAACGATTCTCTTTCCAGTATCGCGGGACAATTCGGCATCAAGGGCGGTTGGCATCAGCTTTACGCAATGAACCGCTCTGTTATCGGCAGCAATCCGAACGTAATCCACCCAGGACAGAGGTTGAGGATATGACCCCCGGATTCAAGCAAGGCTTCGCGGTAGCGCTCGGCGTTCTCGCGGCACTGTTCGTTTTCGCGCTCGTTTCCAAATTCGTGAAGTAATGGCTTCACGGCTTATCGGCCCAAGCGGTAAGCATTTCATCAAAAACAGGGGTGCCGAAATATGGATCGGAATACTCTTGTTCTTGGTGGGTGCCCTACTGCTTTACGATGCCTTCGATGCACGCGGGCGGAAGCTACCATGGCCCGCTAGCGCAATAGCGCCATGGTAAACGTACCGGCCCAGTACGACCCGTTGATTCAGGAAATGTCGCAATCAACGGGAATCCCGTACGACGTGATAGCGGCGCAAGCCAACGTTGAATCGGGGTTCTCCGCTACCGCCAAATCTAGCGCGGGTGCTTTGGGATGGCTGCAATTCTTGCCGTCAACCTACGATGCGAACGCGACGCAAGCCGGGGTCGGGCCGGGCACCGAATTCAACCCCGCCGACGAAGCCAAGGTTTACGAGGTGTATATGGCTTCGCTACTGCAAAAGGAAGGAGGTAGCGTGCGAAAAGCCCTAGCGGCATACAACGCGGGACCGGGCAATCTCGGGGCCGGGTATCCCTACGCGGATAAGATACTTGGCGAAGCCGGGGCACAACCCAACATCACCACAACCGGGTTTAGCCTGCCTAATCCGCTCGGCGGACTCGGTGGCGGGCTTTCAATCTCGGGCATACTCGGAAACGTCTTCGGTGATTTGCGAGACGTATTCGAGCGACTAGGGCTGATTCTGCTTGGCGCTGCATTGATCCTGCTTGGCATTCACATACTGTCGGGCGGTTCGGGCGGCAATACAACCAACATAACCGAGAACGCGGCGGGAGCAGCACAACAGAACAAGAGCGGCAAGGGCGGCAAGGCAGCGGGAGCGGCCGAGAAAACAGGCACTAGCGAAGCCCTAGAAGCGGCAGCGGTTGCCTAACGACAGTACTAACGACCGGTACTAGGAGGCGTTATTAGTAGTGTCATTCGTTAACCCAATCGGGCGGGGTCTACGCGGTGAGCGTGTCGATATGGGTGTGGACTACGGCGGGCATGGTTCGCTTTACGCGATGGGTTCCGGGGTCATCACAAGCATCCGTAATTCCGGCTGGCCGGGTGGGGCATTCATCGGCCTACATTTGGACTCCGGGCAATACATGTATTACGCGGAAGACATCATCCCGCATGTTTCGGTCGGGCAACGTGTTCACGCGGGGCAACTAGTCGGCACGGCAACCGGTTCGGGCGGAAGCGGGATTGAGGTTGGATGGGCGGCACCCCCGGGCACCGGTCAAACCATGGCGGCAGCATCGGGGCAAGCGGCAAAGGGTTCCGACCCCGGAGCTAGACCAACGGCCTACGGCGTTTCAATGTCCAACCTCATCAAATCGCTAGGCGGGCCAGCGGGCCAAATTAGCGGGCCGATTACCGGAGGCATACCGGCGAACCAAGCACAGCTTTACGGCAGCGGGGCGGCACAAACAACCGGGCTCGGAAGCCTTGCCGGAATGCCCGGTTGCGTTCCGTTCATTTACCACATTTGGAGGCTATGGTGCCTTGTAGCAAATATAAGGGCGCACAACGCCGGGCGTGCTACGCGACGAACGGGTGGAAAAGACCGGTTCGCAAGACGAAGAAAAGGAAGGGCAAGCGGAAGCGGTGACGCTCGCAACCCTCATTCTTAGCGGGGTCGATTCCGTATTCCTCGGCGTGATTCTTTGGCTACTGTTTAAGCGGCGGGGGATCAATGGTTCTTAGAACGATATGGGTTACCGGCGTAATACCGGCCGATCTATTGGTGGCAGCGGGCGACGGACCAACGCTTATATCCAACTCCGACATAACTAATACGCTTTGGGTCGGTAATAACAACGCCATCATTCCGGGCAAGCCGGATGACACGGTACAGCTTTCCCCGCAATCGTGGATGGTCGTTGATGGAAAGGAGGATATCTACGGCATAACCACCGGGGCATCAATAGCGGTCTATTTGATACCGGGCGGACTTGCCTTCTTTCAGTCGGGGATAACCGGGGGCGGTTTCATTGCGAACCCTAACGGTGCATTCTTCTACGCGGGCACTCCGGGGCTAGGCAACCTCATTTGCGCCATCACCGGAGCTAACAGTTCCGGCGTTGACGTATTCGGCAACGTATATTCGCCGGGCGGTATCTCGCTAATCATGCAACCAACGGCACCTAACATTTTCACGGTGTACGACAATGCGAGCCCACCGGACCTAATCGCAAGTATCGGTAGCGATGGAAGCTTTAGCACGCAAGGGGCGGTTAACGCCGGTAGTGATTTGACAGTGGGCGGGCTGTCGATTATGAACGACGTTTTGCCGCCATACCCGCAAGGATTGCAAGCGCGAACTAATATCTTCGCTTCTTCCCTACCGGCACCGGCCACGCCAACAAGCGCCGAATTCTACCTTTACGAATTGGACTGGACTTGCCCAGCAAGCGGGCGGGCTTACATTCTCATGATTGAGTCGATAGGTTTTAACCTATCGGTTGCCGGTAAACTCCGCACTTCTATTTATGCCACAACGGACGGTAGTGTTCCAACCAATGCATCCCCGGTTGTTATTCAGACTGACACAGTATGCGGCGGGGTAACGCAAAACTTCACATTCCGAACCCCGCCCATATATCACCCATTCGGACCCAACACTGCGGGCAAGCTTTGGCGGTTCCTTGTTTCGATAAATACCGTAAACACCGGAGCAGGGTTGCCGACAACGCAAATGGTTGCTGTTGACCAGAACCCCGGCGACGATTCACAAGTCCAAGCACGCTTTGAGATTTACGATATGGGCACAACCGTTCCGAATACCGGGCGAACCATCCTCGCGGGCTCGGGCGGCAGTGGCAACAACCCGCAGAACTACACGAAGACTTACACGTCTAACGGAAGCCATTGTTATCAGGGCTCGGACGGAGGCAACCCGAACCTTAAAATCAATGACAACGGATCGGGATATGTGTGCGGCGACCGGGCGAACACTTACAACGGCAAAGCGAAGACGTGGTACACATTCAATACCGGGCCGATTGTTTCGGACCTTACCGGAGCCACAATTAACTGGGTAAAGATATACCTGAATAACAATCACACTTGGTACGGGTCGGGAATGACTTGCCCGGTTGGCTATGATTCCAAGTCTTCGTTTGGCAGTACGGCGGGCGATCCTAGCGGCGGTGGAATCGATGCGGCCGAAACTCATTTCAACCAAGGTCAAGCCAAATGGTTTTCGGTGCCGAACGCTTTTGCATCCAACTTCGCATCGGGAGCAGCGAACACGATCGTACTATGGCGGAACACTAATAGCCTAAGTTATTACGGCTACTTTGCAGGCAATAATAGTTGCCAAATGCAAGTCAACTACACGAAGTAAGGAGGCACCATGCGTAGGACGCTCGCAATTCTCGCGGTTGCGCTAGGGCTCGCTGTGTTCATTCCGGCGAGCGGTTCAACGTCAACCGGGCTCGCGGGATGCTTCGGGCACAATGGCGTACAGTTCCAGAACAACAATGCGTTTGAGTGTATCGCCAAGGATTCCGACGAAGGGGGAGCACTCTACTGGCAACGCAACAACAACGATTACGAATGGAACTTGCATCCCGACTCCGGTAATCTCACCGTGAACGCAATCACTTTCCCGCTCGGGTTCCAGAATGCTTACTACGGATTTATTGCCGTGGTCAATTCGTCGGAAGGCGGTTGCGTCGTTCAAGGTGCCGGTTATGACCAGCATCCGACAATGTGCGCAAACGTCGGGCACCCGGCGAAAACAATGGACGCGAGAACGCAAGCAAGTTACGACGACTTCGCGGAAGTAATGAGCGAGGAAATACCGGACTGCGCTTGGATGCCAACCGGAACGGCACCAAGCAAAACGTGTTAGGAGGCACGTTATGCCAATCGGTGAAGGGCTCGAATGGCGGCACCGTCGCGGACGGTTCCGCGATTGCGAGGAAGAC
>Ga0126383_10000984_pt1 | contig 17028 bp, 14 predicted proteins | sample PanSoiMetPlot_35_FD_96882 | JGI IMG/M metagenome (GOLD analysis project Ga0126383, IMG submission 96882) | Tropical forest soil microbial communities from Panama - MetaG Plot_35 | ecosystem: Environmental > Terrestrial > Soil > Tropical forest > Bulk soil | place: Panama | collected 2016-02-17
AAGCGGAAGCGTCCACCCGCGCGCTCGACGAGTTGCGCCGCAGCAATGTTTTGCCCGAGCTAAAGCGCGTCGAGCGGCCGGCTCAGCGAGCGCCGATCGCGCTGGGCGCAGAGAAGCGCAACCTGACTCTCGGCCTGGGGCAGGATCTTCGCTACGCCTTCCGCATGCTGCTCAAGCATCGCGTGATCACGCTCGTCGCCGTGGTCACCATGGCCGCCGGCATCGGGGTCAACACCGCGGTGTTCAGCACGCTTGAGTTGCTGGTATTTCGCCCCTTTGATTTTGCCAATCAGCAGCGGCTGCTAATGGTCTGGGAACAAAGGCCCGAAGCCGGCCTGCAGCGCGGCTCAGTGGCTCCGGGAAATTTCCACGACTGGCTAACTCAGAGCCAGGCCTTTACGCAACTGGTCGCATTCGCTTCCGACTCTTTTGACCTTTCGGATGCCGGCCAACCTGAGCGGCATCAGGGCACCAGAGTCTCCAACGGATTTTTTACCGCGCTCGGCGCTCAGGCAGCCGTGGGCCGCACCTTCGCCGCCGATGAAACTCAGTCTCCTGACAGTCGCGTTGTCGTGCTGAAACACAGCTTCTGGCAAAATCGTTTCAGATCAGATCCCAACATCGTCAACCAGACCATCAGGCTCAACGGCCAGAGCTTCACCGTCATCGGAGTCATGCCTCCCAGTTTTGATTTCCCGGTTGATGGCGGTGAGTTGTGGGTGCCCCTGGTCCTTAGCCCGCAGGAACAATCCGACCGCAGCCGGCATTACTTAGAGGTGTTTGGATTGCCGCAGCCGGGTTTCACCAGCGAGCAGGCCAGCCAGGATTTGAACTCGATCGCGGCCCGCGCCCAGCGCGAATATCCCGAAACCAACGGTGACCGCAGCGTGCGCGTGGTCTCGCTGGTCCAGGACGCCACCAGGGGAGTGCGGGTCGGCGCACCCTTCATGTTCCTGACGGTCCTGTTTGTCTGGTTGATTGCCTGCGCCAACGTGACAAATCTCTTGCTGGTGCGGGCCGCCAGCCAGGAGAACGAGATTGCCATTCGCCTGGCGCTCGGCGCCAGCCGGTTCCGCATCGTGCGCCAACTGCTGGCCGACAGCTTGCTGCTGTCTTGTCTGGGCGGGGCGCTGGGTCTGGTCTTCTCAGTCTGGAGCATCCGCCTCTGGCGCGGCATTCCGGCAGACTTCTCCCGCTTTATTCCGGGCTGGGACCAGATGGGCATCGATCACCGCGCGCTCATTTTCACCCTGGTCGTCTCAGTCATGACCGGGCTCTTATGCGGCTTCGCGCCGGCGCTCGCCGCCGGGAAGTTGAATCTCAACGAGGTCCTGAAAGACTACCGCCGCGGCCAGGGCGGCGCCACCTCGCGCTTTGACCTGCGCCGGCTGCTGGTCGTGTTCGAAGTTGCCATCTCTTTTGTGCTGCTGGTGGGCGCCGGGGTCATGATCAGAAGCTTTGCTGAATTGATGCGCGCCGACCTGGGCGTGAACCCCGCCAACGTACTGACCATGCAAGTGGATCTGCCGGGCGACAAATATGCGAACGAACAATCGCGAATTGAGTTCTACGGCGCCCTGATCCGGCAACTCAGAAATTCGCCGGGCGTACTCAGCGTGGGGGCGGCCGGATCGTTGCCGCTCGGTTACACCTATCACGATCGCGAATTGGCGAGCGTCGGTCAGAGAGTCTTCACGCCGAAGGGATTGCCATCAATTCACTGGCGTCCGGCGACTCCCGGTTATTTTGCGGCCATCGGCAACTCGCTACGAAAGGGACGGCTATTCACTGAAGACGATCGGGCTGGCGGTCCGCGCGTGGCAGTCGTCAATGAAGCTTTCGTCCGCGACTTTCTTCCGAACCGGGAGGCAGTCGGTCAGCGCTTCAAGAGCAGTGAAGGGCAGCCTTACGAAATCATCGGCGTGCTGGCGGACATCCTGAACGACGATCTGGAAGCCCGGCCCGAGCCTGAAGTCTATGTGCCGTACGCGCAGGAATCTCCCAGATCGGTTTATTTAGTAATCCGGGCCGATGCCAATCCAGCCGCGCTGACTTCAGCGGTGAGACGCGAGCTGAGCGCCCTGGACGACCAGGCCCCGGTGTTCAATGTGAAGTTGATGACACAGATTATTGACGAGCGTCTTTCGCCCAAACGAATGGCGGTCTATGGCCTGGGCGGCGGCGCTTTAATCGCCGTGTTGCTGGCGGCGGCCGGTCTCTATTCTCTGATGTCGTATATGGTGACGCAGCGAACGCATGAGATCAGCTTGCGTCAGACCCTCGGCGCCACCACGTTGGACATTCTCAAGCTGATGATTGGCCGCGGAATGAAGTTGTTCGTGATCGGCGCGGTGCTCGGTTTGGCCGGCGCCGCGGCGTTGACGCGGCTGCTGCAACAGTTATGGTTTGGCGTCAGCGCTCAGGATCCCCTGACCTTCGGGCTGATTGCCTTACTGTTCAGCCTGGTGGCGTTGGCGGCTTGTTATTTGCCGGCGCGGCGCGCCTCGCGAGTCGATCCGGCGGCCGGGCTGAAGTGCGAGTGATTAGAAATTCGATTTGATTGTGGCCCGGTTGAATTACGTTTCTGTAGCCCAGGCGTAAACGCCTGGGCTAGGGAAAACGTTAAGATGAAATTTGGTCATCCGAAAATTCCGTTGATTGTCCGCGTCCCCAAAGCTCATAGCCTATTTATGAGCAATGACCACGCGTTCGATGGTCGGCGGCAATTCGTGCAGCTCACTGCCAGCGAAGCCGGCCTGGCGAAACATCTCGTCCAATTCAGCGAACGTATAAGCATCGCCGCTTGGCGTGCCGCCCAGCATCTGCATCGAGAAGGCGGCGGCTTGCGGCGGTGTTATCCGATCGTCATTCGGCACGAATTCAAGCGTCACAGCCCGGCCGCCATCTGCCAAAGATGCGTGAACCTTGCGCAACAGCGTATCGCAGGTGGCCTTGTCGAAGTGATGCAGGAAGTTTGTCAGCAACACGAGATCGTATCCGGTCCCGTAATCAACGTCGAAGGCGCTGCCCGGGTTTGTCTGGTATCGATCGGCAACGCCGGCCGCTTGAGCGTTCTGTTGGGCGACCTCCAGGACCTTGGGCCAGTCGACTGCGGTCACCTCTGCTTGCGGGTTCTGTTTGGCGAAGGCGATTCCGTAGAGACCATGACCGGCGGCGATGTCGAGCACGCGCAATTTCCGGTCTTTTGCCGGATCGGCAAGCTGGGCCATTAATTGCGCCGGCAGGGCCATCATCGGCTGCATCGAACGGGCAAACTCGACCCACATCGGATGATCGGGTTCGAAGGCCGTGTCGCGTTCATAGACGCCATGGCGCACAGTTTCAGTCAGACGCTCGAACGGTTCGCGGATGTACGAGGAAAGAATGAAATTGCTGACGGTGCCCATGTACGCGGGTGAGCGTTTGTCGAGGAACGTAGCCGAATCGAGCGTCAGCGCGTAGCTATCGCCCTCCTTGGTCAGAAAACCGATGATCGTCAGGAAATCGCAGACGATGCGCGTGCCGCGTTCGGAGACGCCGCAGCGTTCGGCAATCGCTGGGGCGGTGGTATTGCCTTCGCCAATCGCGGTGAACAACTCGAGTTCGATGGCGGTCTTGAGCGCCTGCGTCCGCTGATAACCATTGAATGTGTCAAAGACTAATGCCGGTGATGGTTGCTTTCCGGTTTGTGCTTCTGGAGCCATGAGTGCTTTCCCTTTCCTGGTGACGATTTTGGGGAAGTGAGGGTACAAAACGAGCCGGAAAAAGTCTAACGAGCGGCGGCCGGCTACGGGGTCAGTACCATCTGCGTGAGCAGATGGGACCAGAGAGCCCGCTGGTCGCACTTGATCCCATCCGCTGACGCGGATGGTACTGACTCGCCGGCTAATGGAACTAGTTGAGCTTGAGCGAGACGGGTTGGGCCAATCCTTCAATTGCGAGGGCGAGGTCCTTTGGCGAAGCCACCGGGTCCTTCTTCGCCGATTGAAAAATGAGCAGCCCCTGACGTTTGCCTTCGGCGTGGGTCAGAGGATCTTTCAGGTTGAATTCGTAGGCGCGAAATTCCTTCTCAAATTGCTTTCGCGCATTCGGATTGTAGAGCGTTAGCCCGTTGGCTTTGATGATGCGAGAGATGGCTTGCTTTGCGGAAATCTGCTTCCATTCGCTATTCGCTGAATCGCTCAAACGAAACTTCAATTTCTTGATCTCGACGGCCTCGCCGCTGTTGTGAACCACTTCAAGACGCACCGGCAGCAGCCCGGCCAGTTGCAGATTCGATTCGAAAAGCTCCTGCGTCTCTTCATCGGTCAGCAGCGGTGCAGCTCGAAATGAAAGCGAGCCTACATTCATGCTCGCCGCCGATGCCGGCATGACCGGCATCGCGCTGGGCGCCTTAACTTTGAAAAGCGAATTGCTGCATGAAGCGGTCAGCAGCAGCAGCGACCAGCCGAGCACCATCGCCGCTGGTTTGCTGATTCGTTTGGTTCGCTGGAAAAGCATTCTCTGTCTCTGGGTCAATTCTCTGTGACTCTGTGGTGAGCTTTGCTGAGAGAGATTTACCACCGAGACACCGAGGAGACACAGCAGCAGACGCTTAGCTCGCGATTTGGATTGGCTCGGCAGTAGCCGTCATGGTCGATCCGATGTGATGGAGCTGGGTCGCATCGATCATGTTCAGGCCGTGGTCGCGAACCGTCTTGAAGCCGGGCAGAATCTCGTCGACCGGCGCGCGCATCACACCCTTGCTGCGCTTGTGCCCGGTAAAGTCGAGATAGAGATGTTTGCGCATGAAGCGATCGGGCAATCCGGCGAACCGGTAGAGCGGATATTTGATCCCGTTGCCGAACAGCTTCCGGCCCAGTCCGTAGTAATAGAGCGGCACGCCCAGCGAGAATTTCATATTGGCCTTGGTCCCGCCGTGCCAGAAGTTCAGGTTGTATTTCCAGCAGGTGTAGAAGAACTCCCACTGCAAATCGGTCATCTCGATCAGCTTCGCGCTTTCCTTCTTCTGCATGCGCGTGTGTTCGAGCGGCACGAAGAAGGTCGGCACAAAGGTGCCCTTGGCGTCGCGCAGATCGTACAGCAGGTTCAGTGATTCCTTGGTGTCCTCGTCGGTTTCACCCGGCAAGCCGATGATGAAGGTGCAGAAGGGAAACCAGTTGTGCTTGTTAAGAGTTTCCATCCCCTTCAGGACGACATCGCGCCACTGCACCGCTTTATACGGGTACGCTTTGCCTTTCATGAAGATGTCGAAGAGCCGCGAACTGCCCGTCTCGAGCCCGATGATGGGATCAGTCATACGCTGATCGGCATCGGTAGATTCCTTATGCTGCACGTGCGAGAAGGGAACGATTAGCGGCGTCAGCCGTTCGACTATCGAAGGGTCTTTGACGACCGGCGCCATGGTGATGTGCGACATTTGCAGCGTCTCGATACCCGGAACGCTCTTCACGCTGCGCAACATATTTTCCAGCGCGGGAATGTTGGTCTCGAAATTCGTGTGCTGCTCATAGAGGAACATGTCCTCGGTGGCCAGCATGATTTCGGTCGCGCCCTCGCGCGCATTCATCTGCACGCTCTCCATGATGTGCTCGATCGGGAACGAGCGTCCGACTTTGGTGGCCGGGCCGCAAAACTGGCAGCCGCGCCCGCAGCCGCGGGTAATCTCGACGACGCCGAAGGTCGAGCGATGCCGGACGACGGGAATTTCTTCGACCGTCGGCTGCATCGACTTTGGCACTTTGATAATTCGTTCGAGCGTCGGGTCGCCGGCCATGATTCGCCTGAACAAATCGCTGAAGACCCGCTCAATCTCACCGTCGATCAGGTAATCGACATTGAATTCGTCCAACCGCTCGGCGCGCTCCAGTTGCCACGCGCCGGGACCGCCAATCACAATCCTGGGCCGGTATTTTTCGATCACCGGGTGCTTGACGATCTTGAGAAATTCGGCGGCATTCAGCGGGATGAGGTTCTTCCCGGCAATCTTTGAATAGACATCGGTCGCGTAAGAAATGCCGAGCGGATTATGCGCGTGGATGGCCAGCACCCTTGTTTCCGGTCCGACAAATTTTTCCAGATACTCACCATAGCAAACGACCACATCCTCTTCGGCATAATCGCGCAAGAGGAGCGTTTCGACCATGCGTAATCCGTTGGGGACGTACTTCGCGCGGCCATCGGGCCATGATTCATTTGCCAGAGATTCTGGACTGATCCACTTGTGTCCGAATTTGGCAGGGATGGTGGCCGACAACATCTGTTGCCAAATGCTGTGACGCCATTCACTCGCTTCACTCGATGAAGCGGTTAGCACGATCTTTGGTGATCCCAACGGGGCCTCCCGGGCTCGAGGAAAAAAACTTACGCGTAACGCGGCGGATTCTAGCATTTGCCGCTTTTGCTGCCAAGCATAATGTCAGACAAACGGGGTGTCGGGATTTGATAGTGGGACAGTTTGGTTCCCGATTTATCACTACTTAATTGCCGTTAATGGTTCGTTTGAGAGAATCTTCTCATTCACGCCGCCGCTTTAGCGCGGCGAGTTGGCTGAGCTGGAAACTGGAAACCGTTTAAACGGTTTCCGAGTCAGGTAAAGGTGCTCGGCGCACCGGGCTAAAGCCGCGGTGTGAACAGGAAACCTCAAACTGTAGCGCTACCCGGGATTTCAACTATATACGCTCTTTGCCCGGGTGTGATATAGTCCGCAGCCTCTGAAGACGCGAGCCCCCCGCTCACGAAGCCCGGCAGACGACCAGAGCGAATCTCTCTAGGTTTAGTCAACAGCTGTAAAGTAATCGGCGACTCGCGCAGTCGCAATTCGATAAGCGAACGGCATGAAAATACTTCTCTACAATCCTGATAACGGCGTCACTCGCAACTTCATGCCGCACCTCTGGATGTTCCTTTTGAAAGCGCTGACGCCGCCGGAACATGAAGTTCTGTTGGTTGACGGCAACGCCAAACCCCTGAGTGACGAAGATCTGATCCAGTATCTCAAGGACGAGAACATCGGCCTGGTGGGCATCGGCGCGATGACGCGGATGATCGCCAAAGCTTATCGCGTCGCCGATGCGATTCGCGCCGCCGGTATTCCGGTGGTCATGGGCGGTCCGCACGTGACGGAATTGCCCGACGAGGCCCTGGGCCGTGATGGTGGCGTGCGACATTGCGACGCCGTGGCGCTGGGTGAAGCCGATGAGACCTGGCCGCGGATTATAGCGGACGCCGTGCGTGGCGAGCTCAAAGAAATCTACGAGCCGGTGGACGAGCAGGGGAAAGAACGGAAGCCCGCGCTTACGCCGTACCCGACGATCCCCTGGGAAGAGATGGAACTCGAGCAGTTCGATATGATTCCCAAGTCGATGCGCCCGCTGCTCGAGCACTATGCCTCGGGTTGGCACTCACTGCACTTGATACCGATCGAGTCCGGGCGCGGCTGTCCTTATGGTTGTGAGTTTTGCACGGTGACCGGCTTCTTCGGAGATTCGATTCGCTTCCGCACCAATGAGAGCATCGTCGAAGAGTTGTTGCGTCTGAAACGCCGCGCGCGCAAAGCCAAGGGCCAGGTGATGGTCTTTTTTATCGACGACAACTTTGCGATCAGCATTAAACGCACCAAGACGTTGTTGCGCGACATCATCGCCGCGAACGCGCAACTGCCGTGGCTCGCGCAAATCAGCGCGAACCTGCTGCGCGATGAAGAGTTGGTCGATCTGATGGCCGAGTCCGGTTGCCGTTGGGTGTTCATCGGCATGGAATCGATTGACCCGGTGAATTTGGCCGATGTCGCCAAGAGTTTCAACAAGCCGAATGAATACGCGGCAGTTTTGAATCGGCTGGCGCAACGCGGGATTTATGCGGTGACGTCTTTCATCTTCGGATTGGACAACGATGAGCCGGGAGTGGCCGACCGCACCCTGGCCGCCATTGAATCATGGCCGGCGGGGCTGCCGGTCTTCGGTCAGCTCACGCCTTTTCCATCGACGCCGCTCTACGAGCGCCTGAAAAACGATGGCCGGCTGACCCGGCCGAAGCATTGGCTTGAGTTCGCGCCGTATCAAATGGCCAATACGCCTTTGAAGATGACGATCCCGCAGACGCACGAAGAATTAACCAAGGCGTGGATGATTTCCTATAGTCCGGAGCGAACCCAAAAAGCGCTGGATTCGTTGAGCGATAAGCCCTTGGGTGATCGCCTGATGCACATGACCATGCGCATCCTCTTCCGCGGAATTTATTTTCCGCAACTCAACAAACGCGCCTGGGCGAAAGTGATTATGGCCAATCGCCGGCCCATCTATCGATTGGTGCGTGAGGGCGTGGGCAAATGGCGCGAGACGAAGCGAAGTTCATCGGTGGTTTCGCCCGCCACCGGATGAGGTAACGCAAGCTGTTAGGTTGCGGCTGGATCGCAAACTAACAGCTTGCGTTACGCAGGATGATCATTCGCGGAATCTGCTGCAGGTCCTTTCGGATTTCAACTAACTCCCAAACATCGCGATTCACCAATTCAAGAATCGCCCGGTCCTGATTAATTCCAAACTCAAAGATTAAATAGCCGCCGGCTTTTAATTGCGGCAAGGCGTCGTTCAACAGACGGCGAATGACATCCAGTCCGTCACGGCCGCCGGCGAGAGCGGCCGACGGCTCCCGCTGCACCTCGCGCTGAAGCGTTGCGACCTCGCCCTCAGGAATGTAAGGCGGGTTCGAAACGATGGCGTCAAAGACCTCTTCACGACGTAAAGAAGTAAACAGATCCGATTCCGCCACCCGGAGTCGTTCTGTCACCTGATGCCGTGCAGCGTTCCGCCGGGCGACCTCAAGCGCGCGCGCGGACTGGTCAATAGCCGTGGCATGGGCCTGCTCCCGTTCGCACAGTATGGAAATGGCAATGCAGCCGGAGCCGGTGCCGACGTCGGCGAATCTGAACGGCGTTGCCGGCGGGAAGAGATCGAGAATGGTTTCGACGATCAACTCGGTTTCCGGCCGCGGGATCAGGACATCGGGGGTCACTTCGAAATCGAGTTTGAAAAACTCCTGGTGGCCGGTGATGTATTGCAGCGGCTCGCCGTCTGCGCGGCGCGCCAGGAATCGTTCAAATGCCTGCGATTGTTCGGGCGAGAGCTCCACCTCGCTGTGCGCGATGATGAAGGTGCGATCGCGTTTGATCGCATGTTCCAGCAGGAGCGAGGCCTCGAGGCGCGGTGCGGTCACGCCCTGGGTTTTGAGTTTCGCGGTAGCTTCCGCAATGGCCGCGGCAATTGAGACACCCATCTTACAATCCGATGATCATTTCACAATCCATATTGATTGAAGGGGCCATTCTATATTAGGCTTGGGCACGAAAAGTAAATTGAAGCGGCGAAGTCCTGTTGCTGTGCGGTCAACGTGACTTCTTAAAATTGTGCCGCCGGCTGGGAATGCGCGCCCGATTGAAAGTTTAATTTGGGCAGCAACGAAACGAAATCGTTTCTCCCGTACGGACGGCGGAGCCCCGATGAAAGTCGGGGTTTCGCAGTTCCAGGGCAGAGCTGTAAAAACTTTTTGGTAAAGGAGAACGCTCCTGACAAATGGGTGGTGCTCTGACGAAAAGCCTGGTGCTCTTTGCGCTGAATTGGGTTGACGCGCAACTGACGCTCTTTTGGGTCCGGTCAGGTTTTGCCAGCGAAGGCAACGGGCTCATGAACGAGCTGCTCAAAATCGGCGACGCGCCTTTTCTTCTGGCCAAGCTGGCTGTCGGCGCTTTCGCCGCCTATGTTTTCTATCGTTGCTCGCATCTGCCGCTCGCGCGCCGTGGGATGCAAGTTGCGCTGGCCGTCTACAGCATCCTGATGATCGCCCATGCGGCGACTGGCATTTCCGCCCTCGGTTGGCACATGCCGCTGGCGGTGGTCACCTATGTCACCAACGTCCCTCATACCTTGCTTATGCTCTTCTCTTAACATTCCTTAACAAATCGACGAAAATATTTTGGAACGTTGCCTGAGTTCGCGGAACTTCCGGACCCGCAGGCGCGTTTTGCAAATGCCCTTAGCACAACCGTAGACTGGTTGCGCCGCATCTTAATTGGGCGTCAGGAGATACGGAATTATGTACAGACTAACAGCGCGTCAGATTCTGATAATGGTGTTCGCATCCGCATTGCTGGCAGCCGTCACGGTGCTTGGCGTGCAGCAGTTGTCAACCCATTTTCAACCATTCGGTTCGGCGGCGCCGGCGATGTCCACCGCCGCGGTGGCCGATCCCGCACTTGCCACCGACGAACAAAACAACATCGAGGTTTACAAAGCGGTGTCGCCCGGTGTGGTCTACATCCAATCCAGCACCACCGTGCGAGATTTTTTTGGGTTCTATGCGCGTGAAGCGGAAGGCGCCGGCTCGGGCTCGATCATCGATTCGGAAGGGGACATCCTGACCAATTATCACGTGATCGAAAACGCCGAAAAGCTGACCGTCAGTTTTGGCGGAGGGAAGACCTATCCGGCTCGCGTCGTCGGCAAAGATCCTGATACTGACCTGGCCGTGATTCGCTTACTCGAGCAACCAAAAGAGCCGATGATGGTGGTTCCGCTGGGCGACTCGGATCATCTGGTGGTAGGCCAGAAAGTCCTGGCGATCGGCAATCCTTTCGGACTCGATCGCACTTTGACGACGGGTGTCATCAGCGGTTTGGAGCGGCCCATCAAGGCCGAGAACAATCGCCAGATCGAAGGCGCAATTCAAACTGACGCGGCCATTAACCCCGGCAACTCGGGCGGGCCATTGCTCGATTCGCACGGCCGGATGATCGGCATCAATTCCCAGATCGAGTCGCCTTCGGGCGCGTCGGCAGGTGTGGGGTTCGCCATTCCGGTAAATATTGCCAAGCGAGTGGTGCCCGAACTGGTCAAGAACGGCTCCGTGCGCCGGCCAAAACTGGGAATGGACAGCCGGGACATCGAGTCGCTGGGAGCGCAGAATGACCTGCCGGTTTCCTACGGTGTGTTGATTGTGCGCACACAGCCGGGCGGTCCGGCGGCGAATGCCGGTCTCTCTGGGTTGACGCAAACCGACGAGGGAATTGCTCTGGGCGACATTATCGTGGGCGTCGATGGCCAGAAAATCTCGAACAACGATGATCTATATCGCGCGCTGGACAAGCATCAGATGGGTGACACGATCAACGTAGAAGTCTTTCGTCGCGGCCGTCGGACGAATGTGTCGGTTAAGCTGACAGAGTTGCCGCCGACTAACCGCCGCCGGGCTTACGGCGATTAACGTTTGCGGCGATTGAGAGTGCAGAAATAGAAACGCGCGTCGTGCAAGCGGCGCGCGTTTTTGTCTCTATCAGAACCGGGAGCGTTAGCGACCGGATCCATACGATTCTTAAGAATTAGAAAGAGAGCATGGGTGCGATTACTGTAGCAGCACTTGATCCGGTCGCTACCGCGCCGGGTTCTGACAACACGTCAAGAGCTGAGCCTTAGCCTGGGGGCCAGGTCATTTCGCGGCCGCCCATCACATGCACGTGTAAATGAAATACTGATTGGCCTGCCCCGCGGCCGGTGTTGATAACCGTCCGGTAGCCGCCATTTTCCGCCAAACCGTGATCGTTGGCGACGCGCGCGGAAATCCGCAGCAGATGTCCCAGCATTGATTCGTCTTTTTGCGACGCGTCATCGAGCGAATCCATGTGTTCACGAGGTATGATCAAGATGTGCGTCGGGGCCTGTGGATTAGTGTCGCGGATAGCGACGCAGCGACTGTCCTGATAGACCACGTCGGCGGCGGCGGTTCCCGCGAGAATTTTACAAAAAAGGCAATCAGTGTCGCTCATGCGCGCATAATAACACAGACTTCTGTCCGGGCAGGGCGATTCAGGCAGCCGCCACGCCGGACTCACTCAACGGCGCGGTGACAGATTCGCGCAGGCGTTCAATGTCTGCGCCGACGTCTTTCAGTTTGGTCTCTATTTTCTCGTAACCACGATCGATGTGATAGACGCGATCGATGATCGTTTCGCCTTCAGCCGCCAGCCCCGCGAGGACAAGCGACGCGGAAGCGCGCAAGTCTGACGCCTGCACGCGCGCGCCAATCAGCGTGCTGGGTCCGTCGACAATTGCCGTGTCGTGACTCACCTGAATCAGGGCGCCCATGCGCTGCAGCTCTGAAGCGTGCATGAAGCGATTTTCGAAAATGGTTTCTTTGATGGTTGAGCGGCCGCTCGCTTGGGTCATCAGCGTCATAAACTGCGCCTGCATGTCCGTGGGAAATGCCGGATAGGCTTCCGTGGTAAGGTCGCCCGCGCGTAGACCGCTCGACCCGCAGCGCGCCAGCAGCGTGCTCTGATTCAGCTCTTCTATTTCGACGCCCACCTCGCGCAATTTGCCGATGATGCGATTGCAGTGCTCGGGATTGCAGTCCCGGATTTCCAGTTCGCCTTTGGTGATCGCGGCCGCCACGATGAAAGTGCCCGTTTCAATTCGATCCGGAATGATCGTGTGCTGGGCGCCGCCCAAAGCCTCGACGCCTTCGATTTGAATCGTCGGCGTGCCGGCGCCGCGCACGCGCGCGCCCATCTTGTTGAGTAATTCTGCCAGATCGCGGACCTCGGGTTCGCGAGCCGCATTGTGAATCGTGGTGGTGCCGTTTGCCAGCGTGGCCGCCATCATCAGGTTTTCAGTGCCGGTAACCGAAATCTTGCTGAAGGAGATTTCCGCGCCGCGCAATCTGTCGTCTGGCGACCGGGCGACGACGTCCCCGGCTTCAAGAAAAACTTCGGCGCCCATTTTCGTCAGCGCCGCCAGGTGCAAATCAATTGGCCTGGCTCCAATCGCGCAGCCTCCCGGCAAAGAAACGCGGGCCTTGCCAAAGCGGGCCAGCAGTGGTCCCAGCGCCAGCACCGACGCGCGCATGGTCTTTACCAATTCGTAGGGCGCGGTGAGCAGCTCGACGTGTGACGCTGAAATTTTGTGAGTGCGCAGCTCCGGGGTCAGCACATGGCCGCCGATGTCTTCCAGCAAACGGCGCATGGTGATGATATCGCGGACGTACGGAAGGTTGTGCAGAGTGACTGTTTCCGCGGTGAGAATCGCAGCCGCCATGCATGGGAGCGCAGAGTTCTTTGCGCCACTAATCGAAACGCGTCCTTTGATTGGTTGGCCGCCGCGAATGCGAAATTTGTCCACGTTTGAAGATTAGCACAACGGCAGGATTTGACTGGCAATTGTTTCCTGGCTGTCGGTTTCAGAGATCGCGATCGTGTGTTCGGCCAGCGAGTAGTCAGCTCGGCGCGAGTCGAATCTGCGACGGGCGGCTTCGCGATCCGGCGCCAGCGGCCGCACAGTTTCGCTGTTGATTATCCTTTGCCAGCAAATGTCGAACGGCGCATCCAGCCACACCGTGACGCAATCGTGCAGGGTCACCAGCGTGCGGTTCGCGGCGATGGTCCAGGTGCCGCCGCCCAGCGCGATCACTCGCGCTTCGGTTTTGGTCAGCACTTCGTTGAGCGCTGCCGTCTCCGCTTCGCGAAATGCAGGTTCGCCGTCTGTGGCAATGATCTCTGCCGGCGATCGTCCCTGCTGATGGCTAAGAAAAAAATCCAGGTCGATGAACTCAGCGTCCAGTTGCCGCGCGACTTCTTTAGCGACAGTTGTCTTGCCGCAGGCCATGAAACCGAGAATGACAACGCGCGTCATATATGAATCAACGGCATGGCTGCCCGCTAGTTGGCCCGCTCCAATTCCCAACAGCAAACAACGCCGGCACCATGCTGCGGCCGGGGCCGTGAGACCGGCGACGATTTCTTTGCATTATCGTTCGACTACTGATTCCAACAGATCAAAGAATTCGGGGAACGAGATGGCCACGCACTCGGCCCCGACAATCTCGGTCTCGCCTTCGGCCACCAGACCGGCGATGGCGAATGACATCGCGATGCGATGGTCCCCATGCGAATCAATGCGCGCGCCGTTTAACTTCGTCGAACCCGTCACGCGCAATCCGTCCTCGAACTCTTCAACGCTACCACCCATGGCCCGTAATGCCTCGACGGTTGTGGCGATGCGGTCCGATTCTTTCATGCGCAATTCCTTAGCGTTGCGGATCTCGATGCCGCCGCGAGTTTGCGACCCGATCACGGCGAGCAAGGGCAGCTCGTCAATCAGTCGCGGAATCTGCGGGCCTCCTATTTCCAACGGTGCATCGAGCTCTTTCAATGGCGGGGCTGCGCCGGTGCCGGACATTCGAATTGTGCCCACGGGCTCGCCGGCTTCTTCGTGGGCATTACTGACCTCAATGAAATTCATGGCCGCCAGAATCTCCAGCAGCGCAGTGCGGGTTTCATTGAGGCCGACATCGTTAATCTCCAGGGTTGAGCCGGGAAGCATCGCGCTCGCCCCGACAAAATAGGCTGCTGACGAAATGTCGCCGGGTATGGTGAGGTTGCGCGCCCGCAATTGGGCCGGACCGGTAACAGCGGCGAACCGCGCCTGGTCCGGCTCACGTTTCGGTTTGCCTACTTCGAGCGGCGCCCCGAACCAGCGCAACAGGCGCTCGGTATGATCGCGCGTGATTTCGTTTTCGACCACGGTGGTTTTTCCTTCCGCGGTCAATCCGGCCAGCAGAATGCATGACTTCACCTGCGCGCTGGCAACCAGTAATTCGTAATCGATCGGCTTCAAGGCATCGCGACCCTGAATTCGCAAAGGGGCGCGGCCGTTATCTGAGGAAACCACGGCGCCCATTAGTTCCAGCGGTTCTATGACTCGCTGCATTGGTCGCGAGCGAAGTGATTCATCGCCGGTCAGCGCGGTAGCCAGGTTTTGCCCGGCCACAATTCCGGCGAGCAGGCGCATGGTGGTCCCGCTGTTGCCGCAATCGAGATCGCCCTCAGGCTGAGACAATCCCTTTGCGCCAACGCCGTGGATCACAATCTGCGCGCCGTCGCGTTCGATGCGCACGCCCAACTTTTGCAGACAGGAAAGCGTGCTGGCGCAATCAGCGCTCGTCGCATAATTTCTTATCTGCGACGTGCCGTCGGCGATCGCCGCCAACATCGCCGCGCGATGAGAAATCGATTTGTCGCCGGGCACTGAGATGGATCCGACGACGCGTTTTGCCGGTCTGATGATCACGATTGATTCTGGCTGCACTTGGGCGTTAGAGTAACGACTTTAGTCGGGATTTGGTGAATCAGCAAAACCCAACTGAAGTTGGCACTCTAACACTTGTCAGCTAACGAAGCACGACTATCCATTTCTTGACACGCAGCCGTTGCGCGTGTTACACGAACGTCCTCGTTCGCTTAATTTAGCAGCAGCCAACAACGCAAATTCCCTGGCGAGAAAGGCCGCGCCTGTCTGTGACCGAACAAACGACTCGACTCGTTTTGCCCAGCCACATTGAGGCGGTTGCTGATGCTGCTGCCGCCTTGACCGGGTTTATCCGCGATTGCGGCGCGCCGGACGAGGCCGCCTTTGGCATCGAGATGGCCGTGCGGGAAGCGGTCACCAATGCCATGGTCCACGGCAACCACGAGGACGAGGGCAAATCAGTCGAAGTCGTTTTCAATTGTCAGGGCAACGAGCTTGAAATTGAAGTCAAAGACCAGGGCGATGGATTCAGGCCCGAAGATGTTCCTGATCCGACCGATCCCGCGAACTTGATGAAAACGTCCGGTCGCGGCATCTTTCTCATGCGCACATTTATGGATGACGTGCAGTATGTGCCTCGGCCGGAAGGCGGCACTGCGGTGCGAATGACCAAGAAATTTTAGATTTTTTGATTTCAGATTTTTGATTAGCACCACACCGTCGAGGGCGGAGCCGCTGCAACAGAGCGATCAAAAATCGGCAATCAAAAATTGAAAATAATTAGGAGAACCCTTTATGGCAGAACTGAATATTCGCGAGCGGCAGGCAGGCGACGTGACTGTGCTCGATATGGATGGCCGCATCACCATCGGCGAAGGCAGCGTCGCTTTGCGGAGTGCAATTAGACGTCTTCTGGAGGAAGGGAAGAAGAAAATCCTCCTGAATCTGGCGGGTGTCGGCTACATCGATTCGAGCGGCATCGGCGAACTGGTTTCCAGCTATACGGCGATCAATAAAGACGGCGGGCAGTTAAAGCTCCTGAGTCTGACCCAGAAGCTCCAGGACCTGCTGACGATTACCAAGCTGTTGACTGTGTTCGATGCCTATGACAGCGAAGCTGAGGCGTTGAGCGCCTATAAATAGATCGAACAGATTTCAACTTCTCAGCGTTTACCATTGCGCGAACAGATCGGGAGGATCTCATTAGATGGCTCAATTGAACATTAATCAGCGGCAGGCAGGCGACGTCGCAATTCTGGATCTCGATGGCGAAATTCGTATCGGCGACAGCGCCACGGCATTGCGCAGCGCGATTCGCGAGTTGGTGGCTGCGGGGAATAAGAAGATCCTGCTCAATCTTAAAGGCGTGCGCTATATCGATTCGAGCGGCATCGGCGAATTGATTGCCAACTACACGACCGTCAATCGCGGCGGCGGACAGTTGAAGCTGCTCAATCTGACCGAGAAGGTGCAGGACCTGCTCGTCATTACCAAGCTGTTGACGGTCTTTGATGTTTATGACAACGAAGCCGACGCGCTGAGCAGTTTCAAATAGGCGTGTGCCCAACCGAGCAGCGACGGCCCAGCAACTTTCGCTGGGCCGTTTCGTTTGTATCTAAGGTGGCCCCCGGACGGTCGTTGTTTGGAGTGCGCCGGCAAAGTCCCGACGAATCGGGACTCTGCCACCGCACTCCAAAATTGAGCGACCTCACGCCTGGGCGGCTGACACGGTCACGGCGCGGCTGTGGTATTCTTTGCGACTTCTGAATCATGAGCCGGACTAAATTCGATAAGGCCGCCGGTGAAGCAATCGCCGCCGCAATCCGCGAGATCGAAGCGAAGAGTAACGCCGAGATTGTGGTTGCGGTCCGGGGCCGTTCGGGCGCTTACCGGCAGGCTGACTATCTTCTTGGATCGATCGTCGCATTTGCCGGTTTGCTGTTTGTGCTTTTCT
>Ga0126383_10000985_pt1 | contig 17026 bp, 16 predicted proteins | sample PanSoiMetPlot_35_FD_96882 | JGI IMG/M metagenome (GOLD analysis project Ga0126383, IMG submission 96882) | Tropical forest soil microbial communities from Panama - MetaG Plot_35 | ecosystem: Environmental > Terrestrial > Soil > Tropical forest > Bulk soil | place: Panama | collected 2016-02-17
AGAGTCTCTTCGAGGCGATGAAGCCGTTCAGTGCGGGGAAGGTCTACGTGAACTTTCTCATGGACGAGGGTCAGGAGAGGGTGCTGTCGGCCTACGGGCCCGACAAGCACGAGCGGTTGGTGGCTCTCAAGCGACGCTACGACCCCGACAACTTCTTCCGCCTGAACCAGAACATCAGACCCTGAATAATTCCCGCCGTTCTGGGCCTTGCTCAATAGAGGGGTCGTCGAGCTGACTCACGGCCGGCCCGGTAGACAGTCCGAGCGCTCCGCCAACCCGGCGGTTAGCAGCCTCACCGGCTGCGTCCCCGGCGATCCCAGGCGTCCCTTCCAGCCCCCCTCAACCTCGCTGGTCGTGACCCCTGTCCCCGATCGTCCCCGCCGACCCCTACTGAGACCAAGGATTCCGCCATCATTTGATAGCCCGACGACCGTCAGCCTCAACCGAGCAGGATCGGGCCTGGTCCGGCCTGCACCCCGGCGGCACCGAGGACCAGCGACCGCGGGCTGGGGGATAGAGCACATACGTAGGCCTGTTCGTGGTCGCAGTCGCGAGTGCGCTGTCGATCAGACCGTCAACTCAAGGCCGCGGCGGCTTCGCCCCGCTTGGTCAGCGTGAAACCCTCGTAGCCGCTGGCAGCGACCTCGTCGCACTTCTGCCGGAACGCGGGCAGGCCGCCGACGTAGGGCAGGAACACTCGTGGCTTCCCAGGCACGTTCGCGCCCATATACCAGGAGTCGGCCTTCGGGAACAGGGTGAACGCCCCCACCTCGGCCACATGATCGACCCACGCGTCTTCGGCCTCCTGCGTAGGCTCGATCGCCGCGCAGCCGTTCTCGCGCAGGTATGTGATGCAGTCGGTGATCCAGTCGACGTGCTGCTCGATCGACACCACCATGTTGGTCAGCACCGACGGGCTCAGCGGACCGGTAACGGTGAACAGGTTAGGGAAGCCAGCCATCGCAACTCCAAGGAAGTTTCGCGGCCCTCCGGTCCACCTGGACGGGAGAGCGACCCCGTTTCGTCCCCTGATGTCGATTGCACTGAGCGCTCCGGTCAGGGCATCGAAACCGGTAGCGAGAACGATGGCCTCCAGTTCGAAATGCTCGGTGGACGTACGGATGCCAGCCTCGGTGAACTCAACGAGGGGCGTCTTGCGCAGGTCCACCAGGCGCACGTTGGGCCGGTTGAACGTCTCGTAGTAGCCGGTGTCCAGGCAGGGACGTTTGGTCCCGAACGGGAACGTGCGCGGCGTCAGAGTCTCGGCCACCTCCGGGTCTGCCACAACGGCGCGGATCTTGGCCCGGATGAACTCCGCAGCGGTCTCGTTGGCCGCCGGGTCGAGGAGGATGTCGACGTAGGAGCCGGCTATCGACACCAGGTCACCTTTCTCCCAGCCCGCCTGGTATTTGGCGTTGCGCTCGTCTTCCGGTGTCGCGAGCGCGAAGTCGGTGGCAACCTCGCCAGGAATGCCGGTTCGTGACGCACGCTGCGCATTGCGCCAGGCCTGATAGTCCGCCTTCATCTCCGCGATCTCGGCGGCCGAGAGGGGGCGGTTCCCGGCGGGCATGGAGAAGTTAGGGGTGCGTTGAAAGACAGTCAGCTCAGCCGCCTGCTCGGCGATGATCGGAATGCACTGGATGCCGGACGATCCGGTGCCGATCACGCCGATGCGCAAACCGTCGAAACGGACTTCGTCCTTACCCCACTGGGCGGTCTGATGCATCTGGCCGCGATAGGCGTCCAGGCCGGGAATCTCAGGCAGCTTCGACGCGGACAGGCACCCCGTGGCCATGATCAGGAACTGAGCCGTGAGTTGGCCGCCGGAGTCCGTTGTCACCGTCCAGCGCGCTGAGCCTTCGTCGTAGCGCGCAGCCGTCACCCTGGTGCAGAAGGTGATGTGTGGGCGCAGGTCAAACCGGTCCGCGACGTGATTGAGATAGCGCAGGATCTCTGGCTGGGTGGGGTACTTCTCGGTCCACGACCATTCCTGCTCCAGCCCTGGGGAGAACGAGTAGGAGTAGGACATGCTCTCGACGTCACATCGTGCGCCCGGATACCGGTTCCAGTACCAGGTGCCGCCTACCTCGTCGGCGGCCTCGATGGCCCTGGTGGACAGGCCCAACTCTTTGAGCCGGTACAGCTGGTACAGCCCGGCCAGGCCGGCTCCGACGATGATGGCGTCACAGTTGGGCTGATCGGGCATCTTGACAGGATCCCAGATGGCGGCCAAGTTGCTCGGTGACGTAGGCCATTCCGTCTGCGCTGCGCGGTAGCAGGCCGACCATCGTGAAGAGGCCCTGCATCTGGCCAGGTGCCTCGGGCGGCAGGGAAGCGGCGGCCGCCATCTCCGACTTCGTCAAGTCGGCCGTCCGGGCAACCGCCTGAGCACGATGTGTGGGGTGACGTGTGCCGTACACCAGCCTGGGTCAACTCGATCATGCGGTCCAGGAGTACCTGGATCGCCCTCGATGACCAGGATGGCGGGCGTAACCGGGCACCTGCTCCAGGCCGACCAGTTCGAGTTCCGCGTTTCGCCCAAAGTCGGCCTAACTCGGGCAGTGCTGAATGCCCAGGCGCGGCGGTGCCGCTTGGCGAACTCAGCGGAGCGGACAACCGTCCCGTTCATGCAACCAGTGGATCGGCGCTGGTTGGAGGCGCCCTGCTCTCGAGCCAGGGCTAATTGGCCGGGGCGTGAGCTACCCCTCGGGAACCCTAACGCCCACCTAACAGCCCGCTTGATAGACCTGCCCACATGAAAGGAATACGAGCGCCGATAAGGCTCCTCCTGTTGGCTTAGGCGGTGACGCCGCTGCAACTCGTCGCCGGCCTCCTGACCGACGCTCTGCCTGTCTCTGGTGAGGCGACCGGACAGATTCTTGAGTACTCGGCCGACATCAGCCGAACTTCGTCCGGCGTGCCGCACATCACCGCCGCCAACGTTGCCAGCCTCGGTTTCGGTGCCGGGTACGTGCAGGCCGAGGACAACATCTGCTTGATCGCCGAAAAGATCGTCACCGTCGACGCCACGCGGTCGCGGTACTTCGGCGCGAGCGACGACAACGTCCTCAGCGACCTGTTCTTCCAGAAGGCGAAGGAGGACCGGGTCGTCGAGCAGCTGCTCGCCGGTAAGTCCGACGGTGTGCACGCGCCCTCGCCGCAGGCCCGCGACCTGATGCGCGGCTTTGCCGCGGGGTACAGCAACTACCTGCGCAAGACCGGAGTGGCGAACCTGACCGACCCGGCGTGCAGCGGTAGGCCGTGGGTGCGCCAGATCGACGCGCTCGACATGTGGCGTACGAACTGGGCCAACCAGGTCCGGCACGGCTCCGGCGCGCTGCTCGACGGCATCGTCGGCGCGGCACCGCCGGGCCCCACTGCGCCCGGCCCCACCGCGACCGGCCCCGGCGCGGCAGGCACCGCGGAGAGCGTTGCGGCGGTCGTCGCCACGGTGGATGACGCTGGGCTCGGCAGCAACGCCGACGGGCTGGGCCGCGACGCGACCGTGAACGGTACCGGCATGCTGCTCGCCAACCCGCACTTCCCGTGGGACGGCCCGGATCGGTTCTATCGGATCCACATGAAGATCCCGGGTGTGTACGACGTGGAGGGTGCGGCGCTGATCGCGCGATCCGCTAGTGGTGATCGGCCACAACGCGACAGTGGCCTGGAGCCACACCGTTTCGACCGCTCGGCGGTTCGTCTTGCGCCAGCTGACGCTGGCGCCCGGTGACCCGACGTCGTTCCTCTTCAACGGCGAGCCGCGGATGATGACCGCGCGCACCGTCACGATCCGGGTGCCGGTGCCCACCGGCGGCACCATGCCGGTGACTCGGACCCTGTACGACACGCTCTTCGGGCCGGTCGTCGCCATCCCGGGCGCGTTCCCATGGACCACAACCACCGCGTACGCGATCACCGACGTCAACGCCACCAACGGCCGCGCGATAGACGGGTGGTTGCAGATGGGCCGCGCCAGAACGGTCCGGGACCTTAAGACGGTCCTCGACCGGTTCCAGTTCCTGCCCTGGGTCAACGTGATCGCCGCGGACGCGACCGGCGAGACCCTCTACGGTGACGACTCGGTCGTCCCGCGGGTCACCGACGAACTCGCGGCGGCGTGCATCCCGATGCCGTTCAAGGCCCTGTACGCGACAAGCGGCTTGGCCGTGCTGGACGGATCGACGTCAGCGTGCGGGCTGGGCGCCGACGCCGACGCCGCGGTGCCCGGGATCCTCGGCCCGTCGCGGCTGCCGGTGCGCTTCCGCACCGACTACGTGACCAACTCCAATGACAGCTACTGGCTCGCCAACCCGACGCAGCCGCTGACCGGGTTCGTCCGGATCCTGGGGGACGAGCAGACCCCGCGCCGGCTGCGCACCCGACTCGGCCTCCTGCAGGTGCAGCAGCGGCTGGCCGGCACCGATGGCCTAGCCGGGACCAGGTTCGCCACGGAGAACCTCTGGCAGGTCATGTTCGGCAACAGGGTCTACGGTGGCGAACTCGTCCGCGACGCCCTCGTTGCTCTGTGCACAGCGAACCCGAGCGCCAGGGCGTCCAACGGAGCCCTCGTCGACCTCACCGCCGCCTGCGCGGCGCTGCGCGGCTGGAACCTGCGCGTCGAACTGGACAGCCGCGGAGCGTTTCTCTTCAACGAGTTCGCGACCGAGGGGCACACACGTGACGGCGCGCCTGCCGGCGGGATCCGGTTCAAGGACGCGTTCGTGGTCATCGATCCGGTCAATACGCCGCGGGTCCTCGCGGACAATGACCCAAGGGTGCTGACCGCCCTGGCGGACGCCGTGCTCAAGCTGGCCGGCATCCCGCTCGACGCCCCGCTCGGCACGGTTCAGACCGAGCCGCGCGGAGCCCAACGGATCCCCATCTACGGCGGCCCCGATTCGGCCGGAACCTTCAACGTGGCCAGCGGCGTCTTCGTGCCCGGTGTGGGTTACCCCAAAATCGTGCACGGCTCGTCGTTCGTCATGGCCGTCGAACTGGGCGCCGGCGGACCGTCCGGGCGGCAGATCCTCACCTACTCGCAGTCGGCCAACCCGAACTCGCCGTACTACGCCGACCAGACCCGGCTGTACTCCCAGAAGGGCTGGGACACCCTCAAGTACACCGACGCGCAGATCGCCGCCGACCCGAACCTGCGCAGGTACACCGTGCAGGAGGACAAGCGCGACTGCATGGGCGGCGGCTGGCAGACTTTCGAGCCGGCGTTCGGTTCCCAGGGCGAGTGCGTCGTGTACTTCCAACAAGCCCGTCCGTGAGCGCTGGCCCGCCCGGCTCGCCCAGCGGGCCGGGCGCGTTCACAGAGACGGCCGCCGTGGGACACGGCGGCCCCGGCTTCTCAGGGGGTGTGGCGGCGTCCGAAACCTCATCATCATGCCGACGGCCCGGACGACCATCGGGCAGCCGCCTGCGCCAAGCCCACCGGGCGCTTGATCTTCGACGCCCACGCTGGCTTGTGCCTCAACTTTTCCTTGCCAACGACCTGGTCTGCTGCGCCGTTTGAGCGCCGATCCAAGTTCAGGACCAGGCTCTGACGGTATGGTTTGCCGTTGCGGCGCCGTCAGGCAAACCCCTAACGCTGCTCTAACAGCCGATGGTGTTCGATTTGCCCCATGCAAGAAGTGCGAACACTGACGGCAAGAGCGAGGCGCCCATCGGTTCGGACCGCAGGGCCCTGGCTGGGGGCTGTGCTGCTGGTCACCGTGGCATTGGCCGCGTGCTCCAGGGGCACGGGTACCACTTCGACAGCGGATCGGCGGGAGGCGGGACGGTTGTACGCGCAGTGCATGCGGGACAATGGTGTGCCCGACTTTCCCGACCCGGACGCCAGCGGGCAGTTGCGCGGTCCCGGCCACGAGCAGCAAGACGACCCGAAGTTCCGTGCCGCGATGGAGAAGTGCCGCAACCTGGCCCCAGGCGGCGAGCATGAGAAGCCCGGGGATCCGGCCTTCGTTGAGCAAATGCGCAAGTACTCGCAGTGCATGCGAGACAACGGTGTGCCGGATTTTCCTGACCCGGACGCAGACGGGCGGTTGCGCGGCCCTGGTCACGAGACCCAGGCGGATCCCAAGTTCCGTGCCGCGATGGAGACCTGCCGGCAACAGCTGCCGGGAGGAGGTCAACATCGATGAGGCGCAACCTCCTGATCACCGGCGCTGCGGCCGTGATCCTCGCCGTGGCGATTGGCGGAGCTGCGCTCGCCCGGGGATCGACCCCCAAGAAGCCGACAGCCAAGCTGCCTGCCGCGACCGCGAAAGTCATCAGGACCACGCTGGTGGAAACCAGGACGGTGTCGGGCACGCTCGGCTACGGCGATCCGGTCCCGGTCAGGGCGACCGAAACCGGGATACTCACCTGGATGGCACCGGTAGGGTCGACGGTGGAGCGGGGGAAGCCGCTGTTCAAGGTCGACGAGCGACCGGTGGTGGCGCTTTATGGATCGCTGCCCCTGTATCGCACTCTGCGTATGGGCACCACGGGTGCCGATGTGCAGCAGCTGGAGGAGAATCTCGCCGGGCTGGGATACAACGGACTCGCGGTCGGTGACACCTACACCTGGACCACAGCGAAGGTCGTGCGTACCTGGCAAGGCGACCTCGGCCTCCCCCAGTCTGGGACCGTCGAACCGGGTCAGGTGGTGTTCACGCCAGGGGCTGTACGGATCGCTGAGCACACGGCCCGCGTCGGCGACACCATCGGTGGTGGTTCGCGCGAAGGTGCTGCCTCGGTGCTCAGCTACACCGGCACCACCAGGCTTGTCACTGTCGACCTCGGGGTGGTCGACCGCGCTCTCGCAGTCGAGGGACGCACGGTCACTGTCACGGTTCCCGGCGCGGGTGCCGTGCAAGGGAAGATCTCCGAGATCGGAACCGTGGCCACGGCAAAGGCCGATGCGAGCGCCGCTCCAGGTAACACGAGGGGGAGCGCCGCTCCAGGCAACACGACTTCGGCAGCCTCCGACGCCCGCATCCAGGTGACTGTGACGATCGCCGACCAGAAGGCCCTGGGTTCGTTGGACGCCGCTCCCGTGAATGTCGACCTCGTGAGCGAAGAGCGCAAAGACGTGCTGGCGGTACCGGTCACCGCGCTGCTCGCCCTGGCCGCCGGCGGCTTTGGCGTCGAGATCGTCGACGGCGACACGACGCGAATCGTCGCGGTGAACACCGGGATGTTCGCCGCCGGCCGGGTCGAGGTCAGCGGCAATGGGATCGCCGAGGGCGTGACGGTAGGGGTCGCGAAGTGACCAGTTCGGCTGACACGATCGTGACGCTGCGCGGGGTCTACCGCGAATACCCTGGCGGGGTAACCGCGCTCCGCGACGTCGACCTCGACATCGATCGCGGTGAGCTGGTGGCGATCGTCGGACCGTCGGGGTCGGGTAAGTCGACGATGCTCAACGTGATGGGCACGCTGGACCGCCCGAGCGCCGGGCAGGTTCTCGTCGACGGGTTCAGCGTCGCCGAACTGTCCGACCGTGAGCTGTCGGCGCTGCGCGCAACTCGGATCGGGTTCGTCTTCCAGCACTTCCACCTCGCGCCAGGGGTGTCCGCCCTGGACAACGTCGCCGACGGGCTGCTCTATACCGGCGTCGGCCTGCGCGAACGACGACAACGAGCCGAAGCGGCGTTACGGCGGGTCGGGCTCGGCCACAGGCTGAGCCATCGGCCGCACCAGCTGTCGGGTGGCGAACAGCAGCGCACAGCGATCGCGCGGGCGGTCGTGCGTGATCCCGCCCTGCTGCTGGCCGACGAGCCAACGGGCGCGCTGGACAGCCAGTCGGGCGAGGACGTGATGCGGGTGTTGCTCGATCTCCATCAGAGCGGTACGACCATCGTCGTGATCACCCACGAACGTGTGGTCGCGTCTTACCTGCCCCGCCAGGTGGCGATGCTGGACGGCCGAGTGATCGGTGACCAGGCGGAGGTGATGACCGGATGATCACCTCACCAAAACCCGGCAGGTTGAGCCCACCCGACGTACTGCGGCTGGCAGCCTACGGGCTACGCGCCCGCCCCTTGCGGGTGGTGCTCTCCGCCCTGGGGATCGCTATCGGAATCGCCGCAATGGTCGCCGTGGTCGGGACCTCCACCTCCAGCCGCGCCCAGCTCAATCGGCTGCTGGATTCACTCGGCACGAACCTGCTCACCGCGGGACCGGGCCTCACCCTGTCTGGAGAGCAGGCCAAACTACCTGACCAGTCGGTGGCGATGGTCGGCCGGATCGGCTCGGTCGAATCCGTCACCGCCATCGGACAGCTGCCCAAGGCCAAGGTGTACCGGACCAACAAGATCCCGGCCCCCCAATCTGGCGGCATCGGCACCTACGCCGTCCACACCGACCTGCTCAAGACCGTGGGCGGCACCGTGGCCTCCGGAACCTGGCTAAACGATGGAACCTCCCGCTACCCGGCCGTCGTGCTGGGAGCCAGGACGGCCGAGCGCCTCGGCATCGATGACGTCAACGGGGACCTACAGATCTGGCTCGGTGAGCGGTGGTTCACGGTCATCGGCATCCTGGACCCGGTTCCGCTCGCGCCCGAACTCGACCTTGGCGCCCTGATCGGGTGGCAGGCCGCACAGCGCTATCTCGGCTTCGACGGAGACATCACGAAGCTGTACGTGAGGACCGATCCAGACGCCGTCGAATCCGTTCACGGTCTGCTCGCCAGAACCGTCAATCCGGCACAGCCCAATGAGGTCGACGTGTCCCGCCCCTCCGATGTGCTCGCTGCCCGGGCCGCCGCAAACACGACCTTTACCGGCCTGCTGCTCGGCCTGGGCGCCGTCGCGCTGCTCGTCGGCGGCATCGGCGTCGCCAACACCATGGTGATCTCCGTGCTGGAGCGCCGCTACGAGATCGGACTGCGCCGCTCACTGGGCGCCACCCGAGGACACATTCGCGTCCAGTTCCTCGCCGAGTCCCTCCTGCTGTCCGTCCTCGGCGGCGGCACCGGGATACTGCTCGGATCCGGTGTGACCGCGGTGTACGCGACACTGCAGGACTGGCCCACCGTAGTCCCGATCTGGGTGATAGCAGGAGGCATTACAGCTGCCCTGATCATCGGCGCAGTGGCCGGACTGTATCCCGCCATGCGTGCAGCCAGGCTCGCACCCACCGAGGCGCTGGCTGCCGCCTGATCAGATATGTGCGGACTGGCTGGTTAGGGGGATGCGTGTACTGGTTGTGGAGGACGAACGGCTGCTGGCGGACGCCATCGCCGACGGCCTGCGCCGGCAGGCGATGGCCGTGGACGTCACCTACGACGGTGACGCCGCGCTGGAGCGGCTAACGGTCAACGACTACGACGTCGTGGTGCTCGACCGCGACCTGCCTATCATGTCCGGCGACGAGGTCTGCGCGGCCCTCGTCGACTCCGGTGTCGACACCCGGATCCTGATGCTCACCGCAGCGAGCGCGGTCACCCAGCGGGTCGCCGGGCTGGGTCTCGGGGCGGACGACTACCTCACGAAACCGTTCGCGTTCGCCGAACTGGCCGCCCGCATCCAGGCGTTGGGCAGGCGCGCCCGGCCCGCCGCGCCACCAGTGCTTGAACGTGCCGGCATCCGCCTGGACCAGCATCGCCGCACTGTCACACGAGATGGTCACCCCGTCGGGTTGTCCCGGCAGGAGTTCGCGGTCCTTGCCGAGCTGCTGCGAGCTGACGGCGGGGTGGTCTCGGCCGAGCAGCTCCTGGAGAAGGCGTGGGACGAGCACATCGACCCGTTCACCGGCGTCGTCCGGTTCACCATCATGATGGTGCGCCGGAAGCTGGGCGACCCGCCGGTCATTGAGACCCTGCCGGGTGTCGGGTACCGTATCCCATGATCAACCCGCGCCGCCGGTGGCGCTCTACGATCCGGGTGCGCCTGACGCTGCTCTACGCCGGGGCGTTCTTTCTCGCCGGGGCGGTGCTGGTCGCACTTATGTACCTCTTCCTGGCGCAGGCCCTCGACCGTCAGCTGACCGCGCGGGTCGGCTTAGCCGAGCACCTGACGGAATCGACCACCACCGGGCCGGGCTCGACACAGCGCGGCCATGAGGCAGAGGCCGCGCTGCGCGCGCAGTTCCAGAAGGACCGAGACGACACCCTCAACACCATGCTCATCGCCTCGCTCATCTCGCTCGGTGTCGTCGGTGTCATCTCCGGAGGATGCGGATGGCTCCTGGCAGGACGAGCGTTGCATCCGCTCCAGCAGATCACCGGCACCGCTCGCCGGGTCGCCGACCGCAGCCTCCACGAACGCATCGCGCTGGACGGGCCCAACGACGAGATCAAAGACCTCGCTGACACATTCGACGCCATGCTCGAACGGCTTGACCGCTCCTTCGACAGCCAGCGCCGATTTGTCGCCAACGCCTCCCACGAGCTGCGCACACCGCTGACGATCAACCGCACCCTCATCGAAGTCGCACTCGACAATCAGCAGGCAAACGAGTCACTGCGTCAGCTCGGCGCCACCCTGCTCGCCGTCAACCAACGCCACGAGCGGCTCATCGACGGCCTGCTCACCCTCGCCAGCAGTGAACAACGCATCACAGAACCCACCCCTGTCGACCTCGCCGACATCGCACGCCACATCACAAGGGAATCCCAAAGTGCCGCCCAGAACGCCGGCGTCGACATCCGCACCAAGCTGCAGCCCGCCCCGGTCATAGGCGACCCGGTGCTTCTGGAACGGCTTACCCAGAACCTGGTCGACAACGCTGTCCGCTACAACCTGCCAAAAGAGGGCTGGATCAAGGTCACGACCGACGTAGTGGATGACCACGTCCACCTCACAGTCGAAAACACGGGACCGCCCGTTCCCCCTTATGAGGTCCCGAGCCTGTTCGAACCATTCCGGCGACTGCCCACCACCGAACGCCTCGCCGACTCCGCCAATACCTCCATCAGCCGCGGAGCCGGACTCGGACTGTCAATCGTGCGCTCCGTGGCCCGCGCACACGGCGGTGACCTTCACGCCTCACCCCGGGAAGACGGCGGCCTCACCGTACGGGTACGAATACCTGCGGCGTCGGAGAGGTCCATTCGGAACAGCGCATGACTGGTCGCTCCGTCAACCCGGCGTGGGGCTGATATTCGGTGGGACCCGCGGCCGCTCATACCGAAGACTGATGGGGCCGCCGGTGTGCGGAGCGGCGATCGTGGTCTGGATGTTGGCTGCGGCCCCGGCGACTTCGCCCGCATGCTGGCTGAGGCCGTCGGTCCAGCGGGCACCGTCGTGAGCATCGACGCCGCCCCTGAGATGATCGAGTACGCGAGCCGGGAGGCCCGTCGCGTTTCGAACTGCCGTTTTCGGGCTGGATTGCCGTCTGCTCGACCAGCCGCCCTAGCCCTGCAGCACCCTGCGGGTCTTCTCAAACTCCTCCTGGGTGATCTCACCGTTGGCGAGGCGCCGGCGCAGGGCGTCCATCGCCTGGTCGCCGCTCGGGACGCCCGTGAGGGCGCGTATTGCGAAGACGATCAAAGCGGCGAGGCCGCCCCAGAACAGGAGCATCGTGGCTGCCATCAAGAGCCAGCTCCAGCCGTCGTAGTAGGCCCACACCACCTTGGGAAACCTCCTTGATTCGCTGAGACCAGCCTAGGCAGCCGCGGCCTGATGCCTCAGTGCCGGACGGCCCATATAGAGCGGGTCAAGAGACCCTGCGGGGGTGTGGCGTTTCCGCCTACGGTCGGTCCTGGGACGGACTAGGCCTCATCGCAGGGCTGGCTATCTGCTCAGGTGCAGTTTGCTCAATGCAGTCCGCCCAATAGCGTGTCCAACGAACTTGAAGGAACTGCCACGGGGGCGATCAGTAGCCGGTCTCTGCAGCTTTGCCATGCGCACCCACAAGCCTGCTTTAGCTGTCGTCGCTGCGATGGCCGCCGCCCTGGTCCTCGTGGGCTGCGGTGACAACGGACCGCCGGCCGAAGCAGCGGCCAGCGCCGGTCCTCCGTCCGTGACCGCCCCCAGCCAGACGAGCAGCTTCAACGAGGCAGACGTCATGTTCGCCCAGCAAATGATCCCGCACCACCTGCAGGCGATTCAGATGGCCCAGATGGCGCCCAGCCACGCACAGAGCCCCAAAGTCAAGCAGCTGGCGGCCAGGATCGGGGCGGCGCAGGCACAGGAAATCAAGACCATGACCAGCTGGCTGCATGCCTGGGGAAAGCCTGTGCCGAGTGGCATGCCCGGGATGATGTCGCCGATGCCCGGGATGATGGGCTCGCCATCGCCGGGGATCGTGTCGCAGCAGGAAATGTCACAGCTGATGGCCGCCCATGGCGCACAGTTCGACCGCCTGTTCCTGCAGATGATGATCAGTCACCACGAGGGCGCGGTCGAAACGGCCAAGACCGAACAGGCCAGGGGCCTGAACCCCGCCGCGAAGAAACTCGCCCACCAGATCGAGACCAGCCAGACCGCCGAGATCGCCCAGATGCAGCAGATGCTCGAGCAGTGAGCGCGCTCGGCGGGGCGATCCCGTTATGAGCCGAGTGTCGTTAGCGAATCGGCGGTTCCGCCGCGCTGACCTTGCCGCCAGGTCGAGTCAGGCCGCTCTCGTACGCGAAGATGACCGCTTGAACTCGGTCGCGCAGCTCGAGCTTCATGAGAATCCGCTTGACGTGGGTCCTGATAGTGGACTCCTCGACGACCAGGACCGACGCGATCTCGCGGTTCGAGAGGCCGCGGGCGATCAGCTCGAGGACCTCGCGCTCGCGTGGGGTCAACCCCTGGAGGTTGGCATGATCGGCGAGCCTGGGCGTCGGCTGCTGGGCCACGCGGTCTATGACGCGCCGGGTGACGGAGGGCGAGAGCAGGGAGTCACCGGCCGCGATGGTGTGCACCGCTGCGATCAGCTCTTCAGGCCGGGTTCGCTTGAGCAAGAAGCCCGAGGCGCCGGCGCGCAGGCTGTGGAAGATGTAGTCCTCGTCCTCGAATGTCGTAAGGATCAGGACCTTGGAGTCTGGCGCGGCGCATGCGAGCTCAGCGGTCGCAGCGATCCCGTCCAGGTCCGGCATCCGGACGTCCATCAACACCACCTCGGGTCGCAGCCGGCCCGCGTGCTGGACAGCCTCCCTCCCAGTGGCCGCTTCGCCGACAACCTCGATGGTGGGATCGCTTGAGAGCAGTTCGACGAGTCCGGCCCGCATGAGATCCTCGTCGTCGGCGATCAGAACCCGCGTCACGCGTGCCGGCCTCCGAAGGGAATCTGCGCGGAGACACAAAAGACGCCGTTGGCGCGCCGGGCCTCCAGGGTGCCGCCGAGCAGCATCGCCCGCTCCCGCATGCCGATCAACCCGTGGCCACCAACCGAGCGCGGTTTGCCGTCGTCCAGAACAGGGTTGGTGACCGTGAGCCCAAGCGTCGTGTCCTCGAATGCCAGCTCGATCTCGGCGGTGCCGGGTCCATGTCGGGCGGCGTTCGTCAGGGCCTCTTGCAGAATGCGGTAGGCAGCCTGGTCAGCGGCATGAGCAAGTGCTCGCGGATTCCCACTCCTGCGGACCGTGACGTCGAGGCCCGTCTGCGAGTAGTGCTCGACGAGGGTCCCAAGGGAGGCCAGACCTGGCGGCGCCGTCGGACCACCGTTGACCGAGCCACCCTCCCGCAGCGAGTGGACGATCTGGTCGATTTCGCCGGCGGTCTGGCGGGCCACCTCCTCGATCGCCTTCAGAGCCAGAAGCGAGCGGTCCGGGTCCTCGTCGTGACGCAAGCGGGCGGCACCCGCCCGGACGGCGATCACGTTGATGGCGTGGCCTGCTGAGTCGTGGAGATCACGTGCGATTCGAGCCCGCTCCTCGGCGATCGCGAGGCGGCGATCACGCTCGGCCTCACGCTTGGCGTCCGTGGCGCGCTCCCTGAGTTCGGCCATCTGCTCTCGTAGCAGGCGCGTTCGTTCGCCGGCGAACCAGGCGACCGCCCAGGCGAGGCCGGTATGGAGGAGCGCAAGTCCAGGGAACGTGCCCTCGGCGGCCGCTGTCGCAGCCAGGTACGCCACGAAGAGCGCGGCCACCGCGGCGGTGATGGGCGGGGTCCACCTGTTTGCCTCGTCGCGGCTCGCCGCGAGCAGATAGAGTGCTGCGGTCGGGCCGAGCGGAATCCCAAGGGCGTAGCCAAGGCCGGACGCCAGGGTGCTTGCCGCCGCGCTCACGAAGAAGACGGCGAGTGGGGCGCGCCGCGACGCGAGCAGCGGCACCGTGGCGCCGGCTGCCAGCATGCCTCCGATGAAGTCCAGCTCCGACCTCGAGCCCGGGGCTCCGATCCCGTGGCTGAGGATTGCCAGCGAACCGCCCAGCGCGGCTGCCGCGATCGCGACGTCAAGCAGCGCTGCCGACTTCAGTCGGGTCGCGATTATCCGGCGTGCTGTGGCGGTCGACTGCACCACCTAATCGAGGATAGCCCTGTGGCGGTGATCCTGAGTCCCCCTCGCGGATGATCTGTCTCAACTGGATGGGGACACCGAAATTCCCCCGACGGGGCGTTTCGCTACCGGCCGCCGCCACCGTAGCTTGGCGGCCGTGAACGCGACCGATCGAGTCCAGTGGCCGCGAAGGCGCTTATGAGTGACGGCCCCCGGACGCACGAGTCAAGCCGCCAAACGCGCTCCAGCGTGATCTCGAATCAGGGGAGTGAAGACCTTGAAACACAGCCGCGACGAGGAAACACACATGGCTGATCTGCCTGCTTTCCCCGACGCCAACATCGACCAGGACACCGGCGCGGGTCCCGACTGCGGATCGACCCAGAGCGCGCCACGCTGGCTGTTCGTCATTGCAATCGCCGTGGTGCTGCTGATCGTGGTCCTGCACCTCACCGGGATCCTCGGCTCTGGCCTCCATTAGGTGGGACCGGCTCACTGTGTCCGATCGACGTAATCCGCCTGGGAAGCCTTCGAACGGCATGGGAGTCAGCAATTCGGTGGTCAGGGTCAGCTCGCTGACCAAGCGCTACGGCCGCGCCACCGCCATCGACGACCTGACTTTCTCGCTCGACTCAGGCACCCTCACCGGCTTCCTCGGTCCGAACGGCGCCGGCAAGTCGACGACGCTACGGCTGCTGTTGGGGCTCGCCGAGCCCACCGCCGGTGAGGCGCTCGTCTTTGGCCGCCGCTACCGCGACCTCGACGACCCCGCGAGCCAGGTCGGGGCGGTGCTTGAGTCGAACGACTTTCACCCGGGACGCTCGGGGCGCGACCACCTGCGTGCCCTCGCGCTCGCGGCAAGGATCCCGCGTGTCCGCGTCGAGGAAGTGCTGGAGTTCGTCCAGCTCGCGAAGGCGGCCGACCGGTTGGTGGGGACGTACTCGCTTGGCATGCGCCAGCGGCTCGGGCTCGCAGCCGCCCTGCTCGGCGACCCCGAGCTCCTCATTCTCGACGAGCCGGCGAACGGGCTCGACCCCGCGGGAGTTCACTGGCTGCGCACCTTCATGCGCCGGTTCGCGAGTCAGGGCGGGACGGTACTGCTGGCGAGCCACGTGCTCGCCGAGGTCGCCCAGACCGTCGATCGGGTGCTGATCATCCACTGCGGCCGCATCGTCGCGGCGGCGGGCCTCGGCGAGCTTGCCGAGCGTGGTGGAACCCTGGAGGACGCGTATCTCGAGCTAACGGCCATGGAGGCATCGTGACGGCTCTGCTTCGCTCAGAGCTTCTGAAGCAGCGCTCAACCCGGACCAACCTGTGGCTCTTCTCGGCGATGCTCGGGCTTGTAGCGCTGGTCATCCTGCTGCATGGGTTCGGTCTCTCCGCTGAGATCCTCGGCCGGCGCACCAGTCAGCTCGAGGTGCTCGGGCAGGGGCAAAGGCTCGGGACGCTGTTCGCCGCATTGCTCGGTGCGATGTCGATCACTGTCGAGTTTCGCCACGGCACAATCCGGCCGACGTTCCTGGCCACGCCGCGGCGCGGGCGCGTGGTGGCGGCGAAGGTGGGGGTGAGCATGCTGGTCGGGGTCCCCTTCGGTCTGATGGCCGCAGCCGTAGCGGCCGGCGTGGGCAGCGCGTCGCTTGCGGCGCGCGGCCTGGAGATTCGCCTCGACGGGGGCGACTATGCTCTCCTGCTGGTCGGCAGCGCCGCCGGCGCGGGGCTCTGGGCAGCGATCGGCGTCGGCCTCGGCGCTTTGGTGCGGAATCAGGTGCCTACCGTGGTCGGCATCTGCACCTGGCTGCTCCTCGTCGAGGGCTTGCTCTTCGGCGACATTGGTCTCGGCAACGTCGGCCGGTTCTTGCCGGGCTCACTGGCTAAGGCGGCGAGCGGACAGGATCCGATGACGCTGCTCGCGCCTGGCCTCGCTGCGGTCCTGCTCGCACTTTATGCGGCCGCGGCGGCAGCCGCGGGTTGGGCAGCAACGACCCGGCGCGACGTCGCGTGAGCCAACCGCGAATGAAGATCGACGTCACCTGCTGAAGATGCGCCCGTCCTAGCACAGTGAGGCATGAGACAGGACGTCTGCTGTGCTTCCTGGTCAGTCCTGCGCTGCCAGTAGCACGGCGCCGGCCAGTGCGAGCGTGATGCCGACCAGCTGCTGGTTGCTGGTCCTCTCGTGAAGGACGACAATGCCCGCGAGTCCCGCGAGGGCGGGGCTGGTGGCGACCAGAGGGACGACAACAGAAGCAGGCCCGGAGGCCAATGCGCCGAGATACCCGATGGTGGCTATGCCAGCCGTCATGTAGGCGACGATCGTGAATACGGCGGGGCGCCGTAACAGGTCCTGGTGATGCCAGCGGCTCGGAGGCGCCAGGAAGAGCCCGACGACGACCTGGACCGCGGCGCTCATCAGGAGCAGGGCGGAGGGTCCAGCTGGAGTGACGACCAGCTTGGCGACGAAGGCGCCGACACCCTGAAGAACGAGCGAGGCGAGAGCAAGCGCCCGCCAGCCGGTTTGACCTTCTCCCTTCTGGCGGCTCAGGTCGAGGAGCACGATTCCGGCGGGGGCAAGCGCGACGCCCAGATATGCGGGCGGCCCGATGCGCTCATGAAGGATGAGGATGGCCAGCGCTGCTGTCAGGGCGGGACTCAGAGCTGTGATCGGCGA
>Ga0126383_10000986_pt1 | contig 17018 bp, 15 predicted proteins | sample PanSoiMetPlot_35_FD_96882 | JGI IMG/M metagenome (GOLD analysis project Ga0126383, IMG submission 96882) | Tropical forest soil microbial communities from Panama - MetaG Plot_35 | ecosystem: Environmental > Terrestrial > Soil > Tropical forest > Bulk soil | place: Panama | collected 2016-02-17
AAAATCTTGGCCCAGACAACGAAACGGCGTTTTTTGCAAACGGCGTTTACGATGGCGTTTTGAGCAAACTGGCGAAGCTTCCCAATCTCAAGGTCATCAACCACAACAGTGTCGTCAAATATCGTGGCGCGCGCGACGTGCAGGAAATCGGCCGCGCCTTGAATGTCGCGTATGTGCTCAACGCGAATGTTAGCAGGAAAGCAGGCAGCATGCACGTGAACGCGGAGCTGATTGATACGCGCAAGAACGCTCGCGTGTGGACGGAGCAATACGATCGAAACGTCAGCGTACTGTTTACCCTTCAGAGCGAGATTGCGCAGACAGTCGCACGAAAATTGAGAGCCGGCGTTTCATCCGCCGAGGAAGCTGTACTGCAAAAGGCGCCCACGGCGGATCTCATTTCGTATGACGCGTATCTGCGTGCCAAAGAGCTGCTCTATGACATCTCATTGAGCACAGGAACGAGGGAAGATCTGTTTCAAGCCGTGCAACTACTCGACCAGGCCATTGCGCGCGACGCTTCTTTCTTTGACGCCTACTGCCAGTTAGCGGGATTGCATGACCGAATATACTTCGGCGGCCTCGACCACACGCATGCGCGTTTGAAATTAGCTGAAACGGTAATTCAGTCGATCCAGCAGCTACGCCCCGACTCGGGAGAAACCCATCTGGCTCTCGCGCAGCATTATTATTATGCGTATCGGGATTACGACCGGGCCAGGCAGGAGCTGGTGCTTGCTGGTCTGACGCTGCATAACGAATCGCGGATTCCACTTTTGGCCGCGTACATTGACCGGCGTCAAGGTCGCTGGCCGGAATCGCTCGAGGAAATGACCAAGGCGTTGGAGCTGAACCCACGCGATCTTTCTATCCTTCAGCAAATCGCTCTCACGTATGAGGCGATGGGCCGCTACAAAGAGATGGCCGCAACGCTTGATCGCGTGCTGTCAATCGCTCCAAACGATATTTCCAGCCGAGTACGACGCGCGCTGGTCGATCTGGAGGACCGCGCAGACGCTAAACCTTTCCACACGACAGTTGACGCAATTTTGGCAGAGGACGCGAACGCCGCGCTTGGGTTTGTTAATCCGTGGTTGTTAGTTGTCTTGCGTGAACACGCTTCCGCTGGCGTGGAGCGGGCGTTGTCCAACATGCGCGACGGTGGATGCTTTGACGAAAATATTCCATTCCCTAACGGCTGGTGCGAGGGTCTTGCCGCTCGGGTGCGAGGCGACGAGCCGGCTGCTCGCGCGGCGTTGAACAGCGCGCGAAACAAACTTGAACAGACCGTACGCGATCAACCCGATTATGCCGCCGCAGTTTGCGCGCTTGGTGTCATTGATGCCGTACTCGGGAACAAGGAGGATGCGATTCGCGAAGGCGAACGCGCAGTCGAGTTGACGCCAGTTAGCAAAAACGCCATCGAAGGTGCAACGCTCGTGCGATATCTCGCTGTGATTTACGCATGGACCGGTGACAAAGATCGCGCGGTCCAACGCTTGGCTGAAACAACGTACCTCCCGGGCAGCCACATCAGCTACGGTTACTTGCGCCTGCATCCACTGTGGGATCCGCTGCGACGTGATCCGCGGTTTGAAGCAATTGCCGCTTCACTGGCGCCGAAATAATTTCCAAGCGCTGCCAACACAGCGCGTCCAGCGGCCTGACGTTACCGACGTTGGTTTTCGTCGGCGTTCGCTCAGTCAAAATTTGTCCGTTCCGTGTCGGATGGAACGCGCACTTTGTGCAGGAGCCGCATCGGTTTGACCGGCACATAGCCAAATGTCACGATAAGGATTTTTTGCGTTTTTTCTTGACAGGCTATGTAAAACGCCTGTAAATGCCGGCTTATGAAACACATCCACCGGAAGATCTCTGTACGTCTGATCGCGGCAATGCTGGTTACTGTCGCTGTCATCGTGTTCAGCGGCCTCGCGGCGCACGCACCTGCTCAGAACCAAAGCTCGCTTACGTTGAAGAGTATTCGAACGGATAAGGCAACAGTGTTCTATGTTGATAATCGCGACCATGGTGCTTGGTTCGTGGAGATGGTTCTCCCGACGGGCGACTACGCTGACAATCGCACAAACCACGGTGCCTGGTTCGTTGAGATGGTCCTCCCAACCGGCGACAGCAAGCAGGGGACTGAGAACTTGCAGTCAGTCGCAGCGACGCTGTAAGCCTGCGCATTAGCTACGGAAGAGGGTGCCAGTCTCGAGGTCGGGACTGGCTGTATTACGTACCGAAGTGGCAGTCAGGTCTCATTACCGTTTGGCACAATCGCCCCTCCCCTGACCACAGCGTTCATGAAATGTATTCGAAGCGAATTCACGCGGCGTGGTTTGGAATACACTTCTTCTTAATAACCGCGGTCTGCTTTGCGGGGGTATTCTGGTTGATAGCGCAAGGGTCAACGATTTTACCCTCAGCTTGCAACGAGTACGCGGGTAAGGCTGAGCTGGCTGCGACTTGGTGTCTGGGAAAAGAGGCCGCGGCGTCGAATCCGGTTCGGAGAGGAATCGCAACGTATCTGCACGCCGCTGGCATCCAGGCTGGGTACAGCTTTTTTGCACCCAACGTTCCAAGCCAGCACCGACTCACGTTGGAGCTGTTTTACGACGACGGGCGCGTGCAGTACGAATCGCCACGTGTACGCAGCAGAGCCGCTGCACTGCGATTGGACAGTTTGTTAGACAGGTTGGCGGAGGAACGTTACGAGCCGGTCCGAGAGGCACTCGTGAAAAGGCTGGCCTTCTCCGTCTGGCGCGAGCACCCGGACGTGAAAAAGGTTCGAGCAACTTTCGGATCGGTTAATCCGCCGGGCATAAATGAGTTTGAGCAAGGCAAAACCGAAACGTTTCAACCAACGTTCAGCTTCGATTTCAGCCTTCGCGATGAGCAAAAGCAGTAGCGCAATCGTTGTCTAACGTTTCTGTTTCGCTTCTCTTCATGCTCATTGATTCTGGTATCCGCGTAGTCCATGCAATCCGTGGGTAAATCGCCTGGTTCGCAAATCAGCGCCGGGCTAAGTCCCGTACAAAAATGCTGGCAACGCTTGGTTGGTTTTCTATTTCCACCTGAAAGTGACGCGTGGCTTGCGGTGTTTCGGATTGGTTTGGGTCTGCAGGTTATCGTGTATTCGGTGTTCTTAAGAAGCGACTGGCACTATCTGTTCGCCAGTAGTGGCAAGGGTCTCGTTGGTCGTGAAGTGGGTGAAGCCATTACCTCTTTCGATAGTCCGTTCATCCCGAAACTCGGCTGGCTGGTCGCTCTCGGTCGCCACCTTAACATAAGCGAAGATGCGGTGCTTACTGTTGCCTGGGTCTGCCTACTGTCCGCAGGTTGCCTTTTGCTGCTAGGCCTTTTCTGTCGCCCGGCGGCGATTGTCGCCTGGTTCGTTCATCTCTGCGCCGCCGAAAGTGGTGGGCTACTTGCCTACGGCGCCGACAGCTTTATGACGACGGCACTGTTTTACCTTATGTTATCTCCGCTGCCCGACCATTATTCCTTTGATCACTGGGCAACAAGAAGCAAACCCAAAAATCCGCAGCTTTTGGGCTTTTGGCGGCGCGTCCTACAGGTGCACCTGTGCTTTGTTTACTTTATCGGCGGCCTGGCAAAATGTCTCGGTAACGGGTGGTGGAACGGCTCCAATCTTTGGCGCTCGCTTATCCGGCCGACTTTTACGGTTGTGCCGCCAGATGTTCTCGTTCGATTCAAATACGCTCTGCCTGCTCTCGGAATCTCGATTTGTCTGCTCGAGGTGAGTTACCCCATTTTCATTTGGATTAGAAAGACGCGCCTCAGTTGGCTTCTCTGCATTTTGGCGATGCACGCCGCCATAGGACTATTGATGGGCTTATACCTCTTCGCGCTGGTGATGATCGTCATGAACATCGCAGCATTCGGCGCTCCTTCTGCTACCATCCAATCCCGTTGGGGACAGCGGCGCGCTCGAGCGCTCCCCAACACTCATCCGCGACATCCGTGTGATCCGCGGTTTTCTTCTCCTGAATGAGCGTCGGTACAGAAACATCCGTTGAAGAGCAAGTCGAGCGGCTGCATGCCGGCGGGGTCATCGACATGCACTTCGATTTGCTGATGGATTTGTATGAAAAACGCGAGCGCAGAAACGTTCTGGAAACGGAATTTTTGCCGGAGCTCGAAGCAGGGAATATGTCTGTTCTCGGCGTGGCGATTTACATCGAGGACCGCTATTTGCCGCAGAACGGTTTACGCGTTGCGCTCGATCAAATTGCACGACTGTATGCCGAAACAGCAGCGTCAGAGCGCTTCGCGATTTGCAAAAGTTTTCGCGACATTCAGGCGGCGCGCGAGCGCGGCCGAATCGCACTTCTGATCACGATGGAGGGCATCGAGGCGTTGGGCACGGACTTGAATCAGCTGCGCGTCTTTTACGAATTGGGCGTGCGTTCAATTGGACTCACGCATGCGCGAAGCAATGCGGCGGGACACGGCGGAATTTTCGCCGCGAGCGGCTCGCCACGGGAGGGGCTCACTACGTTTGGTCGCGACGTCGTGCATGAATGCGAAGCGCTCGGCGTGATTATTGATCTTGCGCACATAAACCCGGCCGGGTTTGACGAGATTCTCTCGATCACAACGAAGTCGCCCATCGTCTCGCACACGAACATCCGCCGGTACTACGACATCGAACGCAATGTTAGCGACGAACAGATCAAGATGATTGGAGAACGTCGCGGGGTGATCGGCGTAAATTCCATCCTCGTGAGCCCGCGAGCGGAAGAAAGCACGCTCGATCGGTACGTCGATCACATCGAGCACATCGCGAATTTGATCGGCATCGACGGCGTTGGGATCGGCTTTGATTTCTTTGAGTTCATCTACCAGCAATGGCCGGAGTCGCGGCAGAAAGAGCTCGCCGCAAAATTTACGACGCCGCATTTCATTGGCGACCTAACAAACCACTCGCATGTGCGCAATCTCACCCGCAGACTGATCGAACGGGGATTCAACGATGCTGACATAGAAAAGATTCTGCGCGGGAATTGGCTGCGGATTTTCAAAGAAACGTTAAACGGTTGAATAGTTGAAGCGTTGAAGCGGAAGAAGGTGGAACGTGTTGTCCTCAACGCGTTGCCTGAAAACGCGGCTTCGCCGCATGGACTTTCACGAATGATCCAGCGCCTTTGGAGATTACATTGGCATCGTCTTCGGAGAAGCCGATCCACCTTCGAACGGTAGCTTTGTTCTTGCCTGCAACCGCGCCGACGTTTTAACGCTTCAACGCTTCAACCTTTCACCTGCCTTGAAATTCATTAATCTCACCCGTCGCACGGAGATCGGCGCAAATTCGTACTATCTTGAGATTGGACCCCACCGGCTCCTCCTCGATTGCGGAATGCACCCGAAAAATACCGGCGAAAACGCGCTGCCTGATTTCAAGGCAATCGCCGACCGTGAGATCGAGGCGATACTCGTTTCGCACGCGCATCAGGATCACATCGGCACGTTGCCGCTGGCGATGCGACGCTTCTCGGGCGCGCGCGTTTTCATGACCGAGACCACAGTCGAGGTCGGAAGTGTGCTCTTGCACAACTCGGTGAACGTGATGACGCGGCAACGCGACGAGATCGGAGAAATGTCGTATCCGCTGTTCACGCACCGGGAAACCGATCGCGCATCAGAACGCTGGCGTTGGTGTCCGCTGCGTCAGCAAATTTCCATTGCCGGCGAACGCGCGGCCCATCGTGAAAAAGATGCGTTGACGTTCGAGTTCTTCGACGCAGGACATGTGCTCGGCTCGAGTGGAGTAATGCTACGCGCCCACGCGCGAACGGTTTTTTACTCCGGTGATGTCAATTTCGACGATCAAACGATTATGCAGGCGGCGGTTTTCCCAGAGGAGAAAATCGATGTGCTGATCATGGAATGCACGCGGGGCGACCACGCCAAACCCGAGGACTGGACACGCGCTGGTGAAGAGCGACGCCTGGCTGAGGCGCTGGGCGCCGCGTTTGAGCGCGACGCGTGCGTGCTGATACCAGTGTTCGCGTTAGGCAAGACGCAGGAGATTCTGGCGATGCTCTACAAGTTTCGACGTCAGCGGTTGCTGCCCGAGTTTCCAATTTATATCGGCGGTCTCAGTTCGAAGTTCACCGATATCTACGACCGGCGCACGCACACGACGCTGCGGCAATTGCCGCGGTTGCAACTCATGCGAGAGGTGGCGCCATTCATTCTCAATGACGAAACCGTACGCGATACGCCCGTGCGCGGCGGACGTGTGTATGTCCTCTCCAGCGGGATGATGATTCCAAAGACGCTCTCGAACGTTTTTGCACGCCGAATCATCGAGAATCCGCAGCACTCGATATTTTTTGTCGGTTACGCCAACCCGGAGTCGCCCGCCGGGCTCCTGCGCGACGCAGGCAGAGGCAGGGAGGTGGCGCTCGATCCAGATAAATCGCCCCAGCGCATCCGCTGCAACATCGAACAGTTCCAGTTCAGCGCGCACGCGACGCGCGAGTCGCTCGTGGCCTATGCAAAAAAAATTTCGCCGAAAAAAATTCTGCTCGTGCACGGCGACCCGCCAGCAGTCGAGTGGATGCGCGCCACACTATCGAAGGAAATTCCCGGTTCGGAGGTAATTGTGCCCACGCCTGGGGTGGAGGTAGAATTGTGATCGGTGAGCAGTGATCAGCGATCTGGAGCTGACGCACCGCTAGAACTTAGACTGTTCACCGATCACGTTTTCACTCATGCGCATTGCCTCATGGAACATCAACTCGCTGCGCAAACGACAAGACCGCTTATTTGCATGGCTTGACGCGACAAACCCGGACGTTGTCTGTTTGCAGGAAACCAAATGTCCGGACGAACAATTTCCGGCGCTTGCTTTGCAAGCGGCGGGTTATCACTCGGCGAATCACGGAGAGAAATCGTACAACGGGGTTGCGATTTTAGCCAAGACCGAACTGCGCGATGTGCGCCCTTCGCTTTGCGATGAGATTGTAGATCCACAGGCGCGCGTCATCGCAGCCACCGTCGCCGAAGTGCGCGTGTTCTCGATTTACGCGCCGAATGGACAAGCCGTCGGCTCGCCGGCATATGAATACAAATTGCATTGGTATCGGCGACTCCGAGACTGCGTGGCCAAAGAAAAATCCGCCGACCTTGTCGTGTGCGGCGATTTTAACGTCGCGCCGGAGGACGTAGATGTTTACGATGCGGATCTCTGGCGCGGGGCGATCATGGCTTCGGATGGCGAACGCGCGGCCTTCCGACAATTGTGCAGCCTTGGCTTACACGACACGCTTCGAATCCATCACAAGGAATGCAAACTTTTCAGTTGGTGGGACTATCAAATGCGTGGGTTCGAAAAAAATCGCGGGCTTCGCATTGACGCAGTACTGGCCAGCGAAAGCTTGGCGAAAAAATGCATCGCGTCCGGCATCGATCGCGAAATGCGTACCGGAAAAGAGCCATCCGATCACGCGCCGGTGTGGGCAGAGTTTACGACGTAAAAGCATCGAACCTCGAACGTCGCGGTTCAGCATTGTGCGTTCGACGTTCGACGTTGGATGTTCGATTGTTCAATGTTAATGCCTAACAAATCGCGGATCCGGGTTGCCAGCCCCCCAGCAAAGCCGCTCCTGATCTGGGACGGCGAATGTGATTTTTGCCGGCTATGGGTGGAAAGGTGGCGCGAAATCACAGCGGGTAGGATCGATTACGCCACTTACCAAAAAGCAGCCGAGCGGTTTCCCGAGATTCCCGCCAATCAATTCACGAGCGCGATGGCTTTCATCGAACCAGACGGCGACGTGTTCTTCGCAGCGGAAGCCGTCTATCGCTCGTTAGCATGTCGCTTTTCGCGGGAATGGCTGGCGTGGAGCTACGATTACGTGCCGGGATTTGCGGCTGTTTCCGAAACAGGCTACCGCTTCATCGCTCGTCACCGAGGATTTGCCTCAGCGGTGACGCGATTGCTGTGGGGCAGAGACGTGCGGCGGCCGACGTACTTCTGGGCCCGCCGCTGGTTTCTGCGCGCGCTTGGCGTGATCTATTTGATCGCGTTCGTGTCGCTCTGGGCGCAAGTGGATGGCCTTGTGGGTAGCGACGGCATGTCGCCGATCAATCAGTTCCTGCCGGCAGTTCGCGCGCAGATTGGAGGAGACGCTTACACTCTCTTGCCGACGCTCTGCTGGTTTAACTCGAGCGATGCGTTTCTTCATTTTCTTTGTGGCGGCGGGGTTCTCTTTTCGTTGCTGTTGATTGTCGGACTCGGTCCGGCTGTTTCACTCGTCGCTCTTTTCGTTTCTTACCTGTCTCTCACGATTGCGGGACAGATCTTTTTCAATTTTCAATGGGACGTGCTTCTGCTCGAGACGGGCTTCTTGTCGATCTTTGTCGCGCCGTGGCGGCTGTGGCCAAGGGAACTTTCGTTATGGCCGGGATCGTCGACCTCGGCTACAGCGCCGGTTTCACGCGCGGGATTGTTTTTGCTGAAGCTTGTTCTCTTCAAACTGATGGTCATGTCCGGCGTGGTGAAGCTGACAAGCGGTGATGCGAGTTGGTGGAACCTCACGGCGCTCGATTATCATTATTGGTCGCAACCGTTGCCGACCGTGTTTGGCTGGTGGGCAGACAAAAACCCGGAATGGTTCAAGCATTTTTCCGTCGCGTTTTGTCTCGTGGTAGAAATCATCGTGCCGTTTTTCATCTGGGCGCCGCGGCGGCTAAGATTGGCTGCCGCTGGACTGATGATTTTCCTGCAACTCGCGATCGCGATTACGGGAAACTATTGCTTTTTCAATCTGCTTACGATCGCCCTGAGCTTGTTGTTGATCGATGACGGCGTGGTAGGGCTCGACCGCCGGGCGGTCCGGGACCAGAGCGCCGGCGCGCCCGGCGGTCGCGCCCTACCGGATCGATTGTGCAGCTACGGAGGGATTGGAGCGATCGTAGTGACGCTGCCGATCAATTTGTGGTTAATTTTCAGCGCGTTTAAACCGTTAGCGCGTCCGCCGCGCGTGCTGGCGAATGTTTATGAACGGCTCGAAGCGTTTCGAATTGTGAACGGCTATGGCCTGTTTCGCGTGATGACGAAAGATCGCTGCGAGATCGTGCTCGAAGGCAGCGCCGACGGGATCGATTGGCTGCCGTACGAATTCCAATGGAAATCGGGCGACGTGAAACGCGCGCCTGGTTGGTGCGCGCCGCACCAGCCGAGACTCGATTGGCAGATGTGGTTCGCCGCTCTGGAATCGCCACGGGAAAATCCATGGTTCATCGCCCTGATCTTCCGATTACTCCAGGGCTCGCATGATGTGAGCGGCTTGCTTGCGAACAACCCTTTCCCAGACAAACCGCCGCGTTACATCCGCGCGATGTCTTATCGTTATCGGTTCACGACCGTGAACGAGCTTCGCCAGACCGGCGCGTGGTGGAAACGTCAGGAGCTTCGAGAATATTTGCCAGCGGTCTCGCTGGATCAGTTCCGCCAAAACCCGTGACACGGACAATCCTGTCTGAGTCGTACTCGCAGACAGGATCGCCTGCGTCACCTCTGCGCTACTCTTGAGCGGTCCACCTTGCCACGTATATTCGCCGCGCGATGGCGAAGGAACAACAAATCATCACCGAAGGCACGGTGACCCAAGTGTTGCCGGGCACGATGTTTCGCGTCGATCTTCCTGGCCAACGCAACGTCCTCGCGCATATCTCGGGCAAAATGCGCAAGCATTTTATCCGGATTGTTCCCGGCGACAAAGTATCTGTGGAGCTTTCGCCATACGATTTGACAAAGGCGCGAATCATTTTTCGCGAACAGTGATTTGCCTTTCCACTCGTTGGGCCGTTGAAGCTTAAATCATTGTGAGGAGAACAACCGCTTCAATGCATCAACGCGTTTACGTGTTAACGACATTCAATGTTTGCCCATTTAGTAAAGCACGCGGATAGTCGTAACGAACAATTCAACTTGGAGATTACCAATGGCAGAAGAAAATAAACCAAGAGAACAGACATCATCAGCCACAGGCGATGCGCAGAATAAATTGCAGAGCAGCAGAGAACATGCTCGGAAAGCAGCGGAAGATTTGAAATCGGCTGCGGGCGCTTTTGCGGATGAATACCGCGGCAAGGCGGAGCAAGCCTGGGGCGAAGCACGCGGCAGAGCAGAACAAGCTTGGGGCGATGCCCGGAGCCGCGTCCGCACTTTCCAGGAAGATGCTGAGCAGTACGTGCGTGAAAATCCGACAAAGGCAATATTCGCGGCGCTCGGGATTGGGTTCATGCTGGGTCTGGTCTTCCGGCGTTAATGCTGAAAGCGCTCGGAAATGAGCAGCGAGACCCCTCGATCTCGCAATCCTGCGGGACATTCCGGTCTGATCGACAACGCGCTGGCGCTGCTAAGCGCGATTGCGGAATGTTTTGAGAGGCGATTTGCCCTCGCCGCGCGGGAATCAAAAGCGGCCGCGCTGCAAGTGCTGATATTGGTCGGTTGCATTATCGCTGCGCTGGCGCTCTGCGTGATGGGATACGTATTCCTCATTGTCAGCGCGGTTGTTGGCCTCGCGCATTTGGCTGGGACGTCCTGGCCCGTGGTGGCGCTGGTTGTTGCCCTGCTGCATTTCATCATCGCGGGCGTGTTACTGCTGGTTGCGCGCAGCCGCATCACCAAACCAATGTTCCGGGCAACCGTCGATGAGTTGAGGAAGGATCGCGAATGGCTGAAAAATCTGAATCAATCGACGAGCTAACAGCGGAGATCGCGCGTTCACGTGAACGTCTCGGGCGCGACTTGCGCGGCCTGCGTTACGAATTGGATTTCCCGGCGAAATTCCGCAGGTCGTTCCGGCAACAGACACTTTCCTGGATCAGCGCGGCAGCCGCTGTCGGGGCGCTGATCGCATTGGCGCCGATGCGGAAGAAAAAAATCTACGTAGATGCCAGCCGGCGTACGGGAGATAAAAAGCTGATGGCGACGGGTCTTGGACTGGCGGCGATGAAGCTCGCGGCAAACGTGGCCCGCCCAGTCGTTGTTGAGTTTGTTAAAAATCGATTGTTTACCTCTGAGGGTCGACCACGCGGCAGGACATGACTCCCATGTGCCTTATGGGTCCGATGCGTCTGGCAGGTAACGCATCGTTTTAGCATTTACGCGCAAACTTCGCTTGCGTAATCATTTCGTCAGCGCGCCGATGATCTCAAACGTTTCAGCTCCTTCATTCGAATCGCATCCGCTGCCGCACGTCGATAATTATCTCGAGATCGGCCAGAAGGCCGGCGCGTCGGACGTTCACTTGGGCGTGGCCGCACCACCAATCTGGCGAGTGCACGGAACCTTGCAGCCAATGTGGCCTAACGCCCCAGTTCTGACTGGTGAGCAAACCGTAGCGTTAGCTGAGCATTTCATGCCCGAAGTGTACAAAGAGGAACTCAACGCACGCGGCGATTCCGACTTCGCGTATGAAAACGAGTACGCTCGTTACCGAGTGAGCGTGGTTCGGCAACGATTAGGCATCGAAATTGTGTTTCGGGTCATTAATACGTACGTCCGGACAATGGACGACATCGGATTGCCGCAAGAGCTTAAGTTACTCACTCGCTATCAGAATGGCCTGATCCTCGCCACCGGTTCAGTCGGCACCGGCAAATCAACGACGCTTGCCGCTATGATCCAGCAGATAAACACCGAGCGGCACGATCACATCATCACGCTGGAGGACCCAATCGAATACGTTATTCACTCAAAAAATTGTCACGTTAGCCAACGGGAGGTTTTCACGCACACCGAATCGTTCGCCACGGCGCTTCGCGCTGCGTTGAGGGAAGATCCCGACGTCATCATGGTTGGCGAAATGCGTGACCTCGAAACGATCTCACTCGCCATCACTGCGGCCGAGACGGGACATCTTGTTCTGGCAACGCTGCACACGGCGAATGCATCCCGGACACTTGATCGGTTGTTAGATGTGTTTCCGCCCGAACAGCAGGAACACGTCCGAGTAATGGTCGCGGAATCGTTGCGCGGCGTTATCAGTCACCAATTAATACCGAGAAAAGATGGAACGGGTCGCGTGCTTGCGCTGGAGATTCTCACCAATACACCGGCTGTGGCCAACGTGATTCGCGAAAACAAAACGTACATGTTGCCCGGGATTATTCAGACCGGAAAGAAACAAGGCATGCGGTTGATGGACGACACATTGATTGATCTCTACCAGCGCGGTCTCATCAGTGCGGACGAAGCTTACGCGCGCGCCGACCAAAAGGATGTCGTGCGGCCACACATCGAGAAATGACGAAATCCGAAACAAATCCAAATGACGAAACCCGAATCAGCCGCGCGCGGTTGCTGATCGGTACTTATGCCGAGTGTATTTGCCTGCAACGCGGTGTTGCACGCAATTCCTCCTTTGTCATTCCTTCCTCCTTTGTCATTCGTCATTAACCCATGGCTGATCTTGATCAGTTTCTGCAGATCGTCGTGCGCCAGGGCGCATCGGATTTGCATATTGCAGAGGGCGAACCGCCAAAAATCCGGACCCATGGCGACATCATGCCCATTCGAGGCGAGCCGATGTCGCACGATGAAGCCAAGCGCATGTTGAGCGAAGTTTCCGGCACGCGTAACTGGGAGATTTTTGAACAGCAGGGGGATCTCGATTTTGCCTACCAGATGGATGAGCACTCTCGGTTTCGTACCAACTACTTTAAGCAGTCCGAAGGTTACGCTGCGGCATTTCGACTCATTCCCACGAAGATTGCCACGCTCGAAGACCTCGGCATTCCGGCGGTCGTAAAGGAATTTGCTCATTTGCGAGGCGGGCTCGTGCTCGTAACGGGTCCGACCGGTTCCGGTAAAACTACAACACAGGCTGCGCTGATCGACTTCATCAATCAAAACTTCTCGAAGCACGTCGTGACGATCGAGGAACCGATCGAATTCGTGCACGATAATAAGCGCAGCATCATCACACAACGCGAAGTACCCACAGATTCGATTTCGTTTGCTGCCGGTCTAAAGGCTACACTGCGTCAGGACACCGACATCGTGCTCGTTGGAGAGATGCGTGATCTGGAGACAATCTCACTTGCTTTAACAGCAGCTGAAACCGGCCTTCTTGTGTTCGGCACACTGCATACAAATAATGCGCGCAAAACCGTCGATCGCATCGTGGACGCTTTCACTACGGACCGGCAGTCACAGGCGCGCGCGATGCTGGCGAACTCACTTCGTGGTGTCGTAGCGCAATTGCTTTTGAAAAGATCAGACCGACCTGGGCGGATTGCCGTCACCGAGATTCTGATCTCCAACGCAGCCGTCGCCGCGATCATCCGCGAAGGCGCCACCCACAAACTCCAAGACGTGATCGTTTCCGGCAGAGCGCAGGGCATGCAATTTATGGATGACGCTATCTGGGCGCTGCTGGAAAAAAACATTGTCTCCCCGCACGAAGCGTTCATGAAAGCGATCGATAAAGGCCGCTTCAAGCCGTTCCTCTCGCGCGAGGAAGAAGCGCTTGCCAACGCCGCCGGTTCCATCCGCGATGACGAAAGGCGCCCGCCAGGGAATTTGTTAAGACCGTTCGGCGCGCATGCAAAAGTGCGAGCGCGGTAGCTCGCACATCGATTTCATTATTCGGCAATTGTCAGCACCGCGGTGGCGCTGAGCTTGCCGGCGCGAAATAGGTCCAGTGCGGTGTTGGCTTGTTCCAACGAAAACGTTTCCGTTTGTATTCGAACGGGAACGCGCGGCGCGATCTCAAAAAATTCTTCGCCGTCGCGTCGGGTCAGGTTTGCCACTGATGTGATGACGCGTTCCTCCCAAAGATCGGCGTAGGGAAACGACGGGATGTCGGTCATGTGAATTCCGCCGCACACCACGACACCGCCTTTGGTGAGTGCGCGCAGCGCCGCGGGCACGAGGGGGCCGACGGATGCAAAAATGATCGCCGCATCGAGTTTTTCCGGCGGCATCTCGTCGGACCCGCCGGCCCAAACTGCGCCGAGTTCTTTTGCAGCTTGCTGCGTTGCTTTGTCGCCCGGACGCGTAAACACGAAGAGTTCGCGTGCTTCATAGAGCGCTATCTGGGCGATCAAATGCGCGGCATTGCCAAAGCCATACATGCCCAAGCGCCGCGCCTTGCCCGTTTTGCGATAAGAACGGTAACCGATCAGGCCCGCGCAAAGCAGCGGCGCGACCTCGATGTCATCGTAACGGTCGGGCAGATGAAAACAGAATCGCGCATCCACGACAGTGAACTCGGCGTAGCCGCCGTCGATCGTGTAACCGGTAAACCGCGCGTTATCGCAGAGATTTTCCCTCCCTGATCGGCAATAAGCGCAGTCGCCGTCTGTCCAGCCAAGCCATGGAATGCCGACGCGATCTCCGACCGCGAATTTCGAATTCCGAATCTCGAACGTCGAATGTTCTTCACCGATCTCTTCCGCTCGGCCGACAATTTGGTGTCCGAGAATCAGCGGCAACTTCGGGTTCGGCAGTTCCCCATCCACCACATGAAGATCAGTGCGGCAAACGGCGCACGTGCTGACGCGCACGAGCAATTGTCCCCTGCCCGGTTTTGCCTTGGGTACATCGCGCAATTGCAGATGCTGCTTCGGCTTGTCCAGGACCATGGCGCGCATACGCTAAAAATAAATGACGAAATCCGGAATGACTAATGACGAAATAATGACGAAGCTCGAATGACAAAAGGCTGGTCCCGATGCTCTGGGGACGTCAGGCTTCGTCATTTTGTCATTCCTTCGTCATTCGGCATTCGTGCTTCGTCATTTGTTTACGCGGACGAAGCCGACCTAGAAAAGGCGTGAGATCAGCGCGCCGCGGCCGGAGCCGGCTGGACTTGGCGTGTGCCTCGCGCGGGCTCACCTTCGTGCTCGTGATAGTGCGCACTGCGGAGAAAAGGCACCTTGTCGAGCACGTGCTCTTGGAACCATTCAAGCCACAAATAGATGACTGGTGTGACGAATAACGTCACCATCTGCGAGAAAATCAGTCCGCCTACGATGACAAGACCAAGCGGGCGCCGCGAAGCGGCATCCTGGCCGAATCCCAGAGCTATCGGGATTGCGCCCATGAGCGCGGCAAGCGTTGTCATCATGATGGGACGAAACCGTTCCATGCTGGCTTCGTGAATGGCCGAGCGAAGGTCCCAGCCTGCGTCGATTCGTTGCAAAGCAAAATCGACCACCATGATTCCGTTCTTCTTCACGATGCCTAACAACAAGAAAAGTCCGATCACGCTGTAGAGGGAAAGCACTGAGTGGAACAGATACAACGTGGCCAACCCGCCGACGACCGCGGGCACAATGGCCGGGAACAAAACCGTGAACGGGTGCACATAACTTTCGTAAAGAATTCCAAGGATGACATACATGACGAAGATTGCCGCAAGCAGCAGCAGCGGTAGCGAGTGAAACAGCTGCCTGAACACGAGCGCTTCGCCTTGAAACATCCCCTGCACAGTTGGGTAATGTGCCTGGAGTTGCGCGAAGGCGTCCTCGATGTACTTGGTCGCATCGCCGATGGCGACGTTTGGCAGCAGGTTGAAATTGAACGTGACGCTCGTGAACTGGTTTAAATGGTTAACCGCCTGTGGTCCGATAACTTCCTTCGTTGAAGTTACAACACGCAATGGGACGAGGCTCGCCATGTTGCCTGTGGTCGTGGCGATCGTTCCCCCACCTGAGCCGCTCGCGCTGAAATTGCCGCTCGTGCTACTACGGACGTAGAGATCGTCCAAGTCCCCTGGGTGCGCGCGCTCCTTATCTTTCACTTCGAGGATTACCTGGTACTGGTCGTCGGGTTGCTTGATTAGATAGATGTAGTTTTGCGAGTAAGCATTGCGCAAGAGGCTTTGGATTGCAGAAGTAGAAACACCGTACGTTGCGGCGCGGTCGCGGTTGATATCGATCCTAAGATTCGGCGTGTCGTGGTAATAATCGGAACGGACACTCGCGAAGCCTTTGAACTGCTGAAGTTTTTTCAACAGCTCGTCGGCGACGGCATAAACGTCTTGGGGCACGATCCCGCTGATGGTATACGCGTACTGGCCTTGGGTTTGACTCGTCGCGCCGACGCTAATTTGCAGCACCGGCTGCGGCGTTAACACCGCGGTGAGGCCAGGAATCGCGCCGATTGATCTTTGCAGTCGTAAGATCACTTGATCGATGGGCGGCCGCTCATGGCGGGGCTTCAGAAAGAGAAACATCAGCCCCTGCGACAACGCGCTGCGCGAAGAGAAACCTGCGAGCGTGAAAAACTGCCCGACGGCTGGATCCGCCTGGAGTTTCTGATTCACCTGAGCTTGAAACGCGCGCATCTGCGCGGGCGACGAGCCTTCCTGCGCAATAAACACGCCACGAACGAAACCGCTGTCGCCGGGCGGAATCAACGTAAACGGCAGGTGCGTGAAGAAAAACCAGAGACCAAGTACGCAAGCGATAAGGACCGGCACAGTGAGCCATGCACGGTCGAGAAATTTGTCGAGCACGCGACCGTAGGCTGCGATTACACGCTTGATGAAATTGCTGGTGTGCCGTTCCATCCACGCGCGCTTGTGGCCGGCCCTTCGCTCACCCAGAATCCGCGCGCACATCAACGGTGTGAGCGTCAGGGACACGAGACCCGACGCGAGGATGGCCACGATGATCGTGATGGAAAATTCGCTAAAAATGCGGCCCAGCAGTCCGGGAATGAAAACCAGCGGAATAAAAACCGCGGCGAGCGACAGCGTCATCGAGAGGATGGTAAACGAAATTTCGCCAGCGCTGTTAAATGTCGCTTTCAGGATCGACTCGCCGTGCTCGGCCCGGCGCACCACGTTTTCCAAAAACACGATGGCATCGTCGACAAGAAAACCAATGGCCAGGGTAAGCGCCATCAAGGTGAGGTTGTTGATGGAGAAATTGAGTATGTACATCACGACCACTGTCAGCAGCAACGACATCGGCAAAGCCACAGCCGGGATGAGCGTGTCGGTTGCTCGGCCGAGGAAGACGTA
>Ga0126383_10000987_pt1 | contig 17010 bp, 17 predicted proteins | sample PanSoiMetPlot_35_FD_96882 | JGI IMG/M metagenome (GOLD analysis project Ga0126383, IMG submission 96882) | Tropical forest soil microbial communities from Panama - MetaG Plot_35 | ecosystem: Environmental > Terrestrial > Soil > Tropical forest > Bulk soil | place: Panama | collected 2016-02-17
AGAGCCGGAATTCCGGGATGTAGTCCCGCACCGGCTTCTTCCAATCAAGGCGCCGTTCGTCCACCAAAAGGGCCAAGCCCGTGGCGGTGCACGACTTCGTGATCGAGCCGAGCAGGAACTGCGTGTCGGGTGTCGCCTTCAAGCCGGCTTCGACATCGCGAAGGCCATAGGCCTTGACTAGCGCCACCTCGCCGTTTTGCACCACCGCAACGGCGAGGCCCGGAACCTTCCACTCGTCCATCGTTTCCGTGATGAGAAGTTCGAACGCGGGAATGAAGGTGGCAATGGATTTGCTGCGCGCGCCAGATCGGGATGCCATCGAAAAGAGGCCTCAACTGTCTAGTTCGCGAGACCGAATCGCTCCCATCTTCGCGCGCACCTCCGCCGGTACGGCGTAGTCCTTGAGGACCTGCTCCGTCTCGCGAAAGCCGCTGCATTCCCGTTGCACGATGAAATTCCAAAGGGCGTACTCGGCAGCATCGACGAGATACGCTCGTTGCGGGTCGCGGCTATCGGCTGCCGTCTTGCCGCTCGCTCGCCTATTAAAGGTGTCCAGCGCATCGAGCGCATCCCGGAGTTCTCGGGCAAGGCGGCCGATTGTCGCTGCCTGCTCCTGACGGATCTCATATTCAAGGACGTCCTGTCCTGTTCTAAAGCGCATCATGGCGACCCTGTCTTGTCCCCGCCTGGAAGGAGGACGACCGGAACTTACGATAGGGAACCTTTTCATTGCCATCCAGGAGGTGCGAGTGTCCGACACTAACGGCCACCTCCTTCCCCCAACTGATGCGGTGAGCCAGGGCGCACAGCCCCGGTTGCGGCCCGAGGCGGTCCCGCACCGCGACCATGTGGACTATCTTGCCGGGCATCTTCACCATCCCAAGGCGATCATTGCGACGATCACGGCCTGCTGACTTCCGCGTAGAGCACGTGGCCGCGACCGGAGGTCCGGTTCGGGGCCACAACCGGCCGATCCGTCAGCAGGTGCTAAATGACCCTGGGCACTCGGAGCCGGGAACTAAGCGTCGCACCAGATTTTCACCCCTAGAACGGATCGGAGGCGGTTCTCAGCTGCGCGACCTTGTATGCGATCTCGCAGCGCTCTACCAGCTGGGATCGCCCTTGATCACCTCCAACGCGGTTTCCTCGTCTTCGCGCCAGAAGCGGAGGTCGAGCTTGTGCTTGCCGAGCCGGATGTCGTGAACGGCGAGATCGGGCAACCATTCCGGTGAGAGGGATACTTGTACGGCGAGCGAGACCAGTGGTAGCGACGCGTGCAATAACTGAACGAGTTGAGAGGTACTCACCCGGGGTGTTCCGCGACCAGATATTGCGTCTAGCTGCGCCGCCGCCGTGCGCGGCGGACGTCTCTGTAGACCACGGGAAAATGCTGGGGGCGCCGTGGCGACCCGCTCGAACACGTTGTCGACTTCCGCAATGAAGCAATCGGCCAGCTCCGCATCGCGGGCGCTGTAACAGTCGCGCGCTTCGATCAGTTCAGCCCGCGCAGCGGGGCCGAAGACGACCGACGGCAGGCTCAGCGCCATTGTCGGAGATCGGCTCTAAGCCGGTCCCAGGGAATGCTTTGTTGCCGGTCTTGATCGAAACCAGCGATCCTCCGGTCGAGTTCGGCTCGCTGGGCATCGGTCATCGGTACGTCCTTGTCGTCGAGACTCTCCCAGAGGGACTCGATCAGATCGAGCCGCTGGCGCGGCGAGAGCCGAGCTAGCTCCGGTGCTAAATCACTCATGCCGCACAGGACGGCGAGCGCGACGAGGCCCGTCAACTCCTGCCGCAAGCTGAGCCGAGCGCCCGGGGTAGCCGCTCTAGTCATCTCGGTCGAAGATCGGCGGTGACGGCATCGTGGGAAATTATTTATTTGACAAATTAACAATAATGTGATAGTCGCTGTCGATTCTCCAGGCGGAACCCAAGACGCGTCCTCGACGAGCCGCGCACGGTTATCGGCCCAATTCGCGACGGCAGGTGAAGGGTTTAAGGTTACTCAAGGCCGACGCCCAGCGGCTCGGGCAAGTTCTCGCTCGATGGAAAACCACAGGTTGGGTCCCGCCTGTTTCTCTCCTACATTAACAGGCGGAGGGGGACGGGCCTCTCGCGCAATCCGCGAAATCGAGAGACCTTACGACGACTACCTATTCCGCTGCTTGGGCAAGCGGACGGACCGCGGCGCGCATCTGCATCTCGTAGGCGTCGCGCCACGCGATCTTTGCGTCGGCCAGGAAATCACCACTGCGCACTGCGGTGTAGACCCCAGGATCGTCGACGCAAGGCGGAATCGTCTCGTCCTTGGCGAACGCGCGGGCGGCGCGCAGCAGGCGTCGCCGCGTGCGGGCGATCATGATGTCGCTCGGCCCCAAATTCTCGAAGCCGTGGTCGGTGATCCCGCCCATGCTCTCGGTCACCGCCTGATCCTGGCCATGGATGCTGGCAATACCGGTGTAGTTCTCGCCGCTCTTCTGCGCCGCGCGATCGATCATCCAGTCGTTCGACGGGTTCTGCATGAGCCGCCAGCGGCCGTACCAGTCGGTCGTGTTCGGCAGATAGTCGAAGCCCAGCCGCGAGCCCGGTATCATCTGCCCGTTCTTGAGCGGGCGAAGCGACGGCGGCGAGCTGCGCCAGCTGAGGCTGACGAACATCGTATGCGTGTCGTCCATCGGGACCCACGCGCGGGTGTTGACCCGGTCGAACGGGCCCTGCGGCGTCTGCGTCCAGAACGGGAACAGGAAATTGGCAAAGCGCCAATAGGTCTGGCCCGCCTCGGCCGGGCGATAGGCGCAGTACATCGTGCCGTAGCCCGTATCGGTCACGTGATATTCGGGCGCCCGGTTCGTCAGCGTCCAACGCAGCAGGCTGTCGGGCGCCGCGTCATCGGGCTGGACGCTGCCGGTATGCAGAAAGCCGAAATGCGACGTGTCGATGTCGCCCTCGAGCGCCTGCAGCCAGTTGCATTCGCGCTGCACGAAGGAGATCTGCAATTCGGCTTCGGGCAACAGCGAGGCTTCGATCGCCGGCAACGGCGGCGCCTCCTTGCGCGAGCCCATATACACCCAGATCAGGCCATTGCGTTCGGCCACCTTGTAGGCCTTGGCCTTGACCTTGTCCTTGAAATCCTGGTGCGGCGGCGCGTTCGGCATGTCGACGCAATTGCCGGCCGCGTCGTATTTCCAGCCGTGGTAGACGCAGCGGATGCCGTTTTCTTCGTTGCGTCCGAGGAACAACGACGCGCAGCGATGCGGGCAGCGGTGATCCATGACGCCAACCCGCCCCGAGCTGTCGCGGAACGCGATCAGCCGCTCACCGAGCAGCACGAGCCGCATCGGCGCGCCGTCCCGCTCGAGCTCCGAGGACATCGCGGCTGGGATCCAGTATTGCCGCATCATGTCGCCCATCACCGTTCCGCGGCCGACGCGGACCAGATCGTCGCTGTCCTTTTGCTTGCTCATTGTTCTGCCTCACGACCAACAGACAAAGCCGAGGCCGGTGCCAGACCCTGCCGGCGTCCGGTAGCCGGGCGTATAGCTCGACCATTTGACGTCGAGATGCTCGGCGGCGCCGGCGGCGCAGATCCACATGCGGATTTCCGAGCTGCCCGAGTTGAGCTTTTTGCGCGGCAATGTCTGCAACGCCTCGGCATCCTTGTCCCGGCAGGCGTCGATCACCGCGCAATCGAGCGCCTCGTCGACGACGAAATGGCTAAGGCCGCCCGATCCGACGATGCCGATCCGTGCGTCGCCGGGGTGGCTCTCGACCGCCGCGCGGATCGCTTGGCCCAGTCGGTAGCAGCGCCGCGGGGTCGGCTGGGTCGGCGGGAAATAGGTGTTGAGGAGTACCGGGACCACCGGCAATTCCGGGTCCTCCATCAGCCGCTTGCGGACAAAGGCAAAGGCGTGGCCCTCGCCCTTGCCTTCCGGCAGACGGTCAGAGGCGACCGGGTCGAATTCCTGGTCGACCAGCGAGTTGATCAAATGCAGCGCCAAGTCCGATTCGACGGGATAGTCTCTGGGTGCCTTTTCTTCGTAATAGCGCGCCGTCGCCCGTCTCGCCCAGTCGGGGCCGGAAAAGCCGTTGAGCGGCACGTTGCGGATGGTCTTGCCGTAATAGACCACGAGCGCCGGCATGTTGTCGTCTTGGTAAAGCTCTTTGTGATCGTCGCCGACGACGATCACGGCATCGAGCTCGGCCCGGCGCAGGGCCTCTTTGAGGTGATCGACCCCGGCCTGCGCCGCGGAATGACGGGCAGCGAAGCGCTCAGGCGTCAGCTCGGCGGCGACATGGGGCTCGGCACGTTGCAGCAAGTCTTGATAGCTCGCCGGCTCACCTTCCTTGTCGAGAAAATCGCGCACCCCGTCGCGGTCGATGAAGCGCGGCCAATCTTCGGCCGGGGCATTGAGCATTGGCGTGTGCGAGGTACCGATCCCGAGGACGAGCTGAGCCATACCAACTGCTCCTTCCCGCTGGCGTATTATAGACCTTGCGGAAGCCTAGGATCGTTGGCCCGAGGAGGTCAACAGCTGCTTGGCCGAGCCGATCTCGTAGCCCTATAAGGGGCTGTCGGCACAGAAGGCAGGTTTGAAGATGATCGACATCGAGAAAACGAGGAAATTCGTCGATCAGTGCTGGGGAGACGAGATCGTTCCGACACTGGTCGAGTACATCCGCATCCCTAACAAATCGCCATCCTTCGACCCTGATTGGGCGGCCCACGGATTCATGGACGAGGCCGTCCAGCTGTTCGAGCGCTGGGCGCGGGCAAAGCTCGCCGATGTATCAGGCGCGACTCTCGACGTCGTCCGTCTGCCCGAGAGGACCCCCGTTATTTTGATCGACCTGCCGGGCGAGATCGAGGGCAGCGTCTTGCTTTACGGGCATCTCGACAAACAGCCGGAGATGGCCGGCTGGATCGACGGTTACGGGCCGTGGATCCCGCGTCTCGAAGGCGACAAGCTCTATGGGCGCGGCGGCGCGGACGACGGCTATGCAATGTTCGGGGCGCTGAGCGCACTGCTGGCGCTGCGCGACCAATCGATACCGCATGCGCGTTGCGTTGTCCTTATCGAGGCTTGCGAGGAGTCCGGCAGCTATGACCTCCCGTACTATGTCGACTATCTCGCCCAGAGGCTCGGCAAGCCATCGCTGGTGATCTGTCTCGATTCGGGTTGCGGCAATTACGATCAGCTGTGGTTGACCACATCGCTGCGCGGCATGGCCTCGGGAACCCTGACCGTGCGAGTGCTCGAGGAGGGAGTTCATTCGGGCGACGCCTCGGGCGTCGTTCCGTCGAGCTTTCGCGTGTTACGTCAGCTATTGTCACGTCTCGAAGACGAGGAGACAGGGGCGATACGCCCCTCCGAGCTCTATGCCCAGATCCCGCCTGAGCGGGTGGCGCAAGCTCGCCGTGCCGCTGCCGCGCTCGGGAATGCCGTGCACACCAAATTTCCCTTCCCGGCCGGCATGTCTCCCGTCACCGACGACTTGACCGAGCTCGTGCTCAATCGCACATGGCGACCGCAATTGGCCGTGACCGGCATGGACGGCCTGCCGAAGCCGGCCGATGCCGGCAACGTGCTGCTGCCCTACACGAGGGCTAAGCTGAGCCTGCGCCTGCCCCCGACGCTCGATGCGGCGGCCGCCGGCACCATGCTGCGTGCCTTGCTGGAGAAAAGGCCGCCCTACAGGGCGCAGATAGCATTCGAGCTGGACTCGAGTGCCGCCGGCTGGAACGCCCCCGCGCTGGCTCCTTGGCTCGAGCAATCACTAGCGCGCAGCTCCGAACTCGCCTTCGGGGCGCCACCGGCTTACATGGGAGAGGGCGGCAGCATCCCGTTCATGGCGATGCTGGGCGAGAAATTTCCGGAGGCGCAGTTTGTCGTTACCGGTGTGCTCGGGCCCCACTCGAACGCGCACGGCCCGAACGAATTCCTGCACATCCCGACCGCGCGGCGGGTTTCGCTGGTGATCGCGCAGGTTCTCGCCGACCACGCTGTGCAATCCAACGCCGCATAGCGGCCTGTCTCAAACGCTCTCCAACGGCGGCGCGCCAAGCCAGGGGCGCTCGATGGTCGGCGCGCCGATGTGATATCCTTGGAGATAGCCAACACCCTCCGCGCGCAGTAGGGCTGCATCCTCGGCGCTCTCAACGCATTCGGCGATCGTGCTCAGCCCGAAACCTTTGGTGAGGCCGAGCAGGTGGCGCAGAAAAACCCTATTCTCCAGGCTGTCTGCCAGGTTGCGGATGAAAGATCCGTCGATCTTTACGATATCTACCGCTAAGCTCTGTAGATGTCGCAATGAAGTATGGCCGGCGCCGAAATCGTCGAGCGCTACACGACAACCCGCATCCCGGAGCGTATCGACGAACCGGGCGCTCTCTTCAATATCATCGAGTGCCGCAGTCTCGGTGATTTCGACAACCAGCCGATGGGCGAGATCGGGCCGGTTGCGCAACCGCGAAAGCAAGGACCGTAACCACGGCCGATCGCCGGCCGTCAACCCCGACACATTGAAGCCGAGCTTTACCGTTGGATGGGTGCCGAGCTCCCGTACCGCCTCTTCGAGGACGAAGCGATCGATATGACCGATCAAGCCGATATGCTCGACGGCCGTGATGAACTCGGCGCCGGCGATGATACCCCCGGCCTCGTCTCGCATCCGCAACAGGCATTCGAAATAATCGACCGTCCCTGTCGCAGCGCACACTATGGGCTGGAACGCGAACAGTAAGCGGTTCTTACGCAGCGCCGCCTCGACCGTGGCTCCTATAGTCGCACGGCTCCGATGCCGGTTTCGTTGTGTGCTCACCCGGTATTCGTCCACTGGTCCGGCGACATGGCCTTTTTCCGTTTGGTGAGGGCGCGGTAGACGGCGCACTCAGCGCAATTTCCCTTCGGCCACAGCGGGGATGCGCGCCAAGACAAAAGCTATCCGCGGAGATTTGACGAAATCCTAATCGTCGGCCCCCGCCTGGGCAGTCTACGTCATTAAGCCGGGGTGTGAGATACTAAAAACGGCAGCACGGCGTTTCCGAATTCGCGCGCCCGGACATGCACGAGGAAATGGCCCCCTCGCGGGAAGAGCTTGACCTCCGCCGCCGGGATTAACCTAGCCAGCTCTTCGGAAAAATAGGCCGGGGTCACGATATCGTCCTCGGCGCCGATGACCAGCGTCGGGGTCTTGATCCGGGCTAGCTCGTTCGAGCGGTCAAAGGCCAACATCGCATCAATCCGGCTCGCTACGATCTCTACCGGCGCGAAATTGGCCAAGTTCTGAGCCTCCAATTGGCGCAGTCGCTCGTTGTTCCGGGCGACCCACCAACTCGGGTACCAGTAGAGCGTGGCCGACTGGAGGTAGGTGCTCGGCCCGAGGCGCAACAACACCTCCTTGCGAAACGTGAACAGTCGGCGAAAATAGGCGTCTGCCTTGGTCCAGGTCGCTGACAGCACGACGCTCGCCAGCCGGCGTGGATGGTCGATCGCAAGGGCTTGAGCGATGGCGCCCCCGGTCGAGTGTCCCACAACGTGGGCGCGCTTTATCTGGAGGGCGTCCATCAGGCTGACGACATCAGACGCCATCCGCTCCACCGTATACCCAATCCGGGCGGGATCGCTCTGCCCGATGCCCCGATGGTCAAACGTCACGACTTCGAAGCGCTTGGCGAAGGCCGCGATCTGGTCCTGCCAGAAAGACGCAAATCCGCCCAACCCGGAGACAAAGAGGACGGGGAAGCCCATGCCGTGCCGCTCGTAATACAATGAGCAGTCGCCGATTGAGATGCGAGGCATCGATTCGCGGTTTCACGAGCAGATGAGCGTGCGTCGGTATCACCGGTGCGGGGGGCTGTCAACGCGAAGCGCATGCGCGGAACGCAGACGTGAGCAGCGTTACCCGACACCCGTCCCGTCAGCCTGCCTAAGTTTTGACACATGGCAACCGTCCAATTCGACGACACCGGCCAGTTGATCAGGAACGGTCGTACCTAGCCGTAACCGATTTAAGCGGGAAGTGTTGTGGTCTCGCCACGTCACCGGGAAAAGCGGAAAGTGAGTTGAACAAAATGAGAGAGCAGGAGCAGACCGGAAAACCACCTCACGGCTTGAACGACCAACGAAGCGCCGAGGTCGCGTCGTATAAGGGGGCCGCCCCGCCCCGCCGATCCACGAGCCGAACCCAGGATATCGACCGATATGTCGGCGCCAGAATACGCGAGCGCCGCATCATGCTCGGCCTAACGCAGCAACAGCTAGCCGATCTCATCGGGGTCACCTATCAGCAGGCACATAAATATGAGCGCGGCATCAACCGCGTCTCGGCCGGCCGTCTATTCGAGGTCGCGCAGGTTTTGAGCGTGCCCGTGAACTACTTCTTCGATGGCCTGGAGCAGGAGAGCGAACGCCCGATCAGCCCACGTGAAAGGATGTGTCTGGAGCTTGCCCGCAATTTTGCCCAGATCCCCAATGAGCGCCACCAGGAGGCTTTGAGCCAGCTCGCTCGGGTGCTGGCTGCGGAGGATTAGGGCGCTTGATGGTGAAGGCCCGGCAGCCGACCTTCACCGTTTACAAGGGGATCAGATGGGTGGCCGTCGCCGGCCCGCTACTCCCATCACCAGGGCGATCAGGAACACCACCAGGAAAACAAAGAACAAGATCTGTGCGATGCTGGCAGCAGTCGTTGCCACCCCACCAAATCCGAAGATTGCGGCAATGATCGCAATAATGAAGAATACCAGCGCCCAGTAGAGCATATCGTCCTCCATTGCAGGGCCCGGCCAGGATCCGCGGCCTCTTCGTCGATAACAGGGCGGTTCGCGCGACAGTTCCAGCGGGCGCAGAACAACGCCAATTGGTCGGGTAGCAAGGCCGGTGCGCCTGCTCGCACGAGCTCTACGGATCAGGCCGGAACAGTGATTTCGCCTGGCAAGTGCGGACGCAAGACCGCCGCTTCGGCAGGCGAATCGATCCACATTTGGAACCACAGCTCCAGCATCAGGAGCGCCCAGAGCCGGGTGTGGTGGTCGCGCGTTAGCGTGCAGTGTTCGTCGAGAAGTTGACGGACATAATCCGGTCGGAACAGGTTGCGCTGCCGTGCGCTCCGCGACAGCAGGAGGTCATAGGCCAATTCCTTGAGTTCGCTGCGAAACCAATGATCGACGGGACAACCGAACCCCATTTTCGGCCGATAGAGCAGCTCCCTCGGCAGATAGGGCTCCATGGCCCATTTGAACAACGCCTTGGTCTCGCCATGGGCCATCTTGAGTTGCTCGGGTATTCCCGCCGCCCACTCCATAAACACGTGGTCGAGAAGCGGCGAGCGAGATTCGAGCCCGTGGGCCATGCTGGCGACATCGACCTTCACCATCAGGTCGTCCGGCAGGTAAGTATGGATATCAGCCCAGTTGGCGCCGGTGACAAGGCTGTCCGCCTCGGCGAAATAAGGTTCGAGGAGGTCGAGCGCGGCGCCCGCGAGATGCTCCTGCATCGCATCGCCGTAACCGGCAACCTTGTCGTCGTCGGTAAAGTAGACGATGGTAAATGCGTATCGGCGGCTCGGCTGCTGATCGGGAGCCTGCAGCAATCCGCAAATTCGAGGAATCTTAAACCGGCGCTGCAACGCTGATGGTGCCAGTGCGAGCGATTGTCCGAGGCCAACCCGGCTCCATCGAGGCATGCCGTCGACGCGGGAAAGGTGGCGCATGGCCTTGTATCGGTTATAGCCCAGGAAGCACTCGTCCCCGCCATCGCCGTTGAGCGCCACAGTTACCTTGCGGCGCGCCATCTGCGAGACATAGTAGGTCGGAATGGCCGAAGGATCCGCAAAAGGCTCGCCATAATGCCAAATCAACCGCGGCAACACCGCGAGCGCGTCGGGTTGGACCAGCAGCTCCTCGTGGTCAGTGGCATAACGCTCCGCTACCATCCGCGCATAGCGGGTCTCGTCATATTCCTTGGCGGAAAATCCGATCGAAAACGTTTTGACCTTTCCGCCGCCGACGCGCGCCATCATCGCGACAACCGCCGAAGAATCGACGCCGCCGGACAGAAAAGCGCCGAGCGGCACATCCGATATCAGCCGCAGCCGCACCGCCTCTTCGAGCTGAATGACGAGCTCTCGCCGCAAATCCGCCGCAGATCGACGGAGATGCGTCGCGCGGGGTCCTGGTAGACGCCAGTAGCGCCCTAGCCGAGGCTCGCTCAGAGTCCCATCCGGCAGTGCGTCGATCGCGAGGTAGTGGGCTGCCGGCAACTTGTAGATACCGGCAAAGGCAGTCCGCGGGGCGCCGACGTACCCAAACGTCAGGTAACTATCGATCGCCGCCAGATCGGCTGCGCGCGACCAGCCCGGCCAGGCAAGCACCGCTTTTATTTCTGAGCCGAAGAGGAAGGCCGTAGCGGTGGGGGCGTAGTATAAAGGTTTCTTTCCGAGCCGATCGCGTGCCAGAATCAGGCGCTGGGATCGCTGGTCCCAAATGGCGAGCGCGAACATACCCCGCAGCCGAGGAAAGATTTTCGGTCCCCAGGCGTGCCAGCCATTGATGATGACTTCGGTATCGCTGCGGCTCCGAAACCGGTAGCCCAACGTCTCGAGCTCCTGCCGAAGCTCGGCAAAGTTATAGATCTCTCCGTTGTAAGTGATCCATGCTGTGCCGTCGGCGCTTGCCATGGGTTGGTGCCCGGCCGGAGACAGATCGATGATGGACAGGCGGGCATGTGCGAGACCGGCCCGGCCATCAGTCCAAACACCTTCGTCGTCCGGCCCCCGATGCCGTAGAGTTGCGATCATTCCCCAAAGCCGCGCTCCGGCCGCGCTTCGGGCGAGGGTGGGCTCGGGCAGGAGAAAGCCATTGATGCCGCACATCCCGCTATAGTCCTGCCGTATCTGTTCGATCTGAAGCCGGTCGCGATGCCGCACGCGGTCGGCCGAAAGACCTAGCCCGGCAAGCGAGGCGCGACGGGACACCGTGCTTTGTTATCTCAGTATACAACGCCTCGTATCGTGCTGAGACTACGCCCAGGTCATAGCACCGGACGATTCGCGCGCGCGCCTGTCTGCCAAGCGAGCGACGACCCTCTACGCCAATCGCGGTCAGCACCTGCCATGCGTCTGCAAGCTTCTTTGGATCGCGTCGCGGGACAACAAGCCCGGCATCGCCGAGGAGCGAACGGGTATCGCCGCATTCGGTCGCAGCGCAGGGAAGCCCGCACGCCATTGCCTCCCCCAGCACGTTTGGAAATCCCTCACCCCAAGCCGAAGACAATGTCGCGATATCCAGCGCTGCGTACACCGACGGCATATCGTGGCGCTCGCCGAGGAGACTGATGCGATCTAACAGCCCCCGCCCCGCGATCGCCTTTGCGAGCGTAAGGTTTGTCGGCTCGACGCCGGGCCCAACCAGGAGAAACCGGAATTCCGGGCGTTCGACTGCGATGAGTGCGGCCGCCTCCAGAAAAGTGCTGTGATCCTTCATCGGGTGATAGCGCGCGGGTAGTCCGATCACGATCGCGTCCACGGGAATTCCGAGTTCCGACCGAAGCCGCGCGCGGGCTTCGGCATCGGGAGAAAACTCGAGCGTGTCGAAGCCGTTCGGAATAAACTCCCATCGGCGGGGTCGATAGCCAATATGTTCGTGGAAACGCTGGCCCGCGCGCGAATTGGCGATGACGGCATCGGGTACCGCGGAGCACCAGCTCAACATCCGACGCACCGTGGCAGCAGTGTGCGACAAGGCTATATCCGAGCAGCGCAGGTTCCACACAAGGCGAGGTACGGCGCCAAGCCGCTTAGTCATCAAGCCGAAGAAATCGGCGTGGTACAGCCAAGTCTGCAGGAGGTCGGGACGCAATTCGCGAAGCATGTCGGCAAGTCGCAGCAGTCCGAATGGATGCGGTGCGCCCCGTCGTACTCCGAGTGAAATGACCTCGATGCCGGCTTTGGCGAAAGATGGCCCGACAGTCCCCGCATCGGTAATGCTGACGACAACCGACCGGAACCGGTCTCGATCCATGCGCAGGACGAGGCGAGACAGCATCCGCTCTGCGCCCCCGGTCTCAAGGCCGGTAATCAGGTGGGCAATCGTGAGCATGAACAATCCGAGAAGATGGAGACCGCTTCCTTTGGGTCGAATGGACCCACCCAGATCTCCCCTTTTTTACGTTCCTCTGTGATTGGATATTTGACCCGAGCACGGAGCACAAGCAACATTGCGTAGCAGCGGTGGGGAGTCATGGTGATGATTTGCCGCAAGACTGCGGTGACGCGGCGACGCTGGGGCGGTGGACGACAGCGGTCTGTGCGGGCCACGCCTGCCATAGTCTCGCCGGATTATCGCGCAGTTCGAGACGAGCCCAACTGACGTGCTTCCTCGGCCAGCCGAAATCGCACAGCGGCTCTTGCCGACCGCTCTCCGCCGCTGTCTCCGCCGTTATCGACGGGACTCTCCGGTGAATTTCCGGCTGCCCGATTCGTCGCAGCCGACAATCGATGCGGATGTCGCTTATGCTATCCAGATTGGCCGAGCCTATCTCAATTATTTTGCCGCAGAAGGGATCGATCCTTGCGGCAAGACAGTGCTCGAACTCGGGCCAGGGATCAATTTCGGCAGCGCTTTGCTGCTCGCGTGCCATGGTGTTCGGCCGATCATCGCCGACCGGTTCTTGGCTAAGTGGGATCCCGACTATCATCCGAAATTCTACACAGGATTGCGGAACACATTGGCTGCACACGATCCAGGGGCGGATCTAACTCCTCTCGACAACCTGATCGCGCGGAACCGCTATACCGATGATGGCATCCGCCGCCTCTGCCGTAACGCCGAGGATCTTCGGGGCATTCCTGATTCATCGATCGATGCCATTGTCTCCAACGCCGTTCTCGAACACCTGTTCGACCTGCCGGCTGCCTGTCGGGAACTGGGGCGCGTCTCGAAGCCTCACGCCTGGGGTTTCCATCAGGTCGACTTTCGTGATCATCGCGATTTTGACCGCCCACTCGAATATCTCCTTCTCGGCGACCGTGAGTTTCATAAGGTATTTTCAGAGCGACATGGCGAGTGCGGCTCGCAATGGCGGCCGTTTGAGTTGGTAGAGTTCTTTCAGACGGCGGGTTTCGAGGCGATTCGTTTCGACGCCAACGGGTTCGCGGATGAGGATTATCTGCGGGAGTTCGCGCAGCGGCTGCGCACGTCTCCGTCGCGCTACCGGAAGCTGCCGCTCGAAGGTTTGCGGACGCTCGGAGGGCTCTTTCGCCTTCGTCGCCGTCCGTCGCATTCGGTCTCAGGCCTTTGAGGCGCGATGACCTCGGCCCTGGCAGTGTTCCTCGATCCGCGGCGGCATCACCATGCGTTTCTGTTTTTCACCGATCTCGCCCGCCGCTATCGGTCCCTGATCTGGGAACTGACTCGACGGGAGATTGCGGAGCGCTATGTCGGTCAAGTGCTGGGCACGGCATGGGCCATCGGCCATCCCTTGATCGCCATCGCGGTGTATATTTTTGTTTTCGCATATATATTCGGAATGCGAACGGGAGGAACCTCGGACACATCATTCGATTACACCACCTTCTTACTGAGCGGATTGATCCCTTGGCTTACCTTTGCCGACATTCTGAACAGATCGTGCAACAGCGTCACTTCCAATGCCGGCCTGGTGAAACAAATCTTGTTCCCTGTGGAGATTCTGCCGATCAAGACGGTGACCGCGGCACTCGTCAACCAGATCGTGGCGACCGTAGGTCTGCTGGTCTATATTATGGCAGTCCATGGTTTTCTGCGGCCGCTGTCGATCGTTTTGCCGGGAATCTTCGTGGTCGAGGTCATCGGTCTAATCGGTCTCGCCTACGTCTTGTCTGCCCTGACCGTTTTCTTCCGCGACATCAAGGATATAACTTTGGTTTTCACCGGCGTGGGTATGTATGTCTCGCCCATTTTGTTCAGCGAGGCGTCGGTACCGAAGGCTTTTTACATAGTAATGCTTTTTAACCCGTTCAGCTACATTGCGTGGGTCTATCAGGATGCGCTCTTCTATGGGCGCATCGCACACCCATGGGCTTGGCTGGCTTTTATTACCCTCAGCCTGGGTTTTCTGTCCCTCGGCTTTCGACTATTCCGAATATTGCGACCCAGTTTTGGGGACGTGTTGTGAATCTGCCCTCGGTCGACACAGTCGTGTTGCGAGCGATCGGTCTATCCAAGGTGTTCTCGATTTACAACAGGCCGCAAGATATACTTACTCGTCTGGTCTCCCGTCGGGTGCGACCGCAAGAATTCTGGGCGTTGCGAAATGTCTCGTTCGAGCTTCGCCGTGGCGAGGTGCTCGGGCTCGTCGGTCGGAACGGCGCTGGCAAGAGCACGCTGCTCAAGATTCTGGCCGGTACGCTGACCCCGAGCGAAGGAAAGGTCGAAATCACCGGTCGTGTCAGTGCCATCCTCGAACTCGGGACCGGATTCCACCCCGACTTCAGCGGTCGTGAGAACATCTATTTAGGCGGGCTTTGTCTCGGCATGACCCGGGCCGAGATCGATTTGCGGATCGACCAAATCATCGATTTCAGCGAGTTGCGCGAGGTCATCGATCAGCCGTTCAAGACTTATTCTACAGGGATGCAGGCGCGGCTCACCTTCAGCACTGTTGTCAGCGTAGAACCTGACCTCCTAATCGTCGATGAAGCTCTCTCGGTCGGCGACGCCCGATTTCAATTGAAATCTTTCGGCAAGTTCCAGGAGTTTCAGCGTAACGGAAAGACTATTATTATTGTCAGTCATAATATAAACACGATCACTGGGTTTTGCGACCGCGCCATGCTCCTCGAGAAAGGAGAGGTGTTACTCGACTCAGATCCGAGCGCTGTGTCGACGTACTACCACCAATTGCTGTTTGGCGCGGAGGGCCAACCCGATGCAACCGAGACATCGAGACATCCGCGGCCCGTAAACGAACTCGAAGGCTGTCCGCAGGGAGTGGAACTGTCCGAGTGTGCACAGTCGGGTTCTGAGCGCGAGTACCGGTTCGGCGCCAAAGCCGCAGAAATCGTCGACTTCGCTTTTTTTGACCGCGACGGCCGTCGTACGACTCTATTGACCTCGGGCGGTCGATACCGCTGCATGATGCGTATCGTCGTTCATGAACCCGTGCCAGCGGATTTGTGCGCCGGGTTCTTGATACGTTCAACACAAGGCGTCGATCTGTTCGGTACGGACACGTGCCTCAGTGAGGGGGCAACAGAGCTACCCCTGGCTCAACCGGGTGACATCGCAGAAGTTACCGTCGATCTAGCGATGTGGCTGGCACCGGGCGAATATTTCATGACATTCGCTGTCGCCCGGTCGGACGGCGCGAAGTTCGACTGCCGCTTTGACGCCTTGCAATTCCAGGTTATCGGTGGCTCGCGACTTTATACGACCTCCGTCGTAAATCTCTGTCCGGTGTTCACGGTGGAGCGGGTGTCTGCCCCATTCGCGCTTACCAATTCGGCATGATAAGTGGTGTCTACCGACGGGTCTCGCGGCTCCCGACTGATCATCTGCTCAGGAGGGGCTGGCGTTATCTCAGACGGATTTCTTGGGTCCGACAGGTTATTGATCGGCTGCTTGCGCTGCAGCCAGCTGTCGCAATCTCAGCTGCGGCCGTTATGCCGGTCGTGCCGGCGGCCGGCTCAGCAAACTCCAAGCAGTTTTTCGTGGACCTCCTGGAGCGAGCGAGTACGGCCGCGCCCACTCTGGAGGCTGTGCCGCGGCGTGTGCTCCTCGTCAATGCCGGCCTCGCCGCGGGGGGTGCTGAGCGGCAAATCGTCAACACGCTTAATGGTCTTAGCCGCCAATCGCTTGAAAATGTGTCACTTTTGGGTGAGTACCTTTTCGAATCGAGCGAGCGCGCCTTTCTGCTGCCAGAGCTGAGATCGGGAATAGCCGTCGAACAGGTCAGGAGGCGCACCCGCTTCTCTGGAGCCGGCTTTACCCGAATCGGGCCAAATGTGGCCCGGCTGCTCGGGGCATTGCCGGTTCAATTGGCGGAGGAGATCCTGGATCTCGCTGCAGAGTTCCGCGACCGCCGCCCTGAGGTGTTGCACGCCTGGCAGGACAGCACCTCGATCAAGTGTGGGATCGCGGCGATTCTCGCAGGAGTGCCGCGCATAGTTCTCGGGAGCCGTAACCTCAACCCGTCGAACTTTGCCTATCATCAGCCCTATATGCGGTTGGCTTACCAGGCACTTGCCGAGCGTCCAAATGTGGTCTTCATCAACAACAGCGAAGCGGGTGCGGCGGATTTCTGCCGATGGCTCGACCTGCCGCGCGAGCGCTTCCGGGTCGTGCGCAATGGGGTGGCGCTAGACGACCTCAAACGCGATGCAGAGGGCGCGAAGATCTTGCGGACGAGGGAGAACATTCCGCCAGATGCCCTGGTCGTGGGTTCAATCTTTCGTTTCTGGCCGGAAAAGCGCCCGCTCCTTTGGTTGGAGATAGCCGGGCGGCTGCTCGCCCTACGCCCTGGCACGCATTTTTTGCTGGTCGGCGATGGGCCTCTGCGAAAGCAGATGTCGGTATTCCTCGCAGGCATTCCGCACGCGGATCACATTCATTTGATCCCCCCGACCAACGAGGTTGGCCGCGTGCTGAGTGCGATGAATTTCTTCCTCTTGACCTCGCGCTTCGAAGGCACCCCGAATGTCGTGCTCGAAGCAGAATGGTTAGGGTTGCCGGTGCTGGCACTCGATGCCGGAGGAGCCGCCGAGGCCATCGAGCCGCACGGGAACGGCATTATATGCGAGAATGACTCGCCTGAGACCGCGGTGTCGCACCTCTGCGCCATGATCGACGATCGGCGATGGTTGGGTCGCGCGCGCGAGATTGGTCCGAGCTTTGTACGAGAGAGGTTCGGGTTCGACCGCATGATTTCCGAGACGATGGCTTTATACGGGTATGCCGTTGTTGCTTGATCAGTCTAACGGTAGGGAATCCTCAGCCGGCTGATTTACGCGCCACCACGTTGTGCATCGTCTCCTCCG
>Ga0126383_10000988_pt1 | contig 17010 bp, 11 predicted proteins | sample PanSoiMetPlot_35_FD_96882 | JGI IMG/M metagenome (GOLD analysis project Ga0126383, IMG submission 96882) | Tropical forest soil microbial communities from Panama - MetaG Plot_35 | ecosystem: Environmental > Terrestrial > Soil > Tropical forest > Bulk soil | place: Panama | collected 2016-02-17
AGCTTCGGCGACGATGGCCTTCATTTCTTCGAGCGTGTATTGCGACGCCTTCGGATCATCGCCGAGCGAGAGCACGCCGCCGGTCGAGCAGATTTTGATCACGTCGGCGCCGTATTTGATCACCTCGCGCGTCTTCCGCATCACGGCCGGCACGCCGTCGGCGACGCCTTCGTCAAAGTGATTGAATTCCGGCGCGAGCAGGTTGTTGTCGCAATGCCCGCCGGTGATGCCAAGCGCCGGGCCGGAAGCGACGATCCGCGGCCCCGGCACGTCGCCCGCGTTGATGGCGTCGCGGAGCGCGATGTCGGCGTAACCGTTCGCGCCGACGTTGCGCACGGTCGTAAATCCGGCTTCGAGCGTGAGCCGCGCGTTCTTAGCGCCGGTCAGCGCCGAGCGCGGCACGGAGACTCCGAGCGACGAGTAGCCCATCTGACTTGGCTCGAACGTCAGATGCGTGTGGCAATCGATCAAACCGGGCAAGACCGTCTTCGAGCCCAGGTCAACCACTTCGGCGTTCGCGGGGATGGCGAGCCCGGCGCCGACTTCCTTGATGCGATCGCCTTCGATGATGATCACAGCGTTGTTGATCATGGCGCCTGCGCGCGGGTCGAGCGCGTGAGCGGCTTTGACCGCGAAGACCTTCTGCGCGGGCTGTTGTGATTGCGAAGGCGCGGAAGCGAGAAGACAGACTATCAGCAAAGAGGGCAGAGAAGCGAGTGCGCGTTTCATCCGGAAATCTCCTTAGAGGATTGTTCGCTTTATGATTGGTAATTCGGTCGCAGGCGTCGGCGGTCCATCTGTGGTCCCGTCTGCGCTGCCCGTCTGCGCTGATGGATAATAAGGCGGCTCGGAGTCGAGAGTCCAGACCCTGGGAGCGCCGCCCGTCCTCGCCTGCTTGCATCCAAAGAGAGTTATTTCAAATGCGAGAGTAATCTACGCAAGCAAGCAGGCGAGGACGGGCGGCGCTCCCAGGGATATGCTATACTGCGCGCAAATCGGAGCGGCCCGGCAATGAAAATCATCTTCTACCAAGCCAACTTTTGCGCCGAATGCGGGAACGCGATGAAGCCGCGTTTCAGCTTGGGACCGCGCTATTTCTGCGCCGAATGCGAGGCGCAGATGGGCCGCCGGAATTATTTCAAGACCGTCGCCGGATTGCTGCTCTGCGCGACCCTGGCGGTCTTCGCATTGAACAGGACACAACCGCCGAATCCGAACACTCGATCGAATGATGATTCGCCGGTCTCGGCGCGCGATACTGTGACGACGCGTAAACCCGAACCCGGATCCGAAACCGTAGAGCGCGTTCCGTGCGGCGCCCGAACGAAGAAGGGGACGCCTTGCAAGCGTCTCGTGTCGCCGGGACAGCGATGCGCCCAGCATCGCGGGATGCCGTCAATGCTGGAAACGACGCCGGGCAAGGCCGCATCAGCGAAGGACGAGAAAGCCGATCAGTAGGCCCGCCGGCCATATCTCCCGCGACAAGCGCGACAATATGGAGTTCTTGACGGTCGAGAGTGTGTCCACTAAGATGAGCCGCAGTAGGAACAGACGCATCTTGATCTTTGTAACGGCCCCTTAGCTCAATGGTTAGAGCAGCGGACTCAAGCATAGTGGGTTGCGAACGCGTCACACTACGACCCGGAATTCACTCCGGGCAGGTTTTCAGGCGCGTTCGTAGAATCTGTCAAATTCGGGGAAGCCTGAGTCGCGAAAGCGACATGGTAATCCCGAGCCAAGCCTCGCCAAAAGCGATGAAGGTGTAGAGACTAAACGGCAGACACGTAAAGTGAAGAGATAGTCCAGACTACAAATTCCGACCCGAGCGGGTCGGGGCGCGGCGAAAGCCGTAGTGGTAAGCATAATCCGTTGGTTGTAGGTTCGAATCCTACAGGGGCCATCAAATCCACCTCAGATCTTCTTCCGTTCCGTTTACAACTTTCTCTGAAGCAAACTGGCATGCAGGTTTAAATCTGTGTAGAATGGCGGCTTGTTTTGGGGCGCGCATCGGCCAATCGCTGCTAAATGTTTTATCAACCCTTGCCGCCACTTCGCGTGGAGAGGCCGAGCAAGCGCGCTTGAGACTGGCGGGCCCTGACCGCCCTTACTGAAAGGCCTTTTTAGAGCTGTTTAGGAAGTTTGAAATTTGATGATCTCAGAGTTTTCGCATGAGCGGAGGACAGTCCGGCTATGATCCGATGCAATCACTGCGGCACCAATAATCTCGATGGCTCGGAGTATTGCGACGAATGTGGGACGAAGTTGGCTGTCGCCGCGCCGTCGTCGCGTCAGGCTTACACGCCGCCGCCGGCGCAGTTTATTACGCAGGTAGCGCCGCCTCCACCGCCGTCATTCACAAAAGACTCCGTTACCCCAAAACCCGCGACCCCTTATACGCCGCCGCCACCGCCACCCGCGCATCCCCTGCCCGGACCTTCGACTGATCGAGCGCCGGATCGCGCCAGGGGGCGCGCCCCGGGTCGGGCCGTGGACCAGGCTGCGGATCAAGTCCCGGGTCGGGCTCCGGACCGAGATGACGCGTCGGCGCTGAATCAGCCGACGCATCAGGCTTCGAGCGCCGCTCCGCCGGAAGCGGCCGCCAACATATCGCAGGGCGGCGTTCAAGCGATGAATCAGACCACGGCGTTCAACGGGCAAACCACCGGGCTGCGTAGCGCCGATGGCGGAAAACAGGAAGTTATGAGTGAGGAAAAAAAACCGCCTACGGGAGCCCGACTGATCATTCAACGTGGAGGCAAAATCGGGAAGGAGTTTCCGATCTCCGGAATCGAGTCAATGATCGGTCGCTGGGACGCGGATGGCGGCATCTTCCCGGACATTGATCTGGACCAGGATGACCCCGAAGCCAAGGTTTCGCGCCGTCACGCCAGAATACAGTTTTTGAACAACCAGTATTTGATCGAGGACCTGGGCAGCACGAACGGGACTTTTATCAATCGCGGGCCGCGTCTGTTGCCCGGCGCCAAGCAACCGCTTAACAACGGCGATGAAATCATCGTCGGCAAGACGTTTCTCAAGTTTGTCCTGAGTTAAAATCAGAGTAATGAGGTTATGCCATTCTGTCCCGAATGCGGAGCGCCAACCACAGCCGGTGATCCATATTGTGGTGACTGTGGCGCGTACCAGGACACACCAATCAAAAAAACGGGCGCGCCGGCTGTGCCTGCGCGGACCGGAGCTATGGATATGATCGCTTCTGGCAATACGCCAACAGGAATTCAACTTAGCCCTGGAACACTGCTGGTTGACCGTTACAAGATTGTCCGGCGCATCGGTGGCGGCGGCATGGGATCGGTCTATCTGGCCGAGGACCTCAATCTCGCCAATCGCCCCGTGGCCGTCAAAGAAATGATCGAAATGTTCGCCGACGAGAGCGCGCGCTCGAAAGCCATCGAGGATTTCAAACGCGAGGCTGAATTGCTCGCCCGCCTCGACCATCCCTCGATCCCGACGATCTACCAGTATTTCTTCGACGCCAATCGGGGCCGCTATTATCTGGTCATGAAATATATTGACGGCGGTGACCTGGCTACCCGCCAGCGCGTGTCCGGGGGCAAAGTTGATGAGCTGATCGTCAACAAATGGGCGATCGATATTTGCGATGTGCTCGATTACATCCATTCGCAAGAGCCCGAGCCGATCATTTACCGCGACCTGAAGCCCGCCAACCTGATGATTGACGCGCGGACCAACCGCGTCATGCTGGTTGATTTCGGCATCGCGCGCCACGTCGCCCCCACGCAGAAAGGCGTGACCGCGATCGGCACGATGGGCTACGCGCCGCCGGAGCTTTTCGCCGGCAAGGTCGAGACGCGTTCCGACATCTATAGTCTTGGCGCGACCATGTTCCACCTGCTCACCGGACATGACCCGCAAGACAACCCGCTGCTGATCTTCGATTTCACGAAGAATCCGAAGCCGCGCCAGATCAACCCGGCCATTACGCCTGAGATGGAGGAGTTGATCTGCCGCGCCGTCGAGCATAAGCCTGAGAACCGGTTCGTCTCGGCGGCTGCGTTCGGCGAGAGTTTGAAGGAGCATCAGCGGCGTCTGCAGGAAGGCAAATCTTCGGAACGGCCCGAAGTCGTCGTGTCGAATCAGTTCGAGACGATGCAAAGTTTCGGCCCCGTCTCCAATTGTGTGAAGTGCGGGCGAGAGCTGGCCAGAGAGGACGTTTTCTGCGCCTACTGCGGGACGCGCCAGCCCTCCAAGCGGACCACGGCCCGGCTGGTGGTGATGGGCACCAACGAGATGAGCGCGCAATTCTCGCTCAACATCGACAGCGAAAATCTGATCGGGCGAATGGATCCGAATCGTGGAATTCGCCCCGAAGTGGACCTGTCGAAGTACGATCCCGCGGCGCGCGTCTCGCGCCGCCATGCGAAAATAAGTTCGCATGGCAATCAGTTTGTAATTGAGGACCTGGGCAGCGCCAATGGCACTTTCATCAACGGATCGATGCGTCTGACGCAGGGGAAACAACACACCCTGGTTAGCGGCGACGAACTCAAACTCGGTGAAACCACGCTCAAGTTCGTCGTTTCGTAATGAAGAAAATGGAATCGGGCGAGTATTTCATCGGCGCGCCCCGACGCGAAGTTCAAAGTGGTCGGGAGTATGACGAGTCATCATTGGCCGGGCTGAGTTTACGTTGCAGCGCGTTTCTGCTCGATTACATTCTGACGCTCCTCACACCGGCCGTGGCTCTGGTGCTGGCTGTTTATGTCAAACGGCGATGGATGGCGCCGGGGGCCGCGAATCTGATTGTGGTGGCCGGATATATGGCGACGGCCGCCGTGTTCTTTTTGAACTACATCCATTTTTACTTGCGACGCGGTCAGACTTTTGGCAAACGCTTTATCGGGATTCGCGTGGTCAGAACCGATGGCCGACCCTTAGACTACCAAACCGCCGTGTTGCGTCACGTCGTTGGTTACCCGCTCTCCGCGCTGTTCTTCGGGTTGGGCGTTTTCTGGATGTTGTGGGACGGTAGACGGCAGGGGTGGCACGACAAACTGGCGAAGACCGTCGTCATCAAGGACTGAGTCAAAAATTCAAAATCCATTTTCCAGTTTCCGTTTGATGTTTGGCGCTCGCCATCGCCTCAGGTCAATCTTCCTCGATGGCGAACGCCAAACATCAAACGGAAACTGGGAAATGGATTTTACCGCAATAATTTTACCTCACTGATTTTCCAGAGGGTGAAACCATGACGATGAATTACTGTGGGAGATGCGGATCGGCCAACGGGACGACCGCGCGTTTTTGCCGTCAATGTGGAGCGGAACTCGGCAGCCAGGCGGCTATTTCATCTTCGTCCACTCCACTCAATGTTGAGTTTTCCACCAGGTCAGCAATGAAAAATTCGGGAAGAGAGACCAAACCATCGTCCCCCACGCCTCCACCTTCACCTGAAACCGATCCGGCCAGAGATAACCCGATCGATCCGTCGGCCAACACTTCCAAAAGTTCCGCCAAAAGTCCCGAAGGAGGTGATCAGGACCCGAAAGCGATCAGCGAATCGCTGCGCCGGATCCGCACTTCCGGGCCGTTGATCCTCGAAGCCATCAAGCAAAACAATGACCGGCAAAACAATGAACGGATCAATGAGATCATCGCGCAGTCAGTTCAGGGATTGAATCAAGACAAGATAGATCTTAAGCGCGATGAACCTGTCGCGCCTTTAACGCCGCCGCCGCCACCGCCGCCGCCGCCGATTCAAAAAGCTAAAAAGCGAGCCGCCGTTCCTACCCGTCCCGCGACCCGTCCCGCGACCCGGGAGGCCAAGCTTGGGCCGGCGCGCCAAATTACCGCGGGATCGGCTGGCGGCGGTCCAAATAGCCAGCCGGGCGCCGCGGCGCCGTCGCAATCCATCGTCGCGCGAACGGCGACGCAGACAGTGGCTCAAAAAGTCTCCGCCGCCATCACGGCGACCCAATCGGTGACGCGGAAAACCACGAACTTTTTGTCCAGATCGCCCAGGAAGAACACGCACACGACGGCTAACGGAGGACACAACGGGCCATCAACGGTCCTGGTGCAGGCCTCTGGATTTAAGCCTCAATCCGGGGTCGGCCCAAAAGTTCTGATCGCTTTGATCGCGCTCGGCGTCCTGCTCGCCGCCGGAATCTATTTCCCGTTCCGCGATAGATTGCTCACGCCGGCTCAGTCGGCTGACGGCGATCGCAATCTGCGCAGCCCCGAAGATCAGAGCGCGGATCTGGTCAAGCAAGGCGAGTCGGAGCGCGCGCATAAAAATTACGGCGCCGCCGTAGAGTATTTTCACCGCGCGCTCGAACTCGCGCCAAACAACCCCGACATCCGGTTCCTTCTGGCGCAGACGTATCTGGACACAGGTCAGACGGATGACGCGATGAAAGGTTACCGGGAGATTCTGAGGATTGCGCCGGAACACCTCGACGCCAGATTGCAGTTGGCCGAGGTCTATCGCATGCGCGGCAATTGGAACGCCGCCTACAAGGAATACCAGAACATCATCGAGCTCAATCAGAACAGCCTGCAGGCCGCCGCCGCGCTTGAAGCCATCGAAAAACAACAGGCCGCCAGTCAGCCCATTGAACGAACCTCCAAAAACACTCTGATCCGGCGCATCGCGCCGCCGCGCCCAACCGTTCAGCCGCTCCCGGGCCCCGCCGTCCGCGCGCAGGTCCCGTCGTTGTCGCAGAGGCTGTCAGCGGCCCCGGACATCAACCCTCCGGCGTCGATCACTAGCGCGCGGCCTGAAGAGAAGCCTGATCCGCGCGTCGTGGCCGAAGCGCACAAAAATCTCGGCATGCGGTATTACAACATTCGCCAGTTCCAGGCGGCCATCAACGAATTTTTGCGGGCGTTGAGCCTGACCCCGGACGACAAGGACCTCTATTATTTGATCGGCTCGTCTTATCACGGATTGGGCCTCTACGCCGATGCGTACAATTATTACAGGCGCGTCGATACCGGCCCTTATCTCGGCCCCGCGCAATCCGGCGCGAAACAAACCGAGAAGGCGGCTCGTGAGGCGTCAAAACGCCGTGAGACTCTGAAATTTCAGTCAATCAAGAGTGAGCCGAAAAACAAGTTTGAAAATAACAAGTCTAGCAAAACATTTATGAACAGAATTCTGGAAAGCATGAGGCAGTGAAGAGAGAGTAGGGACGGGGCGACGGGGGGATGGGGCGACGGGGCGATAATAAGACTTTTGTTTCTCGTCTCCTTAACGCCTTATCTCCCCGTCCCCCCGTCCCCCCGTCGCCCCGTCCCCCGTCTCCCTGTCTCTCTGTCTCATTTACTCTATGCCACGTTTGATTGTCAGAGCCACTCCTGCGCACGGCGATTCCGTTGTTGATTTGAACCGGCCGCGAATAACGATAGGCCGCTCCGCGCGCAACGACCTGTGCGTTGAGGACCCCTTCGCTTCGCGGCTGCACGCCGAGGTGCGCAAACGAGGGGACGCGTTTTGGATAGCCGATCTCGGCAGCGCCAACGGTACGCTGATCAACGCCGCGAGGCTGACCGCCCCCGTGCAACTGCGCGACCGCGACATCGTCCGCATCGGGGAGACCGAGATCGAATATTCCGAACACGCCGACACCGCGCCCGCCCGTGGCCGCACAAGCATTCTCTTCTCCGATTCCAGCTTTGCGCCGTTGCCCGAAGCGACGATTACCGCAGGCGATCGCAATTCGGCGGCCAATTTGATCTCATCGCTGGAGTCGTCGAACATGACCTTGATCAGCGCCTCGGGCAAGGCGCTGGCGCCTGAATCGGTCGAGGATGACGCCCTGGCCGTCATCAGCCGAGTCAGCCTGAAGCTGCTCAAGGGGCTCTCGCTGGACGACACTTTGCAGCAGGTGCTCGAATGCGTCTTCGAGGTTTTCTCCGCCGATCGCGGGTACGTAATGTTGTTCGAAGCGCCGGAGGGGGACCCGAAAGGCGCGCCGGAGCTGGTCTGCAAGGCGATGAAGATGCGGAAGCAGGGCGCCCCGAACGATTTGACCAACGTCGAGATCAGCCGGGCCATTTCCGAGCGGGTGTTAAGACAGGGCGCGTCGGTGCTGACTTCGGACGCGCAGCAGGACCCGCGTTTCCAGGATCGTCGTTCAATCGCGCTCGGCGGGCTTCGTTCGGTGATGGCCGTGCCGCTGGCCGTCGAGGAGCGCATTTCGGGGATGATATACGTGGACAATCCGTTCCACACCAACCGGTTCATTGAACGCGATCTGCAATTGTTGACGCTGATCGCCAGCGTCGCCGCGATCCGCATTGAAAACGTCCGCCTGCTCGAAGTTCAACAGGAACAGAAACGATTGGCCAACGAGCTGGCGCTCGCCAGTGAAATTCAATTCAGGCTGCATCCTGAAACGCCTCCGGCGATTCCCTGCTATGACATCCTGGGCGTCAGCTTCCCCTGCTACGAGGTCGGAGGCGACTACTATGATTTCATCGAAAAGCCCGACGGGCGTTACGTGATCGCGCTCGGAGACGTTTCGGGCAAGGGAACCGGCGCGGCGCTCTTGATGTCTTCGATTCATGCGGCGGTGCGGGCCCATACGCGGACGCGACTTTCGGCCAGCGAGATCGTCAGCGAGATCAATCAGTACATTTTCGACAACACGCCAGCTAACCGCTACGTCACGCTTTTTTACAGCGAGCTCGACCCGCGCTCTCACCAGTTGACGTACATCAACGGCGGGCACAATCCGCCGTTGCTGGTGCGGGCTTCGGGCGAAGTGACCAGACTCGACATCGGCGGTTTTCCGGTCGGTATCACAACGTTCGGTGATTACCGCGAAGGCTGGGTCGAAATCGAACCGGGTGACGTGATGGTCGTTTATTCCGACGGCATGACCGAGAGCCTCGACGAAGAGGGCGAAGAGTTCGGCGAGGCGCGTCTGATCGAAATCGTTCAGAAGCACCGCGGGCGCACCGCCGCGGGACTGCGCGACCGGATCGATGAAGCCCTCACCAGATTCGTCGGCAAAGCCAGCGCCGTTGACGATCTCACGATCGTGATTTTGAAACGTAAAACCGGAGAAGACTGAAGGGGAGAAGGGTAGGCAAGGAGAAGGGGGGACGGGTAGACGAGGAGACAAGGAGAGAAAGATCTCCTTGTCTCCTCGTCTACTTCTCTCCTTCTCTCTTTATCCTTCCATCCCCCTCGCCCCTTGTCTCCCAGGCTAACCAATGACCGCGCTTTCTCAGATCATATTCGTGCCTTTGCTGTCGCTGCTGCCGTGCGTGCTGTGGCTGTGGTACTTTTCCAGCCGCAGCCTGTACAAACGTCCGGCGGTGCGTGTCCTGGGCTTGACTTTCATGCTCGGAGCGCTGGCCACGATTCCTGCTCTGGCCCTGAACCTGGTGGGCCAATCGCTGTTCATTGACTTTTTCGGGCGGACGCAGTTTTCGCACCTCCTCGTGCTCTTCCTCGTGGTCGGGCCGATCGAAGAACTGCTCAAATTACTGGTGGTCTATTTTTTCGCTTACCGCCGCAAGGAATTCGACGAGCCGCTCGACGGGGTGATCTTCAGCGCGACGGCGGCCTTGGGATTCGCGGCGATTGAGAACGTGGTCTACCTGGCGCAGAACGAGCCGATGCTGGTGCTGTTGCGCGGGCCGCTCTCGAATCCGGGACACGCCCTTTTTTCGGCGCTCTGGGGATTGAGCCTGAGCAAGGCGAAAGCGTCGCCGAACATCCTCAGGAAACGCGTGCCGGTTGTCGCGCGAGGCTTTATTCTGGCCTCGCTGCTCCACTCGCTCTTCGACCTGCTGTTGGTGGCCGCCGCGAAACTCAACATCGCCTTTTTCGTGATCCTCATCGCGGCCATGGTGGGGCTGTTCTTCTGGGTGCGCTCGCGCATCAAATTTCACAGCGATACGTCGCCCCACCGCGAAGGCACTTTGTACATGCCGCTGCGCCGTTATTGCCAGGAGTGCGGCTTTAAAGGGACGGCCGGATCGCGCTGCCTGAAATGCGGCGCCTTCATCCCGGAACCTGAAGAGCTGGAGCTCTGCTCGGTCTGCTCGACCGCCCAACGTCCGGGCGCCAAGTTCTGCTCGCGCTGCGGCGCCAACATCAAACTACCGGCCAAAGAGAACCTCGACACCCGCCCCCACTTCGTCTCGATCTCGTCCATGGGAGAAGAGCGCATCGCCTACATCCTCAACGAAGCCGAAGTCTCAGTGGGCCGCACGCTCAACAACTCCTTCGTCATCGAACATCCTTCGGTTTCTAAAAATCACGCCAAACTCGTGGCCCAAGATGATCAATACGCGCTCTACGACCTGGAGAGCAGCAACGGCACCTTCGTTAACGGCAAACGCATCAAGGAGACCAAGCTGGCTGACGGCTGCGAAGTCCGCTTCGGACGCGCCCATTTCGTTTACCGGGCGCAGATGAACGCCGAGTATCAAAAGCCTGGAGAATTCGCGTAAGCTGAGTAATCCGCATAGACGGTTCGTATGGCCTACACGAGTGTTACTTATGACGTATATGTCGGAGGGAAGGTAAATCTTAGTAGAGGAGAAGCTTGTATAAATAAGCAGTAAATTCGTGCTGGCCCCCACATCCTTTCAATTTATGTAATCCTGAATCCTCATCAGCCGTTGCGTATGGGCTACCGACATCCTTTCAATCTCAACAGCTATCTGAAGCCTGTGCATAAATCGGTGAGCGAGCCCTGGGTACGCGTCGCTTCCAGCGCGCAGTCTCGGGGAGGCGCTACATCGCTTCTCAATGAGTCTCAAGCCGAGACTGCGCGCTGGAAGCGACGCGTACCCAGGCTCGCGTAAATTAGAGTGTTGATTGCAAAGATTGTTTATTTGCACAGGCTTCAGCTATGTAAAGAAGCATGTATTATGCCGAACCCGGCATAATACATGCTTGATGACACGGTAATCCCTCAAAGACAGATTACGATCTATAGGTTCCTGCAAAAGGGCGCCCGCTACAGCGGCGAGGATGCGAGCTTACGCGATTGCCGGATCAGTCGCCTCTGCCTCTAAGCCCAGATCAATCATCGCCCGCGCAGCCTTGGTCGCGTTGTATTTGCCGTCGCGCGCCAACCGGGAGAGCGTCGCCGCCACGATTGATTCGGCGTTGATCTCGAAATGGCGGCGCAGGTATTCGCGGCTGTCGCTGCGTCCGAAACCGTCCGTGCCCAACGAGACCAATCTTCCGTCGAGCCACGGCGCGACCTGATCGGGCACGATCTTCATGTAATCGGTTGAAGCTATGATCGGGCCTTCGGTCGGCCCCATGGCTTGAACGATGTAGGGCTTCTGTTCGGGTTCGGCCGGATGGAGCCGGTTCCAGCGTTCGACTCTCAGCGCGTCGCGGCGCAGCTCGTTGTAGCTGGTCACGCTCCACACGTCGGTTGGAACCTTGTACTGTTCGGCCAGAATCCGCTGGGCGCGCAGAGCCTCGTTGAGCATCGGGCCGCTGCCCCAGAGATGCGCTTTCGGTTTGTCGTCTCCGGCTTTCAGCTTGTAGATGCCTTTAATGATGCCCTCTTCCGCGCCTTCGGGCATCGGCGGTTGCGCGTAGTTTTCGTTGTAGAGCGTGATGTAATAGAAGACGTCCTCGTCCTCCTGATACATCCGCCGCAGGCCGTCCTGAATGATCACGGCGACCTCATAGGCGAACGCAGGGTCGTAACTCAAGCAAGTCGGCACAGTGCTCGACAGGACCAGACTATGGCCGTCCTGATGCTGCAAGCCTTCGCCGTTGAGCGTCGTACGCCCGGCGGTCGCGCCGCACAGGAAGCCTCTGCCCCGCGCGTCGGCGAAGGCCCAGACGAAATCGCCTATGCGCTGGAATCCGAACATCGAATAGAAGATGTAGAAGGGGATCATCTCGACCCCGTAATTCGAGTAAGCCGTTCCCGCCGCGGTGAACGAGCACATCGAACCGGCTTCGGTGATGCCTTCTTCCAGTATCTGGCCGTCCTTCGATTCCTTGTAGTAGAGGAACATGTCGGCGTCGTGCGGCTCGTAGAGCTGTCCCTGGCTGGCGTAGATGCCCACCTGGCGGAAGAGCGATTCCATACCGAAGGTGCGGGCCTCGTCGGGAATGATCGGCACGATGCGTTTGCCGACGGTCTTATCTTTCAGCAGATTCGTCAGGACGCGGACGAAAGCCATCGTCGTCGAAACCTCGCGCCCTTCGGAGCCGGCGAGCTGCTCCTTGAAGAAGTTCAGGTCCGGCGTTTCGATCAGGTCAGACGCCGTTTTGCGGCCGAGATAATAACCGCCGAGGGCCTTACGTCGCTCATGCAAGTAGATCACTTCCGGGCTGTTTTCCGCCGGCAGGTAGAACTTCGCGGCCTTGGCGTCCTCTTCTGAGATCGGCAGGTTGAAGCGCTGTATGAAGTTGACCAGATCATTCTCGTCGAGCTTCTTAGATTGATGCGCCAGGTTGCGACCTTCGCCGCCGGACGGACCGAGGCCATAGCCTTTGATCGTCTTGGCCAGGATGACCGTCGGCTGTCCCCTGTGCTCGAAGGCGCGTTTGTAAGCGTTGTAGACCTTGATCGAATCGTGACCGCCGCGGCGCAGGTTCCATATATCCTCATCGCTCATATCGGCGACCATCGCCGCAAGTTCGGGGTATTTGCCGAAGAATTTCTCGCGCAGGAATTTCGCCTCTTTGGCGCGGAACGATTGATAATCGCCGTCCACGCACTCTTCCATTCGTTTGAGCAGAATGCCGTCGCGGTCTTTGGCGAAGAGCGGGTCCCAGCCGCGCCCCCACAGGACTTTGATCACGTTCCAACCGGCGCCTCTGAACGCGGCTTCGAGTTCCTGGATGATCTTGCCGTTGCCGCGCACGGGGCCGTCCAGTCGTTGCAGGTTGCAGTTGATGACGAAGATCAGGTTGTCGAGCCTCTCGCGCGAGGCCAGCGTGATCGAACCCATTGATTCGGGTTCGTCCATCTCACCGTCGCCCAGGAACGTCCAGACCTTGCGGTCGGTGACCGGGATCAATCCGCGATTCTCCATGTATCGCATGAAACGCGCCTGATAGATCGCGTTGAGCGACGCCAGTCCCATCGAAACGGTCGGGAAGCGCCAGAAATCGGGCATCAGCCAGGGGTGCGGATATGAAGAAAGTCCCGGTTCCTCGCGCAGCTCATGACGGAAATTTTCTATCTGTGTTTGCGAGAAACGCCCTTCCAGAAAGGCGCGCGAATAAATGCCCGGCGAGGCGTGTCCCTGAAAGTAGACGAAATCGCCTGGTTGATCGTGACCCGCTTGATCCTGAATGGATGCGCGGAAGAAGTGATTGAATCCAACCTCCATCAGCGTGGCGACTGACGCGTAGGTCGCGATGTGGCCGCCGATGCCGGGGTCTTTCTTGTTCTGTTGCACGACCATGGCCATCGCGTTCCAGCGGATGATGCTCTTGATGCGGCGCTCAATTTCGAGATTGCCCGGGTAAGGCAGCTCGTCTTCGACGCGGATAGTGTTCCAATAAGGCGTATTAAATGAAGGTGGAGGAAGGGCTAAACCCGCCGAGCGGGCGCGCTCGGCCAGGGCGGTGAGCAGATAAGACGCGCGCTCCGGGCTTTCTTCGTTGAGAATCTGATCCCAGGCTTCCAGCCATTCAACAGTCTCCTGCGGATCACTGTCTGAAGAGTGTGACAGGGCATGTAGTTTTGCGCTAATTTGTTGTTCAAGTTGAGCTTTTGCTTGCATTGTCTTTCTTAATTCCTCATTCCGTGTTTTGTCATTGCGCTCGGCTACACTTTGATCAGCTTAAGGCGAGCCTTCGCAATCATCCAATGTCACGTTAGTTGATATTGAAGCTGATGTCATTCTGATCTGAGAGCAGCAGGCTCTGATATTGGAGCATCAGGTAAATAATATAGCTCAAACGGCGCGGATAGTCGAAGTGAGGAAGAATGACCACGGATCAGCGCGGACGCTCATCCGTAATCCTCTTCGCCACTCTTTTAGTTACGATCGGCTGGAAATAAAAGTGAAGGTGATCGTCAGGAACAGGCGGAGGAAGAGCATCACGCCCCAGATGATAGACGCTCTCATGATTCGCCGGCGAGCTTGTTTCAGATCGCTATGGTCCTTGTCTATTCCCTGCAACCCCCATTGATATTTTGAGAACCAGATCAGAACCAGGATTGGAAAGGCGAGGAGTAGGATGTTGAATCCGATCCCGGCGACAAAACCGCCGCAGGGGATGAAGCTCGCCACCAATAGAACGATCAACGCGCGCGCGGCGAGCATGATGTTGTTCGCGTGGTTGAACCCGCTGGCGATTGTCGCCTGCGCGTTGGACGCAAACATCGCCCATTGCGGATCCACGGGCGCGTTGCAGTAAGCGCATTGAGCCATCGAAGTATTGATCATCTCACCGCATTTGGGGCAGGCGAAAACTTGCGGTTCGGATTGACCGAAAATTGAACTCATAGTCTCCTCAGAAGCCCCTGGGTACGCGCCGCTTCCAGCGCGCTTGACTTCGATCACTCGAACTTAGATCGAAGACTGGCGCGCTGGAAGCGGCGCGTACCCAGGGACGATTTTCATTGTTTCTCACGCGTCGCTCACTGCGACATGTACGGCTCCTTGTTAATGGACTGATCAGGAAATGCCGGATTACAACTCGAACTTCTCCAAATACTCAGGGATCTCCACCTGCCATCCGAATTTTTCGATGATCTTATCTTTCAACGCCTCCTGCGCTCCGGGTTCGCCGTGAACGAGGAAGACTTTTTCGGGCGCGCGTTTGAATCCGCCAAGCCAGCGCAGGATTTCGCGTGAATCGGCATGCGCCGAGAGGTTTTCCAGCCGTTCGATCCGCGCGCGAACAGGGACGAGCTCGCCGTAAATTTTGACCTCCCGGGCGCCGTCAACCAGGCGGCGACCGCGAGTGCCCTCGGCTTGAAAGCCGGCGAAAATCACAGTGTTGCGTTCGTCAGGCAATCGTTTACGAAGGTGATGCAGAATGCGCCCGCCCGTGGCCATCCCGCTGGCCGAAATCACAATCGTTGATTCCTCTTCGGCCGAGACGTTCTTCGATTCTTGGATCGTGCGCGCCAGGTTGAATCGTTTGGTCGCCAGCGGGTTCCTGTGCTCATTCATCAAATCCTTCATCTCCAGATCGTGGTCTTCGGTATGGCGGAGGTATAGTTTCGTCGCGCTGACGGCCATCGGGCTGTCAACGAATACGGGAAGGATCGGAATGCGATTCTCCTCTTCAAGCTCGCGGATCAGATAGAGCAATTGCTGTGTGCGCCCGATGGCGAAGGCCGGGATGAGAATGTGGCCGCCACGTCGAGCCGTCTCATTGATGATCTCGGCCAGTTTCGCCTTGACATCGAAATCCGGGTGATTGCGGTCGCCATATGTTGATTCGACGACGATGTAGTCAGCCCCGTCAACGTTGGATGGATCAGGGATGATCGGTTCGTCGTAACGCCCCAGGTCGCCGGTCATGATCATTCGTTTGCGCCGCCCGTCCGGTGATTCAAAATCGAAAAGGACGAAGCTCGACCCGATGATGTGGCCGGCGGTGACGAACTCGAACGAGAGTTTATTGGTCAGTTGGAGGTCTTTGTCGTAGTCGACCGAGTCCAAATGGCGGAGGGCTTCATTCGCGTCCCTTTCAGTGTACAGCGGCAACGCCGGTTTGTGTTTCGTCGATCCGACCTTGTTCGCGTAGGCCGCGTCTTCTTCCTGTAGCCGCGCCGAATCGGGAAGCAGGATGCGCGCCAGTTCGACCGTCGCCGGAGTGGCGTAGACCGGCCCGTCGAAGCCGTCCCGGACGAGTTTCGGCAGATAACCGGTGTGATCAATGTGCGCATGAGTCAGGATCACCGAATTGATCGTAGCCGGATCGAGCGGAAACGGATCCCAGTTCCGCAATCGCAGTTCTTTCAAACCTTGAAACAGCCCGCAATCAACCATCGTCCGGTACCCGTCAACTTCGACCAGGTGTTTCGATCCGGTAACGGTGCGGGTCGCGCCCAGAAATTGAATTGTCGCCATCAAATCTCCTCCGGAAATGTAGAGCAAACTTTCCAGTTTGCTCCGGTCTCCTCGACCAGCCGATGATGGAATCAAGAGCAAACTGGAAAGTTTGCTCTACATTCTCGCCACGATTTTCATTGTTTAAGGGCGTCGTCGTGGCGACCTGAATGACTCCTCTGGAAAATCAAAAGGTAAAAGTGAGGCAAAGAGATTATCATCTAAAGAAGATGGGGAAGGAAAGGTCAAGATGAGTCGGAAGTTTTCGGACATTATTGATGCGCTTGTGTCGCAAGGCTGGGCGGTCAGGCAGGACTTTCTGCCGACAGAGGCGATTGACGCGTTGGCGGAAGAGGCCCGGCGACTTTGGCTCGCCGGGCGGTTCTCTCGCGCGGGAGTTGGACGTGGTTCGGAGCGTCGGATCAGCGCCGACGTGCGAGGCGACCACATCCTCTGGCTCGACGAAAGCGCGTCGACGCCGGCTCAATCGCGTTACTGGTCCGAGATCGAAGCTCTACGATCTGAATTGAATAGAGGGCTATTTCTAGGTCTGATTTCGGTCGAGGCGCATTACGCCTTCTACCCTCCGGGGGCCTTTTACCGGAAGCACGTAGACCGTTTCTCCGACTCGGATGAGCGCGCGATCTCTCACTCGCTCTATCTCAATTCGGATTGGAAAGAAGAAGACGGAGGGCAGCTTCGACTTTACGCCGGCGATCATCGGATCGAAATTTTTCCGCGAGCGGGGACGTTCGTGACCTTCAGAAGCGACAACATTCCTCACGAAGTGGCGCCGGGGAAGAGAGACAGATTCAGTCTGACCGGCTGGTTCAGACGGCGTTCGGTAATTGACGCAGTACCGCGCGCTTGAGCAAACGGCTGACCAATGAGACTGCCGCTTGCTCAAGCGCGCGGTACTGTTCAGAGCTTTTCGGGCCTCGTCCCGCCGATCAGCAAGTACCCGAGCCGCACAGTATTCCCGGAACTCTTCGCATTCTTTTCGCCCAGCAC
>Ga0126383_10000989_pt1 | contig 17003 bp, 12 predicted proteins | sample PanSoiMetPlot_35_FD_96882 | JGI IMG/M metagenome (GOLD analysis project Ga0126383, IMG submission 96882) | Tropical forest soil microbial communities from Panama - MetaG Plot_35 | ecosystem: Environmental > Terrestrial > Soil > Tropical forest > Bulk soil | place: Panama | collected 2016-02-17
GAAGATACGGTCAATGTCGTGAACCGCAAAATCGCCACCCCGCGCGGGAATCCAGCGTTGTGTCAAACTGAACTGGATGCCCGCGGGCGGAGAGCAAACGACAATCAACTCAGCTCGGCGTCATCTCCACGCCGGTGCTCAAACTCTCAGTAATAGCCGTAGCCATTTGGGCCGCAGACCCAAACATATCGCCAGCCCGCCGGTGTCGGGACCCAAGACCAACAAGACCCATAGCCGCTAGCATACAGACCGACGAACGGCCCAAAGAAGCGACGGTGGTGGAAAAACGCAAACCGGCGATGCGGAAAGAAGTGGCCGCGCTAAGCCGCACTGCGCCAGGCCGCGCCGCGCCAAGCAGCACCGTGCCAAGCCGCGCCGCGCCAAGCGGCACCGTGCCAACCAGCACCACTGATCGCGGCGCTGCGAATTCCCATGCCACCGCCGCCGCCGTGCCATCCACCACCACCGCCGCCGTGCCATCCACCGCCAGCGCCTAGCGCCAGCGTCGGCGCTCCAATCGATGCAGCGCCGATTGCGATCGCCGCTGCGAGACAAGCTAATTTCGCCTTACTCATGGCGTGCTCCCAAGAAAAGGTCGCCCCAACGCCATGAGGTTCGGCCTGTCGTGTTTATTCCATGGGCGTCGAATCAAATATCGGCAAAGCGGCTGATGTTGAGCGCATCATGAACAACAATTCATGTGAGCGGGATCGCGCATTTGCGCGCAGTGGAATACAACATACCGCGCTCCACGCCGGTAAAGGTAAGGATGTTTCTCGCGCCGCTTCGCGGGACGCGCAGCTCGCTCAATTCGCGGCGCGGCGCATAGCGCTCCACGTGCCGTAGCACATATTGCCGCCGGCGCTCCAACGTCCGGAGCCGCTCGAGCCGCGCAGACGCCCATAGCCGGTCGCGCTCTGGCCGGCGCGATATACCGTCACGCCGATGGCGCCGCTCGCCACCACCGCGCCAGAAATCTGATAGCTGAAATCATTGTCGGCCTGCAGCACGCGACCGCCGACGATCCGCGCCGGATAGCGATAAGTCGGATCGCAAGGGCCATAGGCGGTGTGAATGGAGACGCTCCACAGCCCGTCGTAGGCGCCCGCCGACGCGTAGTGCGTGCGCTGTTTTTGGGCCGCGTCCGCCGGCGCTGCCAATACCGCCAATCCTCCCAGCGCGATCATCGTCACGAGGCCTAGCCTGGTCATCTGTTCGCTCCCGGTTTTGGATCGCTCATTTCATTTGCCGACGAACCCGGAAAAGCCGGCGGTTCGACGGCGAAGGGACTTTCACTCTTGCCCTGATCATAACCCACATTGAATAACGCTTTCATGTAGTCTGGATCAAAGGCGCCGCGGCTGGGCGCGTTGAAGCTTGGCGGAATGGTGGCGACATTAAAACCGATGCCGCTGTTTTTGGCGGCGACATAGGCGCGATCGAGCAGCACCCGTAGGTCCGCCTTGATCGCCATTGACACCGCCTGCGCCAAAATCGTTGGCGTACTGCGCTCGACCACCTGGAATTCGGGCTGTAGGCCGCTGTTGACGACAATGTAGAGCGCGTCGGCGGGAATTTTATAGCTGCTGGTGCTTTGCATCAGCGCCGACGGGGTCACGAAAAATTGTCCGCCGACCCCGCCATCGGCATGCATTTCGGCGAAACGCTTGCCGTTGGCTTCGACATCGATCAGCACCGGCGGGAACGCGCCGGGAACGCTGCCGGATGCGAGCAAGATATTGCGGAACAGCTTGATGGCGTCATCGCCGCCGGGGTTGGTGCTATGCGCTCCGGCATGAACCGCGATCGCGCCCATGTTCCAGACCACCGACCGTCCAGCATCGAGATTGGTTGTGACGATGAACAGCCGCCGGCCGGCTTGGTGTGCTGCGGCAATATCGGCAAGAAGCGCCGGCGTGATCTGTTTTGCAATCAGATCCTTCAGCGGCCAGGTGTCGAGGAAGCTCTCGCCGGTGCCGCCGACCTCGAAAATGTCGGCGGCCGAGCTCTGGGTGTAGACTGTCGCCAGCACGGGGTCGTAGCGGGGACCGGCAAAAACGAACGGCGCCATCAGTGCGCCGGTGCTCACGCCGGTGACGACGGCGTAATCCGGGCGCTTGCCGGCGGCGCTCAAGCCATTGAGCAGTCCGGCGCCGAATGCGCCGTCGGCGCCGCCGGTCGAAAGGATAAGCCACGGTCCACGGTGCGGCGGCAGCGCCTTGGCGAACTCGGCTTCGGAGTCGGCCCAAAACCGCGCATCGGGCATGCCGGGCACGGCGGCCACGGCCTGGTCGGCCGCGGTGAACGGCACGCGCGGCGGCAATTTTTGCGCCGGCGAGGCCGCCGCGGGCGGTGGCGGCGTTTTCCCACTGGCGCGTGCCTTGTGCGGCCGGCTGGCATCCTGCGCGACGACGCCACCGAAATGCGCGCCGGCCGACAACAGAATCAGAGCTGCAGCGCCGGCGCCGATCGTCCGGCGGAGAGAATGCTTCATTGTGCACCACGCTTTGTCAGCGTCATATCATTTCTCCCCGCGCGGCCCGATTGCCTTGATGTCGCGATAATGCGAGCTGGTGATCATGCGCGTCGCTCGGCGACAAAATGCGCGCCCTCGACCAGCATTGCCGCCGCAGGACCGAACGGTGCGAGCGCGGTCTCAGCTTCGGCAACGAGCTCTGTCAGCCGCTTTTTGGCGCCGGTAACGCCGAGTACGCTGGCAAATGTGGCTTTTCCCGCGGCGCTGTCCTTGCCGGTCGATTTGCCGACCAAAGCCGGATCGCCTTCGATGTCTAAGAGATCGTCGGCGATCTGAAACGCTTCACCGACCGCCGCACCATAGCGGGTAAGCGCCTCGCGCTGCGCCGCGCTGGCGCGGCCGAGAATGCCGCCGGCCTGGCAGGCAAAGCGAAGGAGCGCGCCGGTCTTCATCGCCTGAAGCAGCCGCACCTCGTTGGCGCCGTGACTGACCGAACCGAAGCGGCCCTCTGCGGCAAGATCAAGCATCTGGCCTCCGGCCATGCCGCCGACGCCGGCGGCGCGCGACAACGCGCTGACGAGTTCGACCCGCACCGCGGCATCCCGATAGGTGTCCTCGCGCGTAAGCACATCGAAGGCAAAGGTCAAAAGCCCGTCGCCCGCGAGGATCGCCGTCGCCTCGTCGAATTTGCGGTGCGCGGTCGGTTGTCCGCGCCGCAATTCGTCATTGTCCATTGCGGGCAGATCGTCGTGCACCAGCGAATAGCAATGGATGCACTCGAGCGCGGCGCCAGCCATCAATGCGTTCGATCGCGGCACGCCAAACAGGCTTGCCGATTCGACGACGAGAAACGGGCGGAACCTTTTGCCGCCGCCGAGGCTCGCATAGCGCATGGCCTCAACGAGGCGCACCGGCCGCGCCAATTCGCCGGGCGCGGGCGCGGCGGCCAACAGCCGATCGAGCAGCGCCTCGGTTTCCGCCGCTACCGCGTCGAGCCGCGCCAGAAAAGGGCTGGTTTTGCCGCTCATTTTAGGGATCGCCCGCTCAGCCTGGCCGAAGCCTTAATAATTCCCAGCGTCTTACCCTGGTTCCCGTCTGAGTTCCTATATCAGGTCCTAAGCTTTAAAGCCCGGCGGGCGAAAAGAGGTCATTTGTGGCGCAAGACATTATAGCGGCGATCGTGCTGGCGATCTGGTTCTATTTGATCGCGGCGCGCGGGGGATTTTGGCGAGCGGCCGAACGCGATGACGCGCTCCCGGCCGCACTGCGCCCGATACCCCAACCGCCGCGCATTATTGCTGTGGTGCCGGCGCGGGATGAAGCACAGACCGTCGGCGGGACCATCACCTCGCTGTTGCGCCAGGATTATGGCGGGCAGTTCAGCGTGATCCTGGTCGACGACCAAAGCCGCGATGGCACCGCGCGTGTCGCCCGCGAGGCTGCGGCGGCGCTAAGCGCCGGCGAGCGGCTGAATGTTATTGCGGCACGGCCGCTGCCGGCCGGCTGGACCGGCAAACTGTGGGCGCAGAACGAAGGCGTCGAGTCGGCAGCGCAGGTGCCAAACCCGCCAGAATATTTGCTCCTGACCGACGCCGATATCGTGTTTACGCCGGGCGCGCTGTCGTCGCTTGTGGCGCGCGCCGAGAAGCAACGGCTCGTGCTCAATTCGCTGATGGTGAAATTGCGCTGCAAAAGTTTTGCGGAGCGGCTGTTCGTGCCCGCCTTCGTGTTTTTCTTCCAGATGCTTTACCCGTTCGCCTGGGTGAACGATCCGCGCCGCGCCACCGCCGGCGCGGCGGGCGGCTGCATGCTGGTCAAGCGCGAAGCGCTGCAGGCCGCCGGCGGGCTCGCCGCGATCCGCGGCGCGCTGATCGACGATTGCGCGCTGGCGAAACTGCTTAAAGCGCGCGACCCGATCGCACTGGCGCTCACCGACAGCGCGCACAGCCTGCGTGAGTATCCGTCGATTGGCGACATTCGCCGCATGGTCGCACGTACCGCCTATGCGCAGCTTGGTTATTCCCCGTTATTCCTTGCCGGCACTGTTCTTGGTCTCGCGCTCACTTACTTGGCACCGGTCGCGCTTACGCTCTTTGCCAATGGTTTTGCGCAATTTGCCGGACTTTTCGCCTGGGCGCTGATGGCCTGCGCGTTCCGCCCGATCTTGCGATTTTACCGCATATTCGGATTGCGTTCCTGGCCGTGGGCGGCAGCGCTGCCGGCCATCGCCGCGATGTATATGGCATTCACCCTCGATTCCGCCTATCAGCATGGCCGCGGCCGCGGCGGCATGTGGAAAGGCCGCGCCCAGGCTAATATTTGAACCGATATTTCTGAAGATCAGATAATGGACGCCAGCGCCTTACGTTCGGGCAAAGGGCACCGGGATGAAAATTTCCCGGTGGCGTCCTTTCTCATTCACCCGCGCCATCGCGAGCCGATTCTGGCGTTCTACAATTTCGTCCGCACCGCCGACGACATCGCCGACCATGCCGCGCTGGCACCCCCGGAGAAGCTTGTTTTGCTTGATCGGCTGGACGGCGGGCTTACCGGGGTTAACGACGACGACGCGGCGGCGGTGCGGCTGCGCCAGGCTCTGAACGCGCGCGGGCTTTCGCTCAAGCACGCGCAGGATCTGCTCACGGCGTTTCGCCTCGACGTCACCAAACTGCGCTACCGCGATTGGGACGACCTGATGTCCTATTGCGCCTTTTCGGCGATGCCGGTCGGCCGGTTTGTCTGCGACGTTCACGGCGAGAGCCGCGCGGTGTGGCCGGCCAATGATGCACTCTGCGCGGCCTTGCAGGTCATCAATCATCTGCAGGACTGCAGAGCGGACTACGTCAATCTCAATCGCGTCTACATCCCGCAGGACGCGCTCCACACGGGCGGCATCAACGTCGCGGCGCTCGGCGAAGCGCGCGCCTCGCCGGGACTGCGCGATTGCCTGCATCAGCTCGCGGATCGCGCCGAGGTGCTGCTGAGCGAAAGTGATGGATTTGCCGCCGCGATCGCCGACTGGCGGCTTTCACTTGAGGTCTCGGTCATCAACACGCTCGCGCATCGACTCACGCGTATTCTGCGCCGCCGCGATCCGCTCAGCGAGAAAGTGCACCTCGGCATTGCCGGTGTCGCTGGCGCTACGGCATTGGGAATTTTGCGCGGCGCCTCGCATCGCGTCGGCCGGCGGTTTACCGCCGGCACGCACAAGCCGCGGGGTGCGTGAGTGCAACAATCCACACCGGCCGCCGAGCCCGCCTCGGGCAGCTCGTTTTACACCGGCATGCGCATTCTGCCGCGCGGGCAACGCGAGGCGATGTTCGAAATCTATGCGTTCTGCCGTGCCGTCGACGATATCGCCGACGACCCCGGGCCACGTGAGGGACGACTTGCCGCATTGGAGACCTGGCGGAGCGACATCGCAGGGCTCTATGCCGGCGCCGCGCCAGCGCGTCTTGCCGGGCTTGCCCGCGCGGTGCGCGATTTCGATCTTCAGCGTGAGGACTTTCTCGCAATCATCGACGGCATGGAGATGGATGTGCGCGCCGATATCCGCGCGCCCGATCAGACCATGCTCGATATTTACTGCGACCGCGTCGCCTGCGCCGTCGGTCGGCTGTCGGTGCGCGTCTTCGGCATGCCTCGCGAGGCCGGACTTGCGCTCGCGCATCATCTTGGGCGCGCTTTGCAGCTGACCAATATCTTGCGCGACCTCGACGAGGACGCGGCGATGGGCCGGCTCTATCTGCCGCGCGAGGCGCTGCGCGATGCCGGTATTATCAGCACCGATCCGCGCACGGTGCTCGCCCATCCACTGCTCGAGCAGCCTTGCAATGTCATCGTGGCGTTGGCAATCGGGGAATTTGAAGCGGCCAATGCGATCATGGCGCACGAGCCGCGCCGCACCGTGCGCGCGCCGCGCATCATGGGGCAGGCCTATCGGCTCATTCTCGACCGGCTGATCGTGCGCGGTTTCACGCCGCCGCGTGCCGCGGTGCGGCTGCCGCGCGCAAAAATCCTTGTCATCGTTTTGCGTAATTTGCTCTGATGCTTCGCACCGTTCACATCATTGGCGCCGGTCTTGCCGGATTGTCCGCGGCGATGCGGCTCGCAATTCCCAACTTTCGCGTTGTCGTGCATGAGGCCACCGCTTTCGCCGGCGGCCGCTGCCGCTCCTATCACGATGCGTCGGTCGGCATGAGCATCGATAATGGCAACCATCTTTTGCTCTCGGGCAATCACGCGGCGCTTGCGTTTCTGCGCGCCATCGGCTCCGAACACCGGCTGATCGGCCCGCCTGGGGCCGAATTTCCGTTCCTCGATATCAAGAGCGGCGCGCGCTGGAAGCTGTGTTTTAACGACGGACGGTTGCCACTATGGATTTTTGATCAGCGACGTCGGGTGCCGGGCACCCGTGCGCTGGATTATCTATCGATGGCGCGGCTGTTATGGAAGCGGGCGGACAAGAGGGTCGGCGAGACTATCGATTGCAAAGGTGCGCTTTACGCTGGGCTAGTCGAGCCGCTTCTTCTTGCCGCGCTGAACATCGATCCGCCGCAAGGCTCGGCCAAGCTTGCCGCCGCGGTGATCCGCGAAACGCTCGCCGCCGGCGGTCGTGCCTGCCGCCCGCTAATCGCGCGCGACGGCTTGGCACCGACCTTGATCGAGCCGGCGCTGAATTATCTGCGGAGCCGCGGCTCGGTCGTTCGACTCGAGCACCAAATGCGCGCCATGCGCTTCGAAGGCCAGCGCGTCGCCGCGCTCGATTTCGGCGATGAGAGCGTCACGCTTGGTGACGCCGACGCGGTCATCCTCGCCGTGCCGCCCTATGCCGCGGCGGTGCTGGTCCCGGGCCTCACCGTGCCGAACGAGTTTCGCGCCATTGTCAATGCGCATTTTCGCATCGACCCGCGCGCCGGACAGCCGCCGATTCTCGGGGTCATCAATGGCACCACGCAATGGGTCTTCGCTTTTCCGGGCAGGCTCGCGGTCACCGTGAGCGCCGGCGACGCGCTGCTCGATACCCCGCGCGAGCAATTGGCGCGCAGCATATGGGCGGAGGTGGCGCGGGCGAGTGCGCTACCGGCGGAGCCTTTGCCGCCGTGGCAGATCGTGCGCGAGCGCCGCGCCACTTTTGCCGCCACCGTCGAGCAGGATCACAGGCGCCCCAGCGCGCGAACCGCATGGCGCAACCTGTTGCTCGCCGGCGATTGGACCGATACCGGCTTGCCTGCGACCATCGAAGGTGCCATTCGATCCGGCGATCGCGCCGCGCAACTCGTTAGCAAACAATGATGCCACGATGACATCACGATGAGTGACATCGACCTCGATTCCCACATCGATTCCGCGACGAAGGCACTGCTTGCGTGCCAGCGCCCCGACGGTCATTTTTTGTTCGAGCTGGAAGCGGACGCCACGATTCCCGCCGAATATGTGCTGTTTCGGCATTATCTCGGCGAGCCGGTCGATGCGGCGCTGGAAGCCGGCATCGCCACCTATCTGCGCCGTATCCAAGGCGCGCATGGCGGCTGGCCGCTGTTTGCCGATGGCGCCTTCGACATGAGCGCGACGGTGAAAGCCTATTTCGCGCTCAAAATGATCGGGGATTCGCCGCAGGCCGAACATATGCGCCGCGCGCGCGAAGCCGTGCGGCTGCGCGGCGGCGCCGAGCGCAGCAATGTGTTCACGCGCTGTCTGCTCGCGCTTTACGGCATCATACCCTGGCGCGCGGTGCCGGTGATGCCGGTCGAGATCATGCTGCTGCCGAAATGGTTTCCGTTCCACCTCGACAAGATCTCATATTGGAGCCGCACGGTGATCGTGCCTCTTCTGGTGCTGATGGCGAAGAAGCCGCGCGCGCGTAATCCGAAAGGGGTCAGCGTCGCCGAGCTGTTTTTGGAGCCGCCGAAGGAGCTCGGACCGGCCCCGAAAGCGCCGCAGCAGAAGGCGTCGTGGTTCTGGTTCTTTCGCCTGGTTGATGACGTGCTGCGCACGGCAGAGCCGTGGTTTCCAAAGAAAGTGCGTGCCCGCGCCATCGACCGCGCCGTCTCCTGGGTCGACGAACGGCTCAACGGCGAAGACGGGCTTGGCGCGATTTTTCCAGCGATGGCGAACAGCGTCATGATGTACGACGCGCTCGGCGTGCCACCCGAGGATCCGCGGCGCGCGATTGCGCGAAAATCGATCGACAAACTGCTCGCGGTGCATGGTGACGAGACTTATTGCCAGCCCTGCGTGTCGCCGATCTGGGACACCGGGCTTGCGTGCCATGCGCTGCTCGAAGTCGGCGGCGACCGCGTAGTGGGGGAAGCCAAGCGCGGCCTGGATTGGCTCATTCCGAGGCAGATCCTCGACGTGCGCGGCGATTGGATCGCGGCGCGACCGGACGCGCGACCGGGCGGCTGGGCGTTCCAATACGCCAATGCGCATTATCCGGACCTTGACGATACTGCCGTGGTGGCGATGGCGTTCGACCGGATGCAGGATTCGGGGCAAGGCGACTATGCCGCCGCGATCGATCGCGCGCGCGAGTGGATCGTTGAAATGCAGAGCGTCAACGGCGGCTGGGGCGCCTTCGACGCTGACAACGACTATTATTATCTCAACAATATTCCGTTCGCCGATCATGGCGCGCTGCTCGACCCGCCGACCGAGGACGTCAGCGCGCGCTGTCTTTCGATGCTGGCGCAGTTCGGCGACACAAAGAGCCCTGCGGCCGAACGCGCGCTCGCTTATCTGCGCCGCACCCAGCGTCCCGACGGCTCGTGGTACGGCCGCTGGGGCGTGAATTACATTTACGGCACTTGGTCGGTGCTGTGCGCGCTCAACGCCGCGGGTGTTGCGCCCGAGACGCCGGAAATGCGCAAGGCGGTCGAATGGCTCGCTGCCATTCAGAATCCCGACGGCGGCTGGGGCGAGGACGGTTCGAGCTATAAACTCGGCTATCACGGCTACGAGCCGGCGCCGTCCACCGCTTCGCAAACCGCCTGGGCGGTGCTCGGGCTAATCGCGGCGGGTGCCCTTGAGCATCCGGCGCTGGCGCGCGGCATCAAATATCTTATCGACACTCAAGGCGCCGACGGTTTCTGGAACGAAACCCGCCACACCGCGACCGGTTTCCCGCGCGTGTTTTATCTGCGCTATCACGGCTATGCGAAATATTTTCCGCTCTGGGCGCTGGCGCGCTACCGCAATCTCACGCGCGGCAATGCGCGGCGGGTGAGCTGGGGGTTGTAGGAAGGAGCAGGTGCGTCTGTGCTAGAATTCTCGGGAGAACAATGCCGGAGAGCTGGTCATGCGGGAGGTTACGACACGCCGTGAATTGCTCGCTCTCGCCGCCAGTTCCGCGGGAGCTGTTTCCTTCGGACTCGGCTTTGTCGGATCGAGCCGCGCGCAGGTCGCCGACACCATCACGGTCAACACATTTCCCGGCGTCCATAATCTGCCGATCTTCGCCGCCGAGCAAAAAGGGATGCTCGCCAAACACCGTTTGGCCATCAATCTCACTTTCACGCCCAACTCGCGCGCGCAGCGTGACGGTCTTGAGAAAGGCGACTATCAGGCCATCCAGACTGCCGCCGACAACTCGATCGCCATGGTCGAGCTCGACAATGCCGGCGCGGCGATCGTCGCCGGCGGCGACAACGGCTTCAATCACATCATTGTTCAGCCGGAGATCAATCGACTCGCCGACGTCCGCGGCAAGACGGTGGTGGTGGACGCGCCGAATACCGCGTTCGCGCTTCTGCTTTACAAAGCGCTCAAGGAGAGCGGGCTTGGCAAGGACGACTACAAGGTCAACCCCGTCGGTGCGACTGGCCTGCGGCTTACGGCGATGAAGACCGACAAGTCGAATGTCGCGGGCATCATGAATGTGCCATTTAACTTTCAGGCCACCGCAGTCGGCCTCAAAGACATGGGAATGGCCTATACCGCCGTAGGCCCATATCAGTCGGACAGCATCGTGGTGATGCGGGATTGGGCGGGCGCGCACCGCGACACGGTCGTTCGGTATATCAAGGCCGCCGTGGAAGGGCGGCGCTGGATTCTCGACCCGGCCAATGAAGCGGAAGTCACTGCGCTGATCGTGGACCGGCTCAAGCTGGCGCCGGAGATCGCGGCGCAAGTTTATACGGCGGTGACTGATCCCGCTCAGGGTTTCGCCAAAGACGCCAAGCTCGATATGGCTGGCCTTACTAATGTCCTCAGGCTGCGCGCGGAATTAGAAGGTCAATGGGGCGGCCATCCGCCGCCGCCCGATAAATATGTCGACCTGTCTTATTACAGTGAGGCGATGGCAAGCTTGTAAATTGAGCTACGCCGCGCTCGCCGAAGTACGCGCCGCGTCCTTGGCCGCTTCTTTGGCCGCCTTCTCGCGCGCTTCGTTGGCGCGGATTTCCGACAAGCGCAGCTGCACCTGACTATCGAACACGTATTGCGCCGGGCGCTGCTTGGAGAGATCGATTTCCGGCGCCATCGGACCCTCGGTGCGCACACCGCGCAGCGCGATGCCGAACGCCTCCAGCGGATGCTGCATCATCGCTTCGGCGGCGGTCGCCTCGTAGCCGCAATGCGCCATGCAGTTGGCGCACTTTTCATAGCGGCCGGTGCCGTAAGCGTCCCAGTCGGTGCTCTCCATCAATTCCGTAAAGGTCCTGGCATAGCCTTCGCCGAGCAGATAGCAGGGCTTCTGCCAGCCGAAGATATTGCGCGTCGGCATGCCCCACGGCGTGCAGTGGAATTCCTGATTGCCGGCAAGAAAATCGAGGAACATGCCAGAATGGGTGAGATTCCAGTTCTGGCCTTTGCCGAGCGCGAACACCTTGCGGAACAGATCCTTGGTCTTGCGCCGGTTGAGGAAGTGCTGCTGGTCGGGGGCGCGCTCATAGGCGTAGCCGGGCGAAATCGAGACGCCGACACCGAGCTCGGTGGTCAGATCGAGGAACTTGGCGATGTCCTCGGCCGGATGGCCGTCGAAGATCGTGCAGTTGACGTTGACGGTGAAGCCCTTGGCCTTGGCGGCTCGGATCGCAGCGACGGCTCTTTCAAAACCGCCTTCCATGCACACCGACTTGTCGTGATGTTCCTTGATGCCGTCGAGATGGACCGAGAAGAACAGATAGGGCGACGGCTTGAACAGATGCAGCTTCTTTTCCAGAAGCAGCGCGTTGGTGCACAGCGACACGAATTTCTTGCGCGCGACGATGCCTTTGACGATTTCGCCGATTTCCTTGTGGATCAGCGGCTCGCCGCCCGGAATCGCCACCATCGGCGCGCCGCATTCGTCCACCGCATCGAGGCATTCCTGGACCGAAAGCCGCTTGTTGAGAATGGCGTCTGGATAATCGATCTTGCCGCAGCCGAAGCATGACAGATTGCAACGGAACAGCGGCTCGAGCATGAGCACGAGCGGATAGCGCTTGCGCCCGGCGAGACGCTGGTGGAGCACATAAGCGCCGACCTTTATTTTTTGTCGTAATGATACGCCCAAAGCTTTGTCCTCGTTGTTCGTTCCATGTTTAAAGGCGCGACCGGATCTAAACTTCCGCGGCCCGGCGGGCGGTGATCGTGCCGCCGTCGACAAGTTCCGGCGGCAGGCGGAATTCGATCGTTTCGTGCCGCCCGGTGAGCTGGCTGACATCGACCGGATTGAGCCGCCGCAGCGCCTCGATGACGTCCTCGACCAGCACTTCGGGCGCCGACGCGCCGGCGGTAATGCCGACGGTGTTGGCGTTCTTGAACCAGCTCGGATCGAGCTCGCTGCCGTCGGCGATCAGATAGCTTGGCGTGCCGGCTTCCTCGCCGATCTCGCGCAGCCGATTGGAGTTGGAACTGTTCTTGGCGCCGACCACAAGGATGACGTCGACGAGCTTGCTCAATTCACGAACCGCGGTCTGGCGATTTTGCGTCGCGTAGCAGATGTCGCGCGTTTCGGGTCCGACGATATTGGTGAAACGGTTGTGAAGCGCGGCGATGATGCCGCGGGTGTCGTCCACGCTCAGCGTGGTCTGCGTCACATAGGCGACCGGCGTGTCGGAAGGAATGTCGAGCCTGTCGACGTCATTTTCGGTCTGGACCAAGGTCACCGGCTCGGCGATCTGGCCCATCGTACCCTCGACTTCGGGATGGCCGGCGTGGCCGATGAGAATGAGACGGCGGCCCTGCGCCACATAGCGCTTGCCTTGATTGTGCACCTTGGTGACCAAGGGGCACGTCGCATTGAGCACCGGCAAATTGCGCGAGGCGGCCTCCTCCTCGACGCTCTTGGCGACGCCATGGGCGCTGAAGATCGTCACCGCATTGGGCGGCACTTCGGAAAGATCCTCGACAAAGCGCGCGCCCTTGGCTTTCAGACTCTCGACCACGTGCTTGTTGTGCACGATCTCGTGGCGGACATAGACCGGCGGACCGAATTTTTGCAGCGCCCGCTCGACGATTTCGATGGCGCGCACCACGCCGGCGCAAAATCCACGAGGCTGGGCCAGTATCACTTTCATCAAGACCTCCCGGTTCCGCGCCGGTTCGCGTTGGGCTTTGCGGTCAACTCGCTTTGCGTTCAACTCTACGTCTGATCTGCCTTGACCCTGCGGCCAGCCGCCGCAAGGCGGCAAGGCCATGGCATAATTGGCGTTATTTATGTCGTGCTGGGCCGCTGCGGTAGCTCTGCTAACCCATTCTTTTCAAGTCGTTATCTCATTTGGCTTGGGCGATCCGCAGCCCGCCGGGCGGCAAAAGCTTTGGATCGCTTAAAGGACCAGCCGTCAAAAACGGCGTTTAAACCCCACCTTTGAGCGAAAATGCCCTTACTTGTCCAGAAGCCGCGGAGATAAAGGCGGTCCGCGGGCCCGGAAAACACTGCCCGATACGTAAAGGTGCAACGCCCGGCATTGCAACCGGTTCGCAGCGGCGCCTATCGGTCAACCGCTGACATCGCGCGACAAAGCGCCTCTGCGATGAGGCGCAGCCTTTGACACTGGCGCATAAGTGGGATCGCGGCTAGGAATATAACCACGATTTCACTTTTTCGCGCATTTGGGCACTTAGAGGCGGGCTCAACGCCGTTCCCCCATGCCTCCATTTTGCCTTTCTCGTAACGCCTGAAACCGCGCACCTCCCCGCCAACGCTTAATCCCAATCATCGCAATCCGCCGGCAACCATGAGAATAGTCACCAGTTTTGTTGTCCGCGCGATCCGGTTTTGCACGCAGTACGCGGCGCCGGTCATCATCCTCTCGGTTCTGCTCGGTGTGGTGTCGTCCTGGTATGCGGTGACGCATTTCGCGATGACGACCGACGTCAACAAGCTCATTTCGCCGAACATTTCGTGGCGGCAGCGCGAGGCCGAAATGGAGAAGGCGTTTCCCCATTTCGAATTGATCGTTGCGGTGGTCAATGCGCCGACTGCCGAACTGGTGGAGGGCGCCGCCAATGCGCTGGCGCAGCGCCTGTCCCAGCAAAAGGATTTGTTCCGCTCGATCGAACAGCCCAAAGGCGGACAATTCTTCGCGCAGCAAGGGCTGTTATTCGAATCGGCGGCCGACCTTTCCTCGCAAATGAATATGCTGACGCAGGCGCAGCGCCTGGTGCAGGTGCTGGCCGGCGACCCGTCGCTGCGCGGCGCCATCCAAACGCTGCAATTCGGACTGCTCGGCGTCCAAGGCGGCCAGATCACGCTCGACAATATGGTCTGGCCGATCACGCTCGCCGCCGACACGATCGAAAAGGCGAATGCGGGAAAACCGGCGAATTTTTCCTGGTTCGAGCTGGTGCAAGGCCATGCGCCGGCATCCGGCGATCTCGTTCGCTTCCTCGAAATCCGCGCGACGCTCGATTACTCCGAGCTGGAACCGGGAAAGCGCGCGACCGACGCTATCCGCAAAGCTGCGGCCGACATCGACCTAGCTGGCAGATATCAGGCGAAACTCCGGCTCACCGGACCGGTGTCGATGGCGGACGAGGAATTCTCCACGATCAAGGAAAATGCGGCGCTCAACGCCACCGTGACCATCGCCATCGTGCTTCTCATCCTGTGGCTCGCGTTGCGCTGGATGCGGATCATTTTCGCGGTGTTCGTCTGCGTCGCCATCGGTCTTTCGATTACCGCTGCCGTTGGCATGCTGCTCGTTGGCACGCTCAATCTGATCTCGGTTTATTTTGCCGTCCTGTTCGTCGGTCTCGGCGTCGATTTCGGTATCCAGTTCAGCGTGCGCTACCGCGCCGAGCGCCATGAGACTGACGATTTGCATGAGGCGCTGTTGCAGACCGGCCGGCGCGCCGGTGCGCCGCTAACGCTGGCGGCGCTGGCGACCGCCGCCGGGTTCTTGTCGTTCCTGCCCACCGTCTACAAAGGCGTGTCCGAACTTGGGCTTATCGCCGGAATCGGCATGCTGATCGCATTTGCCACCAGCATCACGCTGTTGCCGGCGCTCTTAAACGTGCTCAAGCCGCCGGGGGAAGCCGAACAGCTCGGCTATGCGGCGCTGGCGCCGGTCGATCGCTTCCTCGAGCGGCATCGCATGGCGATCCTGATCGTCACCGCGGTCGTGGTCACCGCGGGTTTGCCGCTGCTGTATTGGTTGCGCTTTGATTTTAATCCAATCAATCTGCGCAGCCCCAATACCGAGGCGGTGTCGACCTATCTGTCGCTGAAGAACGATCCCGACAGCGGCTTCAATGACATCCAGGTGCTCGCACCGTCGCTCGAGGCGGCCGATCAGCTAGCGGCGAAACTGCGCGCCCTGCCGGAAGTCGCGCGGGCGACGACGTTGTCGAATTTTATCCCGGCCGATCAGCAGCAGAAGCTGCCGCTGATCCAAAACGCGGCGAAGGTGCTGCTGCCGTCGCTTAATCCGGCGGCGCCGAGCCCGCCGCCGACCGACGCACAAAATGTCAGCATGATGGGCTCCACCGTTGATGCGCTCAAAAGGCTCGCCGGCAATGGCAGTGGCGCCGGCGCGGTCGCGGCGCGGCGCCTTGCCGACGCCATGACGGCGCTCTCGAAGGCGGACCCTGCGGTGCGCGAGCGCGTGCAAGACATCGTCGTGCAGCCGCTGCGGATCGCGCTCGGCAACTTGCGCAATCTATTGACCGCGCGCGAGGTCACTCGCGGCAATCTGCCGCCGGAGCTGGTGCGGCAATGGGTGACGCCGGACGGCCGCGCCCGCATCGACGTGGCGCCGAGCGGCGATTCCAGCAACAACGAGGTGTTGCAGAATTTCGCTCGAGCGGTGCAGAGGGTCGCGCCGGAGGCGACCGAGGGGCCGATTTCGATTCTAGAAGCACGGCGCGAGGTGGTGATCGCGTTCCTGGAAGCCGGGGCTTGCGCACTGTTGTCGATCGGGATCCTGTTGTGGATCACGCTGCGGCGGTTCGGCGATGTGCTGCTCACGCTGGTGCCGCTCTTGCTCGCCGGCGTGGTCACGCTGGAAATCTGCGTGCTGATCGATCTGCCGCTGAACTTCGCTAACATCATCGCCTTGCCGCTATTGCTTGGCGTCGGCGTGGCTTTCAAGATCTACTACATCATGGCCTGGCGCGAAGGGCAGACCAATCTCTTGCAATCGGTGCTGACGCGGGCGGTGATCTTCTCCGCCTGCACGACGGCGACAGCGTTCGGCTCGCTGTGGTTTTCCAGCCATCCAGGCACGTCGAGCATGGGCAAGCTCCTGGCGATCTCACTGTTGACCACGATGGCTGCCGCGGCCTTGTTCCAGCCGGTGCTGATGGGCAAGCCGCGCCAGATCGATCCGGGAGATTGACGCAGCCTCCGGCCATTCCCGCGCAAGCGGGAATCCAGGGAAAGAAACTCGCGGGCGTGCCCACAATTGGTGGTTCCCCGCTTTCGCGGGGACGAGCGGTTAATCCAAGTGCTTTGCTGCTAACTCACTGCCCGACAGTGCTGCGCAATCCCAGCGGCGCTTCGGATTTGCGTGGGGGCGGCCGTTTCTGACCGGTTGCGGGATTCTGCGCCGGAATTTGATTGACGGCCGGATTGGGATTCACCGACGGATCGAGCGTGCTGGAGGCGGAATCCGGCAGGCGCGTCCAATACTGGTTCTGCCCGAGCAATTCGAACCCGATATAGCCGCGCAAAACTAAAGTCTGACCGTCGGGCGTGACCTTCATCGTCGCCTTGTAGATTTTACCGTCGCGCGGATCGAGGATCGTGCCGCCGCCGTATTTATTCTCGCCTTCCGGTTTCATCCCGCGGATGATTTCCAGCCCGAGCCAGGTGTGATCTTTGCGATCGTCCTTGCATTTGTCGCAAATCGCATTCGGATCTTCGCCGGGCTTGAGAAACATTTTGGCAATGATGCCGTCGAAGACGCCATTGTGATCGTCGATCAAAAACCAGCCGGTTGGCTGTTTGGTGTCGGAATCGACGGCTTGCCACAAGCCGACTGGCGACCATTGACCGGTATTTTGTGCAGAAGCACTCGGCGGGGAAACGCTCTGCGCGGCGGCTGAACAAACGAACGGCACTAAAGTTGCAACCGCGAGCACCAATCTCATTCGCATGATCCGA